>Ga0172376_10003881_pt1 | contig 17398 bp, 8 predicted proteins | sample Lak35m_FD_121114 | JGI IMG/M metagenome (GOLD analysis project Ga0172376, IMG submission 121114) | Freshwater microbial communities from Kabuno Bay, South-Kivu, Congo - kab_092012_35m | ecosystem: Environmental > Aquatic > Freshwater > Lake | place: Democratic Republic of the Congo: South-Kivu... | reverse complement strand
CTCGATCACAATGCCACCATCGAAACCGAACAACCATCGTTTCAGGTCCACATCCCCATCCCTCAGGCCAGTACCAATCGTCCAGTAGGGCAGATCAAACTCCACGGGGTAGGGATGGGTGTCTCCAGGGATCGGATCCAGTGTCGCCAATGAGGTTCTTGTGTCATTGGCGATATTGGGACGATGTCTCCACAAATCGCCCGGCAACGGTTTGGACAGGCGAGTGCAGTGGCGTGGAAAACGCTGTACTCCTTCGCGCAGAAACTTAAACACCCAATCCATGCAGCGAAACCTTAAGGTTACAAGTTGCTCATTTCTTTGAACGCGATTGCCTCCACAAAGTTTCACCTGAGCATCACGGTCATATCCAAAGAAGATGCCACCGCAATAGTCGAGTAGCAGTTCCAAGCGTCGCACCGATTTGCAATGCGCCTCGATCAAGCGGGCGTGCTGGGGATCCTTATCCACTTCCACTAGCCGCAGGCGATCAAGCCGTTGCGTCTTAATCAGGCCAGGCTCATTATCCAGCCATTCCTCGTAGGCCAAATACCAGCCAATGTTGTGAAAGACCAGTTGCAGAGGCCACACTTTAAACCTGTTAATATTTGGCTGCTGTCCCTCGAACCTTGCAGCACTTGGATCATCTTCCAGCTGAATGGGGTAACCATTAAGAATCGCCTCTGATAGTCGGTCAGCATTCTGAGCAGCTGCCAGCGATCCGAGAGGCGCATTCTCACGCTTTACAATGGAACGGTTGGCATAAGCTCGAACCGGCGGTCTCTCATCGGTTGGATAACCTGCCCATCCCAACCGTTGATTGAAGTCATCCAGCAGATCACTTACCGTTGGGTCGTTTTGGCGGTGGGCCACCTGTCTGACAACGGCATTCAGCTCCAGCAGCCGTGACAGTGGCAACAATGCCGTACCAAGAACATACCCATGGCGAGCGGCTTTTTGCGAGAACAGATTATAGCTCTTAAGCATGGATATATCCTTATGCAGTGTCTGACTCTCGCCACACTGCCAACGCCCTCCCTGTCTCCGGATAGGGCCATCAATGTAGCCGCCCTCAATGCCTTCCATCTGCCTTACAAGATGCACATGAACCGGCATCGATATCGATCGATTATCATCGTGCACCGAACTTCGATCGGCATCCAAGGGGTTCTGGAGAATATGCCGCAACAGTGTCATGATTCTGGTGAAAGCTCTTTTGTCTGCAGTCGGTGGGCGGCCGCCGAGACAGAGCCTCACGCGCTCATCAGCTTCTGGGGGCTCCAGCGGCGCGCGCACAGCGCTTCCCTCCATGAAGCCCTGCTCGTCAAGCCAGCTGAGATCTGCGCTTAGGGCCTCAGTGTCAGCGTAGCAATCACCATGATGACGCAGAAATGCAGCAGCACGTTCCGCAGGGTTGCTACTGGTTGGCAGTGGATTGCAGAGTTTCAGCAACTCAATGGTTGTTTGCTCATCAGTGGATTCTAGATCTGGAAAGCGGCTAAGCAGTCCGATCAGATACAAAAGCCTCTCCATGTCTAGCAAGCGTGAATAGCGGTGTAGCTCATACTGGGCGGTGCGATTTCTAGTGCCCCTGATTTGGTTATCGTACGTTTCAAGCATTCCGTGAAGTCTTGCAGGCAGCCTATCTATGGGCAGCGCAGATGGATCCAGTTCCTGCAGCCAGGCAAGCCCCTCATGGTTTGAGGGGCCAAATGAAGACTGAAGAGATTCGTGGTATTTACGAATCACAGATTCAGAAATTGATACTGCACGGTGTCTGTTCCATTGAAGACAGGTGTCCAGGGGTGTGGTCAGCCACCAGCCTACCCATTCCACCTGTTGGGGAAGTTCAATCGCTTGGGTGATTGCCAGTCGCCAGGGGCGGCGAGCATGGGTGGCATCCACGATGACCGCTTGATTTTGAGCCACTGCTTTCTCAAGGCGAGTGACCAATACGCTCTGAATTTCTTGCCAGGAGCCTTGCATGGTAGAGGTACCATACAATTCGTTGCGAATTGCATCCGTAGATATTGTTAAACACTCGGGGCTTTCCGGATGCAGCTGATCCAGTGCCGACTTGAGGGCGCCGGCCAGTGTGGTTTTGCCGCTTGCAGGGGCACCGATCAACAGATGACAGCGAAGTGGGGTCATGGATTCTGAAATGAAGAGAGGAGGTGGACTAGCGACTCAAAGCCATGGATTATTGACAGTCTTACTCCTAGAACGTAGGCTTGTCAAGCCCTGCACGACGGCGACATTCCCGCGCAAATTCACCGGCTAGAGAACCGCAAAAATAGTAGCGGTACACACGAACCAGTTGGGGCAGGCTGTAGAGAGCCAGCGCAATCCAGAAAAGTGCCCGTATCAGCAGCGCCAGGATCTCATTGATGGGCAAGATGGAGTACATGGATCGTGTTGCCAGAACCACTACCAGGATGGCCGCTCCAGACCCCCAGCCATGGCAGCCTCGTGAGCTGGAGCAAAGTGTATAGCCCTAAACATTCCATGGATGGCTCTGGCCGAATTGCTGCTCCAGCCCTGAGAGATCAGAATAGTGCGGCTGATCTCGATAGGACCGCATCCTGGCTCAAACCCAGCAATGACTGCTCCTGAAGATCCACCCATCGCCAGTTGGACGACCACGCCGGCCGCTGATCTGTGGCCGGCCTCGGGTCCTGCCCCAGGGCTGATTCAAACTCGGCGCGAGGACTGCGGGCCTAGGCTCAGGAGTCAAGCTGGTGCCGGCAACGCTTGGGGTGCTGAAGCCCATGCATGGTGCCGGTGTCGCGCACGACTCGCGTTGTGGCGGCACATCGATGGCTCCGCAGCGGAAACTGCCGCTGGCTGCCGGGGTGGTGTTTGCCCTGGGCCTGCTGCAGGGCCTGGTTTCTGCACCTGCAGCTACAGCCTCTGCGCCGCCGATCGCGGTTGAGCCCCCCAGCCAGTAGCGGCCTCGCCACCCTGCAGCCGCATCTACCCAGGTGCATTAGGTGCTGCTGATGCCCTGGGGCCCAGGGCTGATTCAAACTCGGCGCGAGGGCTGCGGCCGAAGCCCAAGGGGCAACCCGCTGCCTGCAACGCCTGCGGTGCTGAAGCCCACCCACGGTGCCTCAGTCGCGCACGACTGGCGCAACCAGCACTTTGAAGCAGCCCTGCCCTGGGCCCTGGGGCCGGGGTGGGGGTGGCCGGGATCCTGTCCTCAGGCCGAGAAGTAACGCGCCTGGCTGTGCAGCGCCACCAGGGCCGTGGTGCTCTGCTCCGGCTCGAGCTGATCGCTCTCATCCATGGTCAGACCGATGCGTTCGGCGCCGAGCCAGCGCAGCTGCTGGCGTGAATCCGCCACATTCGGACAGGCGGGATAGCCGAAGGAATAGCGGCTGCCGCGGTATCTCTGGGCCAGCACATCCCGCAGTGCCATCACCACGGGATCGCCGTGCCCCAGCTCGCGGCGGATGCGGGCATGCACCCATTCGGCCAGGGCCTCGGCCATCTGCACCGCCAGACCATGGAAGTAGAGATAGTCGCTGTATTGATCGGCGCTGAACAACTCGCGGGCGAACAGGCTGGCCCGCTCGCCCATCGTCACCGCCTGCATCGGCAGCACATCCGTGGGTCGTGGTTGGCCATCGGGGCCGGGGCGCAGATCGCGATAGAAATCAGCGATGCAGTAGCGGTTGCCGGAACGCTGGCGAGGCAGCACGAAGCAGCCCAGCTGCGCTCCCGCCGCCATCGGCTCATCGCCATCGGCCAGGCCGGCGGGATCGAAGACGACCACACGGTTGCCGTCGCGGCCGCAGGGGAAATAGCCATAGGCGACGCGCGGGCAGAGCAGCTGCTCGCGCAGGCAGCGCTCACGCCAGTGCTGCAGAACGGGCTCGGCCCGGGCGGCCAGCATTGCCTCATACTCCTGCCGGGACTGGCCCTGGGCCTTGCGCAGCTGCCACTGTCCGGCGAACAGGGCATTGCGATCGAGATAGGCGAAGACCTCCTCCAGGGGGATATCGACTTCCTGGAGCAGCCGCGAGCCCCAGAAGGGCGGGCTGAGCGCCGGTTCCTCGGCCACGGCGGCGGAGCGCTGCTGATCGGTCGTCGCCGGGCGATCCGGCGCAGGGGCTGCAGCAGTGGCGGTGCCTGCGGCGGTGGCCGACCCGCCCGCGCCCGCGCTGAGCCCATCGGTGGCGGTGGCGGCGGTGGCAGCGGCGGTAGCGCCGTCCTCGGGCTCGGGGCCTGCGGCCGCCTCCAGCCCCAGGCCCTCGGGCACACCGGCCAGAAACCCGGCCCGGTTGTCCCAGGCAGCGGCAGCACGGGCGGCGACGTAGGCATCCATGAAGCGCAGATCGGCAAAGGCATCGCGCCCGTAGATCACCTGGCCTCGATACACCTCACGGCAATCCCTGTTCACAAAGCGCGGCGTCAGGGCCGCACCGCCGAGGATGACGGGAACATCGATGCCGGCCTCGTTGAAGGCCTGGAGATTGTCCTTCATGAAGGCGGTGGATTTCACCAGCAGACCGCTCATGGCGATGCAATCAGCCCGGTGCTGTCGCTGCGCCTCGATGATCGCCTCCACCGGCTGCTTGATGCCCAGATTGATCACCTCATAACCATTGTTGGTGAGGATGATATCCACCAGATTCTTGCCGATGTCATGCACATCTCCCTTCACGGTGGCGATCAGGAACTTCGCCTTGCTGCTGCGACCACCGCCCTCGGCACCCTCCACCTTGTCCAGCAGCGGCTCCAGGAAGGCCACGGCGGATTTCATGGTTTCAGCGCTCTGCAGCACGAACGGCAGCTGCATCTGGCCGGAGCCGAACAGTTCACCGACCACCTTCATGCCATCGAGCAGAAAAGTGTTGATGATCTCCAGGGGCTTGTACTGCTCCAGGGCGATCGTCAGCGCCTGCTCCAGGCCGATGCGCTCACCATCGATGATGTGCTGCCGCAACCGCTGCTCGATCGGCAGATCGGAGAGCTGCGGCCCTGAAGCGCGCGCCTCACGGGCGCTGACACCCTCAAACAACCTGGTGAGTTCGGTGAGCGGGTCGTAGTTGCACACGGCGCCGCTGGCGGCGGCCTCGCTGGCGCGCCGGCCCGGATCCAGCCCCTCGAAGCGGCGGCGGTCGTAGATCAGATCGCGGCAGATCTGCTGGTGCTGCTCGCTGATCTTGACCAGGGGCAGGATCTTGGCCGGTGACACGATCGCCGCATCCATTCCCGCTGCGCAACAGTCGTGCAGGAAGACGGAATTGAGCACAATGCGGGCTGCAGGAGACAGCCCGAAACTGACATTGCTCACCCCCAGCAGCAGATGCACCCCGGGGAGGTTGGAACGGATCAGGCGGATCGCCTCGACCGTGGCCAGACCGTTTTCGCGATCCTCTTCAATGCCGGTGGAAATCGGCAGGGCCAGAGGGTCGTAGAAGATTTCGTGGGCCGGCAGCCCGAATTCGAGCGCATCGCGGTAGGCGCGCTGCGCAATGGCGAACTTGCGCTCAGCCGTGCGGGCCATGCCCTGCTCATCGATCGTGCCCACCACCACACCGGCACCGTAGTCGCGCGCCAGGGCCAGCACCTGGAAGAAGCGCTCATCGCCATCTTCATAATTGGTGGAATTGAGGATGCATTTACCGCCCGCCACCTTCAGGCCGGCCTCCATCTTCTGCCACTCGGTGGAATCGAGCATCAGTGGCAGATTCACATTGGTGACCAGGCGGCTCACCAGCTGATGCATGTCGCGTTCACCATCGCGACCGACGTAGTCGACATTGACATCGAGGACATGGGCATTCTCCTTCACCTGGCTGCGGGCCACCGCCACCAGGCCATCCCAGTCTTCCGCCGCCAGCAGTTCACGCACCTTTCTGCTGCCGCTGGCATTGAGCCTCTCGCCGATGATCAGGAACGAATTATCCTGCAGATAGGGTGTAGTTCCATAGATCGAAGCAGCCGAGGGTTCGTAGGCCAGGTGGGGCCGAGGATCGCGGCTCTGCAGCCGGCCTGCGGGGGTGCGCACCGCCCGGTCCGCAGGCTGGAGCTCGGCTGCCAATTCCGCCAGGGCGCCGATGTGCGCGGCGGTGGTGCCGCAGCAACCACCGATCACCTGCACTCCGAGATCCTCAACGAAATGCAGCAGCTGCATCTTCATCTCCAGCGGTGTCAGCCTGTAGTGGGCCACACCACCGATGTTCTCCGGCAGGCCGGCGTTGGGAATGCAGCTGACCACAAATGGACTGTGCTGACTGAGGTAGCGCACATGCTCCTTCATCTGCTCCGGCCCGGTGGCGCAGTTGAGGCCGAGCACATCGATCGGGAACGGCTCGAGAATCGCCACCACCGCAGCGATATCCGAACCCACCAGCATCGTGCCGGTGGTCTCCATCGTGACGCTGACCATCAGCGGCCGGCGTTGGCCGGTTTTTGCAAAGGCCTGCTCAATCCCCTGCAGCGCCGCCTTGATCTGCAGCACATCCTGGCAGGTTTCGACCAGGAACAGATCCACATCGCCGGCGATCAGCCCCTCCGCCTGCTCAGCGAAGGAGGCCTTCATGGTGTCGAAGTCGATATGGCCGAGGGTGGGCAGCTTGGTGGTCGGTCCGATCGAGCCGGCCACAAAGCGTGGCTGCGCCGCCGTGGTGTAGGCATCGGCCAGCTCTCGTGCCAGCTCGGCGGCCCGTTTGTTGATCGCGAACGCCTGCTGTTCGAGTCCGTATTCGGCCAGCACGATCGAGGTGGCGCCGAACGTATCGGTCTCGATCACATCACAACCCACCTCAAGAAACTGACGATGCACGGCCTGCACCGCATCGGGACGCGTGAACACCAGGTATTCATTGCATCCCTCCAGGGCGGGGCCGCCGAAATCGTCGGCGCTGAGGTTCAGCTGCTGCAGCGAGGTGCCGGTGGCGCCATCGAACACCAGCACGGGCCGCCCGGGGCTGTGCAGGCGCTCCAGGAAGCCGATGCGCTGCTGCTGGGGGAGGATCTCAGGACTGGCGACCATCAGGGATCAAGGCGAACGCGCGTCACCCAATGGTTGTACTGCGGGTCGCGGCCCTCCGTGATCGCGGTCAGCCGCTGGCGCAGCCGCTCCATCACCGGCCGCTCGGAGCCGAACTCACTGGTTTCGATGCGGCGCACGGGCGTGATCCGCGCCGCGGTGCCACTGAGGAAGACCTCATCGGCGATCATCAGCTCCGACTTGTCGACGGCTCGCTCCAGCACCGGAATCCCCATCTCACGGGCCAGTTCGAGAATGCTGGCGCGGGTGATCCCCTCCAGGATGTCCTGATCGACGCCGGGGGTGATCAGCACACCATCGCGCACCAGGAACAGGTTCATGCCGCTGGCCTCGCTCACCTTGCCGCGGCTGTTGAGCAGCAGGGCCTCGTCAAAACCGCTCTTGACCGCCTCGGTCTTGGCCAGGGAGCTGGTGATGTACGCGCCGCTGATCTTGCCTCGCAGCGGCAGGGAGCGGTCCTCCTGGCGGGTCCAGGAACTGATCCGGCAGCTCACACCCTCCGGCGACAGGTAATCGCCCATCTCGATCCCGTAGATCAGGAAATCGGTGTTGATGTTGTGCAGCCGCGGCGCGATGCCCAGGTCGCTGGTGTACACGAACGGCCGCAGGTAGATCGGGCAACTGGGGCGGTTGGCCCGGATGAAGGCCGTGATCGCCGCATGGATCGTGGACTCGCTCAGCTCGGTGAGCAGCAGCCTGGCGCTCTGGCTGAGCCGGCGGGCATGGCGATCGGCGCGGAACAGCAGGATCTCGCCGGGATCGACCGGGTTGGGCAGGGCCCGCATGCCGCCGAAGGCACCGGTGCCGTAGTGCAGGGCATGGGTGGCGACCGAGAGGGTGGCCTCGGCAAAGGGCACACAGGTCCCTCCAAACCAGGCGTAGGGGAGGAACTGATGCATGACGACCGGGAGCGATCGCCCGATCTTCTCACTGCGGACTGCAGGATGGGGCGATGCACAGACTGGCGACGGTTCCGGGCCTGAGCGGCGACGGGTCGGACAACGGAACAGGCGACGGCCGCGGCGCCGCGCTCGCCTACGTGGAGCAGCCGCCGGCACCGGTACTGCTGCTCAGCAGCGCCGACACCGACCTGGTCGCCCTGGCCGCCCTGCTGGAGCAGTGTCCGCAGCTGCTCGGTTGTCAAGCGCGGGCTCTGAACCTGGCGGCCCTGGCCCATCCGGCCGTGATCGACCACTACATCGCCACCAGCCTGTCGCAGACGCAGCTGGTGCTGGTGCGGCTGCTCGGTGGACGGGGCCACTGGTCCTACGGCCTCCAGCAACTGGTCGCCTGGGCGGCGCAGCCGGGGGCCGGCGGCGGCCGCCGCCATCTGCTGGTGCTCGCCGGCACCGCCGAACAGGATCAGGAGCTGGCCGACCTGGGCACGGTGCCGCCAGCGCTGGCGATCGCCCTGGCCGCCTGCCTGCGGGAGGGTGGCCCCGCCAACCTGCGCCAGCTGCTGCACTGCCTGGCACTCCTGCTGGCCGGCACGCTGCCGGCACCGCCGCAGCCGCAGCCGGCCGTCGATCCTCTCCCCCACGACTGGCGCCCCGACCCCGGCCCGCGCCTGGCGGTGATCCTGTACCGGGCGCAGCACCAGGCTGGCGACACGGAACTGATGCAGGCGCTGCTGGCCGAGATCCGCGGCCGTGGCCTCTGCCCGCGCGGCCTCTGGGTGAGCAGCCTGCGCGATGCCGCCGTGCAGCGCGGTGTCGGTGATCTGCTGGGGCGGGAACGGGTGGAGGCGGTGCTCTGCGGCACGGGCTTCGCCTCGGTGCAGTTCGAGCAGGCGGGCCTGGGGGCGCCCCTGTGGGATCGGCTCGGGGTGCCGGTGCTGCAGTTGCTGTGCAGCAGCAGGCCGCGCCACAGCTGGCAGCAGAGCAGCATCGGCCTGGGACCGCTCGATCTCAGCCTGCAGGTGGCGCTGCCGGAGCTCGATGGCCGCATCGGCAGCCGCGTCGGGGCCTTCAAGGAGATGGTCGAGGCCCACGCTGGGCTGGCCACGGCGCTGCAACGGCTGCGGCCCGATCCCGAACGGCTCGCCTGGATCGTGGAACTCTGCCGCCGCTGGATTCAGCTGCGGCGCACCCCGGCGGCGCAGCGCCGGGTGGCGCTGGTGCTGGCGAATTACCCCAACCGCAACAGCCGCCTGGCCAATGGCGTCGGCCTCGATACCCCGGCCAGTGCCGTGGCGATGCTGCAGTGGCTGCGCCAGGAGGGCTACGACCTGGGGGAGGCGCCGCTGCCCGGCGATGGCGATGCCCTGATCCGGCTGCTGCTGGCCGGCCGCAGCAATGATCCCGAAAGCGGTCACCGGCCGGCGCTCGACCAGCTGCCCCTGGCCAGCTACAGCGCCTGGTATGAGCAGCTGCCGCCCGAGGGCCGCCGCACCCTGGAGCGCAGCTGGGGCGCACCGTCGCAGGATGGCGGCCTGGAACCGGGGCCGGGCGGCGGCGGTTTTGCGGTGCGTGGCCTGCGCTTCGGGCGGTTGGTGCTGCTGATCCGGCCGGGGCGGGGCTACGTCCACGATCCGAGCCTCAGCTACCACAGCCCCGATCTGCCCCCCACCCACGCCTACCTGGCCCAGTACCTGTGGTTGCGGCAGAGCTTCGCGGCCGACGTGGTGGTGCATGTGGGCAAGCACGGCAACCTGGAATGGCTGCCCGGCAAGGGGGTGGGTCTGTCGGACGCCTGTTTCCCCGAATGGGCACTCGGTCCGCTGCCGCACCTCTACCCCTTCATCGTCAATGACCCCGGCGAGGGCAGCCAGGCCAAGCGACGTGCCCAGGCCGTGATCCTCGATCACCTGACGCCACCCCTGGGGCGGGCCGGCCTGCATGGCGAGCTGCTGCAGCTGGAGGCGCTGCTGGATGAGTACTGGCAGGCGTGCTCGCTGGGGGGGGAGCGGGCCGGTGCGCTGCGGCAACGCCTGGCCCAGGAGCTCGACCGCCTGCAGCTGCCCGCCAGCGCGCCGGCAGCCGCTGGCGAGACCGGGGTGGACCCGCAACCCACGGGCGACAGCGACGACAGCGGCAGCGGCACCGACAGCGGCGACAGCGGCGACGGCGGCGGCAGCGGCGGCGGCAGCGGCGACGGCGGCGGACAGGCGCGGGTGCGGGCACAGGCGCGGGTGCGGGCGCGGCAGGACGAGGCGGAACTCGACCGACGGCTCGATGCCGCCGATGGCTATCTGTGTGAGATCAAGGAGGCCCAGATCCGGCTGGGCCTGCATCGCTACGGCCAGCTGCCGCAGCGCGAGGCGCTGGCGGAACTGCTGCTCTGCCTGGCGCGCGCACCCCAGGAGGGCCTGCCAGGGCTCACCCAGGCCCTGGCCAGGGATCTGGGGCTCGGCTTCGATCCCTGGGCGGATCCGGAGGAGCAACCGCTGGCAGCAGCGGACCGGCGGCGGCTGCAGACCCTGCCCTGGCCCGCACCGCTCCAGACCACAGCGGCGGCACGGCGCTGCGTGGGGGATGGCTGCGCATTGCTGGAGGCCTGGGCCCTGGCCCTGGTGCGCGCCGAACTGGCCGGCCACGACACCGGCCCTGATGCCAGCCCTGACTCCGGCCCTGACTCCAGCCCTGACTCCGGCCTTGCCGCTGGCCTCGATACCAGCCGCGATGCCGGCCTCGATGCGGGCTGCAACGCCGGTCTTGATGCTGGCCCGGACACCAGCTCTGATGCCAGCCCTGGCGCCGGCCTTAGGAGTTCGCTGAAAAACTCAGACAACGCCTGCTCCCGGGCACCCACCGGGGCACTGGAACCAGGCTGTGCCTGGGTTCTCGACGCCTGCCCAGAGGCTGGATCGAGCCGCGAGCGGGTTGTTCAGCAGGCTCTTGGCGCCGGTTGTAGCGCTGACCTCGATGCCGGTCCTGCCGCTGGCCTTGATGCCGGCTGCGACCAAGGGCTTGCTGCTGGCCGTGATGCCAGCCCTGGCGCCGGTCTTGATGCTGGCCCGCACACCAGCTCTGATGCCAGCTCTGGCGCCGGCCTTGATGCCGGCTGCGACCAAGGGCTTGCTGCTGACCTCCATACCGGCCGCGATCACGACAGCGCCCACAGCGCCCTCAGCGCCCACAGCGCCGCTGTCATGGCATCCCTGGCGGCGGGGGCTGCCACCGCAGCGGTGCTGAGCCAGCTGCGCCAGCGCCTGCTGCCGGCCCTGCTCGCCTGCGGCGAGAGCGAACGGCGCGCCTTCCTCACCGGACTGGCGGGGGGGCGGATCGCCGCCGGACCGTCAGGGGCACCGACGCGGGGCCGGCCCGATCTGCTGCCCACCGGTCGCAACTTCTACAGCGTCGATCTGCGGGGCCTGCCCACAGAGGCCGCCTGGGACCTGGGGCGGCGCAGCGCCGAACTGCTGCTGGAGCTGCATCGCCAGGAACAGGGGGAGGACCTGCGCAGCCTGGCGCTGTCGGTGTGGGGCACGGCGACGATGCGCAATGGCGGCGAGGACATCGCCCAGGCCCTGGCATTGATGGGGGTGCGGCCGGTCTGGGATGGCCCCAGCCGCCGCATGGTCGATCTGGAGCTGATCCCGTTGCGGCTGCTGGGCCGGCCGCGGGTGGATGTCAGCCTGCGCATCTCCGGCCTGTTCCGCGATGCCTTCCCGCAACTGGTCGGCTGGATGAACCGGGCCGCCCGGCTGGTGGCCGCTCTGATCGAGGAGGGTGAGGCCAACCCGCTGGCGTTGGCGGCCGCCGCCGAGGGCCACTGGGGGCGGGTGTGGGGCTCGGCGCCGGGTGCCTACGGCGCCGGCCTGCAGGGGTTGATCGACAGCGGTCAGTGGGAGAGCCGCGACGATCTGGCCCAGGCCTACCTCAACTGGAGCCAGTGGCGCTACGACGGCGAGATGGGCAGCGGCGACGCCGGCCTGGCGCTGCACGGAACCCTGGATCGCGAGGGGCTCGAGCGGCGCCTGCGGCAGGTGCAGGTGGTGCTGCACAACCAGGACAACCGCGAGCACGATCTGCTCGATTCCGATGATTACTACCAGTTTCAGGGGGGACTGAGCGCCGCGGTGGAGCGGTTGCGGGGCAGCGCCCCGGCCCTGTGGTTCGGCGATCACTCCCGTCACCAGCGCCCGCGCCTGCATCGCCTCGAGCGCGAGTTCGACAAGGTGCTGCGCTCTCGCCTGCTCAATCCCCGTTGGCTTGAGGCGATGCAGCAGCACGGCTACAAGGGCGGCTTCGAGATGGCCGCCAGCCTCGATTACTTATTTGCCTACGATGCCAGCACCGGTCGGGTGCCGGACTGGAGCTACGGCGCCCTCAGCCGCAGCTGGCTCGGCTCTGAGGCGGTGCTCGACTTCCTGCGGCGCAGCAACCCCTGGGCCCTGCGCGACATGGCGGAGCGCCTGCTGGAGGCGCAGCAACGGGGCCTGTGGCGGGATCCACCAGCGCCGGAGATCGCACGACTGCGCAGCCTGCTGCTGGACAGCGAAGCGCTGATCGAAGCGATGTAAGAGTTCGCCGAAAAACTTCGCCGAAAAACTCGGACAACGCCTGATCCCGAGCACCCACGATGGCACTGGAACCAGGCTGCGCCTGGGTTCTCGACACCTGCCCAGACAGGGCTGATTCAGACTCGGCGCGGGGGCTGCGGCCAAGGCGCAGGGGGACAACCCGCTGCTTGCAGCGCCTGGGGCGCCGAGGCTCCGTTCCTGGTGCCTGTGTCGCGCACAACTGACGAAACCGGCACTTTGCAGCGGCCCTGCCTGCCCCGAGGCTGGATCGGGCCGCGAGCCGGTTTTTCAGCGAACTCGTAAACGGTGACGCTGTGAACGGTGTGAACGGTGTGAACGCTGAACGGCGCCGCCTCTGCCGGCGGGCGGTGCTGCCGGCCTGGGGCCCTGTCCTCGGCCGCGATGCCGACCTCAGGGCCGCAGCAGTTCGCGCACGATCAACGCCAGGCTGCCCGGCTCCGCCAGCAGACGCTCATGGCGCCGGCCCGGCAGGGCGTGGCGCGGCCCCAGCGGCAGCACCGCCCGCCAGCCCGGCACCACTGTCAGGTCGAACGGGCAGTAGAAGCTGCAGCAGGACACGCGGCGCAGGGGCTCCAGGTCGGCATTGAGCCGCTGCAGCAGTGGGCTGCCGGGCTTCATGTCGGCGACGCCCGCCAGCAGCCGGCGAGGCCAGGGCAGGGCCGCCAGGGTGCCGTTCTGGGGGCTGGCGACGCTGATGAACCGGCGCGTGCGCTGCGCTCCCCCCAGCAGCTGGATCCAGGTGCGGCCGATCACGCCTCCCATCGAGAAGCCCAGCAGATCCAGCGGTTGGGCAGGCCCCAGGGCCCGCTCGATCTCCGCCCCCAGCCGTTCCGCCAGCTGCGGCAGCGGCACCCAGCCCAGGCCATGGGGCAGATGGGGCACCAGCAACGGCGTCCGCCGTTCCGCCAGCGCCGCCCGCAGCGGCTCAAACAGCCGCGGGGTGTCCCACAGCCCATGCACCAGCACCAAGGGCACCGGCACCGGCGCGGCGGTGCTGCCCTGGGGGGTCGCAGCCGGGGCGGTCACGGCCGCCGGCCCTGGCGCTGGGCCGGGGATCTGAGGCGTGGGCCGCAGCGAGGCTCGGGATCCGGGGTCATGGTTGCTCCAGGGGCAGGGAATGGTGGCGGAAGCTGCGTTCACCGCTGACGTAATCGGCGGCGATGTGGCCCGCGCCCCGCAGGCGGTAGCGATAGGTGATCAGCCCCTCAAGGCCCACCGGTCCCCGCGGCGGCAGCGTCTGGGTGCTGATGCCCACCTCCGCCCCGAAGCCATAACGGAAGCCATCGGCAAAGCGGGTCGAGCAGTTGTGATACACCCCGGCGCTGTCGACCGCCGCCAGGAAGCGCTCGGCGGTGGTGGCATCCTCCGTGCAGATGGCATCGGTGTGGCGGGAGCCGTAGCGGCGGATGTGCTCCAGGGCGACCTCCAGGTCATCGACCACCCGCACGCTCAGGATCAGGTCGGAATACTCACAGCCCCAATCCTGTTCGGTGGCCATCCGCTCCACCCCGAAGCCGCAGGCGGCCGCATCACCGCGCAGCTCCACCCCGGCGGCCGTGAAGGCGGCGATGGCCGGCGGCAGGAAGCGGGCGGCGATGCGGCGATGCACCAGCAGCGTCTCGATCGCGTTGCAGGCGGCCGGGTACTGGGTCTTGCTGTCGAGGGCGATGCGCAGCGCCTGATCGGGATCGGCGGCCTGATCCACATACAGGTGGCAGATGCCATCGGCGTGGCCGAGCACCGGAATGCGGGTGTGGTCCTGAATGAAACGCACCAGGGCGTTGGATCCGCGCGGAATGATCAGATCGACCAGGCCATCGAGCCGCAGCAGGGCCAGGCTCTCCTGGCGGCTGGTGAGCAGCTCCAGACAGCCGGGATCGACGGCGCTGTTCTGCAGACCCTGCCGCAGAGCGACCAGGATCGCCTCACAGCTGCGGCGGGCCTCGCGGCCCCCCTTGAGCAGGGCGCCATTGCCGGAGCGGATCGCCAGCGAGCCGATCTGCATCACCGCATCGGGGCGGGCTTCAAAGATCACCCCCAGCACCCCCAGCGGCACACTGATGCGCTCCAGCACCAGGCCCTGATCGAGCTCGGTGTGCAGCTGGCGGCGGCCGAGCGGATCGGGCAGGGCGGCCACCTGGCGTACGCCGGCGATCGCCGCCGCCAGCTTGGGCGGGTCCAGCTTGAGGCGGGCCACCAGGGCCGCGGCCAGATCCTCGCGGGCGGCCGCCTCGAGATCGGCGCGATTGGCGGCCAGGATGGTGTCGGCCGCGGCCTCCAGGGCGGTGGCCATCGCCTCCACCGCCTGGCGGCGGGCGCGATCGTGCAGCTGGCCCAGGGCCAGGGCGTTGCGGCGCAGCAGCGCGGCGCGCTGCAGCAGTTCGGGGGAGGGATCGGGCACGGCGCTCCGGCCCGGCTCCGGGCCTGTTGCCGCGGCACCGGCACCGGCACCGGCAGAGGCGGTGGCGGGGGCGGTGGCGGGGGCAGCGGCGACGGGGCTGGCCGTACCGCTGGCGTCAGGTTCGCTGGCAGGGTTTCCTGCGGATGCGGTCACGGTGGTCTGCGGGGGCGAGAGGGGGCTGTTGAGGCCATCATCCCAAGCGCTGCAGCGCCAGGCGAGCGGCACCGAGGCGACCGGCGCCATTGCCGAGCCGGCAGGGCAGGATCTCCAGCCCCTCACGGGATACCGCCAGCACCCGCTGCTGCAGCTCCGCTTGCAGGGCCGGCAGGAAGTGGGGAAAGGCGGCGCTGAGTCCACCGCCGATCAGCACCCGTTGCGGGGTGAGCACATACAGCAGCGAACTCAGGCCGATGCCCAGCAGCTGGCCGTAGCGCCCCCAGACCGCCAGGGCCTCGGCATCGCCGGCCTCGGCCAGGCGGCAGAGCCGGCGGGGATCCAGCGGCGATAGACGGGCCAGGCCGGCCAGGCTGCAGTGTTGCTCGAGCGAGCCGCGGTTGCCGCTGCGGCAGGGAGGACCGTCGGCATCCAGGCCGATCAGGCCCAGCTCACCGGCGGCACCGCTATGGCCGCTGAACAGTTCGCCGCCGAGCAGGATCGCGCCTCCGACGCCGGTGCCCAGGGTGAGCAGGATCACATCGTCACAATCGCGGGCGGCGCCGCGCCAGGCCTCTCCCACCAAGGCGCAGTTGGCGTCGTTGGCGAGGGTGATCGAGCGGCCCAGCCGCGGCTCCAGCCAGTCGGCGAGGGGAACATCGATCCAGCCGGGCAGGTTGATCGAGAGGCGGGCGATCCGGGCCGCCCTGTCGGTGGGGCCGGGCAGGCCGATGCCGAGCAGCGGGGCGCGACCCTCGGGATCCAGGGCCTCGACGGCCTCGGCGATCGCCATGCTCACGGCCCCCGGCATGGCGGGGCTGGGGGTGGCCAGCTCCGCCTCGGCCAGCAGCTCCCCGGCGCGACTGAACCGTCCGAGCTTGATCGCGGTGCCGCCCACATCCACCCCGATCAGCTCTTCGGCGCCATCGCTGCAACCGGGGTGATCCGCGCAGGGGAGAGGGGCAGCGGCGGGCATGGCTGGCAGGGACGAATCCGGACCTGGGATGGGGCATGCCGGGGCCGGGAACGGATCGGCGGCACGGGATCGGCGGGATCGGGTCGCGGGCGGTGCCTGCCGGCGCCGGAGCCCGGCGCGGCCCGCCGGAACCGCCTGCCCCGGAGCCGCCTGCCCCGGAGCCACCGGCCCCGGAACTGCCGGCCCCGGAGCCGGGCGCAGGGGCGGCGGCGGGCCAGCGGTTCTCAGAGGTACAGCGGACCGGGATCCTCACCGTCGCAGGCACCGCTGTCGCCGCTGCCCAGCAGCGTGGCCTCCAGCTCCATGCGCTGCTCCATCTGGCGCAGGAAATAACCGGTCATCATCGCCGAGGCCAGCAATCCGGCCAGGCTGTCGCGGCTGGCCTGGATCTTCACCTCGAACTGCTCGCCCGGCAGCATGCCGAGCAGACCCTGGACGTTGTGGCGGATGATGTCCTGGATCTCGGGGCTGGCGGAGCGGGCCACCCGTTCCAGCACATCCGGGGATTGTTCCTGCAGGTACTGGATCAGGGCGTTGGCACGGATCGACTCGTTGTCGCTGGTCAGGAACTCCGGGTTGAACATTGGATCTCCCGAGCGGGGCGACGGGTGTCCGTGGACACGGAGGCACCTTAACGCAGCTGTTCAGCTGGGATCCGTCGGAGCGGCGGCGGAGATCCGAAGCGGTCCGAATCGCTGCGGCGGCCAGTAGCGCCACACCGCCGTGCCGATCAGCGCCGACCTGGGCAGCGGTCCCCAGACGTGGGAATCGAGGCTGGCATTGCGGTTGTCACCCAGGACCAGCAGGTGATCCCGAGGCACGGTGAACGGGGCGAGGCTGTAGTCCATCGGCACGGGCGTCCAGTCGGGCCGGACCGGTTCGCCGTTGCGCCACAGCTGCCCCTGGCGCACCTCCACCCGATCCCCCGGTCCGGCCACCAGGCGCTTGATCAGGGCCGCATCCGGGTCGTAGCCGGCCGCGAGCAGCGGCGCCGGCGGGTGGAACACCACAACGGTGCCCAGCGGCAGCGGACCGCTCAGCCGCGGCCTCAGTTTCTCCACCAGCACCCGGTCCTGCAGCTGCAGGGTGGGCAGCATCGAGCCGGACGGGATCCAGCGCGGCTCCAGCACGGCCCAGCGCAGCACCAGGGCGAGCAGCAGCCAGGGGAGCAGGGCGCCGAGCTGGCTGCGCCAGAAACCGCGCTGGCCCTCGCTGCTGGCGGGAGGTGGTGGGCTGGAGGACATGGCGCCGGGGTGGGGCTGAGGGGGGTGGGGCCGCAGGCGTGCCATGGGCGTGCCACGGGCGCAGGCCCGCAACCTGTCTGCCGCAGGCCTGCAGCCTGTCTTGGGATGATCGCTCCATCCT
>Ga0172376_10003880_pt1 | contig 17401 bp, 20 predicted proteins | sample Lak35m_FD_121114 | JGI IMG/M metagenome (GOLD analysis project Ga0172376, IMG submission 121114) | Freshwater microbial communities from Kabuno Bay, South-Kivu, Congo - kab_092012_35m | ecosystem: Environmental > Aquatic > Freshwater > Lake | place: Democratic Republic of the Congo: South-Kivu... | reverse complement strand
TTCATATACGAACGTAACGCTTCATTATATCCACGCCACATAACTGCTGCCGGGTGATTTAACCATCCTTTTTTCAAAGGACTGTTTTTCATAAAACCTTGATCAATACGCCATTGACGTTCAGTCAAAGCCCATTCATCGCCATTTACAATCAACAGTTGAAATGCTTCAACACGTTGTTTGCCGAGACGACGATAATCTAAACACGAAAGAGACTTAGTAAAGTCTGAAAAAGGAAGAAATGTTTGCATATTACATCTTGGTGATGCAACGATCAACACCCGTCAAAAACAAGGCAAGAATAATCACTCCTAGAATGATTGCCACAGGAATCCAAAGCGGGGCGAGCACCCACAGCCAAGGCCAGTTAATAATGTTGCCAAGCTTGAGGCCGATGAAAAGAATGGCCAATAGGCCAGTAAAGCCAACACCGCCCGAGCGAACTTTGATTTTTTGATTAGACATTGGATTGTGTTTAGGTTGAGGTTCAAGTTTAGTAGTAACAACCACAGTATATCATGTCTCCTGGAGTTGTCAAGTGAAAATTAACGTTGGCGGGCCTACGGGGAATCGAACCCCGATCTTCTATTCGACAGACAGATATTCTAGCCTTTGAACTATAGGCCCATTGTTTTGGTGCCTCCCCCAGGTAACGCTCCTGAGCCTCCAGTATTTCAAGCTGGAATGCAGACTTCTACACCAGGGAGGCGGATCTTCTAACAGGATAATGTTTCCGAGTCGCACGTCTCTGTGCTTCTGATGCTTTCGCCATGATTTTGTTTTTGGGGTGCCTAACGAGTATCGATCTCGTACCTGGAGATTCACATTCTCCCGTGCAGGCCACTACACTATAGACACCGCTATGATGGTAGCCACAGCGGGATTCGAACCCAGCACTTTACAGATTTTAAGTCTGTTGACTCTGCCGATTGGTCTACGTGGCCATAAGTTGTTTGTTTTCAAAGCTGTACGCTATTCGCGAATAGCGAATGTATTGGTCCGCAGGGTGGGATTCGAACCCACGTATTTCGCATATCAGGCGATGACTGATCATAAATCAGGGGGCTTACCGCTAACCGACCTGCGGAAAAAGTTTGCCCCCAGGACAAAGGAAGTCCTAATTGTACCTGATACGATCTTCACCTTCTTCTTCGAACCATTCTTCGGTCTCGAAGTCCTCGGCGACGACGCGGTAATCATACACTGCGTCCTCGTCCGTGTCAAGAGTTGTTTCGAAAGATTCTTCTTTCATTGTATTGGCTCCGAGAGTAGGACTCGAACCTACGGTGGGGGAATTTCTCCCCTTCGCATTAACAGTGCGATGCGTGCTACCAACTCCGCAACCTCGGAACGTTGTTGTTGCTTGCGAGACTAGGATTCGCACCTAGGTTTCTCCGGTCAGAGCGGAGCGTACTAGGCTGCTGTACGATCCCGCAGTAAAGCTTATTCGTATACCGTGATAGTCTTTTGCCGAGCAATCACTTCGCGGTAACCATTGAATTCGGCACCATGATACGACTGATACCAGCCGTCAACGCGAATCAGGACTTCTGTGTCGCCATTCTTGAAACGCCACACGGTCCAGTAATCAGACCCTTGGTCTTGGCCTCCGTAATGAGCAACACACTTTTCATCAAAACTCCATCCTTCCGGAATGGGCGAATCAAAATCATCGTCCAAATAATTGGACAAAAGCTTCTCAGCATTTTTATCTAACCAATCACGTAGTTCTGCACTGATCATAGTTTTTTCCAGATATCGGATTCAAAAAACCGCTCGAAAACCACATTGTCAAACTGCTTGACTATGTTCCAGTTGTCGATAGCGTACTCCCTAAGCGGACCATCGTCAAGAGTCGTACAGACTTTTTCGAGGGCACGCATGTATGCAATACGATATGAGAATCGTGTTCCCTTAATGCGATTTGGAATGATAAATCTTTCCAACGCAATGACGTACGTTTCTTCACGAACGCATGCTTGTTTTAGTTCATCAGAAGCAGCGTACCATAGATCTATGTCGTACGCTGCCTTGGACATGTCTTTCTTTAGCTGAAAGTACGACGGCGTACCACCAACAATGATCTTGTGAATGTCTTCGTGATTAAACACGCGGACAACTGCATCTTTGATAAATTCCTCATTTGTCATGTCTCCAAATGGATTTCTATGAGGAAAGTACTTTCTGGTTTCCGCCATGCGGCGACTAATGAATTCGCGATCTTCATCCGTGAAATCATGATCCAGAATTTGGTACTGAATCATGTGTTTCGTGAAATTAAAGTCACGATACATATGCGAACGTTTGATTGCAGCAAGGCCACGAGAACTACATACTTTGACTAAAAGTCTACCATCAGCTAGAGCAGTCTTGTCTGTTCCATACTTCGATTCGATTTCATGATTAAGGAAGAAAGCATCGTTATGTAATTCGATGTTTCCAAACTTCCATGAAAAGACCTTGCGATCACATGTCTTTTGAAGCAAATTTTCAGCTTCAAAGTGAGACACGATCACATCCCAATCCTTAGGATTCTTGGGACGGTGTTCTGGATGCCAGATAGAAGTAGCTCGTGAACCAATTAGCAGCATATTGTTTGCAGGGGCATAAGGAATCGAACCCTAGTCTATCGCTTTGGAGGCGAGTATATTACCACTATACTATACCCCTATGTTTTGGTACCCATTGAGGGAATCGAACCCACGCAGCTACCTTGTAGGGATAGTGTTCTGCCATTAAACTAAACGGGTATATTATTCGATTTCAAGAACTTCGCCACGCTTACCAGCTTCATGAGCTTCCTTCAAAAGCTCAACGATACCGTAACAATCGTTAAAATTCCTGCATAAATTATTGTCTTCTATTTCTCCGTTGTTTATGATGGAGAAATACAAGACAATATCATAAACAACAAATACCCGTTTGTCGTTGATGTAGATTTCGATACAAGAAGTTCCATCTTCGCGATCTGTAATCTTTTCTTTGATTTTCATAGTTCAATTCCTGAGTTCTTGCAAAATTCCAGATACTCTTGACTTGGAGCACCAAGTTCATACACAGATCCAGAGTACGTTCGTGCCGTTCTGTTCTTCACGTCAATTTCCATCAAGGAAGATGATGTAATCCTATGACCCGCTGGGTAACGTGGGTGTCCGTAAACTTGACCAGTGAGCGACTTGAATCGTCTTTCTGGAGCAGTGTATTCATTTACACCTGGAGAGTCTACGATACCCCAATCTTCAATTGCTATTTTCATGATCTTTTCAAGATTTCATCTAGCTTGTCGAATGAAGGCACGCTTGAATTATGCCAACGATAACACAATGGACAGTAGTACGGATATCTATCGCAGTCCGCTTTTTGTGCGACTTGAAAAGAAGCGTATGCTCTTTTACTAAGACACATCCTGTGCTTCCTGAGTTTCTTGCGTTGACGATTCGAAAGCATGTTGTTAGTATATCCCTTGATGTCTAAGTTGTCAAGGAAAAATGGAGCCGCCGATGGGACTCGAACCCATAACCCCCTGATTACAAATCAGGAGCACCACCAATTGTGCTACAGCGGCCTATGGTCCTGGGTACGGGTATCGATCCCGTTTCTAGTCCTTGAAAGGGACTTATCCTAGCCACTAGACGAACCCAGGTTGAATGGTGGACACGGAGCGGTTTTTGTCATTGTGTTAAAATCCTAGATCGTCTGGACCTTCAAGCTTTGCCTTACCACAGCAAGATGCTTGAAGACTATGAGGGGAAACCCCGCAAAATCATTAATATTTTGCGAGCACTCAAATTGTCCGTAATCACTTCCAGATACGTTCATCATCCCACTAGGTTACCCGGCTAATTACTTCCGAGTGTTTTGGTAGCTTAAAAGAGGGTGTACTGTAGCCTATACATGCATGTTGTACACCATGGCGAGCAGTATCAAGCACGGAATTGTACTGCATAATCCGCTCTAAGCCTCTCCGTGAAGCGTTGTTCATTCTTCTCTTTCAAGCTATTCTGGTGGAGAGCATGGGAATTGAACCCACCCCACGGACCTTGCAAAGGTCTGTCGCCACCTTGGTACATGGCCCCCCATAACAGCGATCACTTTAAGATTAACCCCTACAACTCACGCCCAGCATTACCTGATAGTAGGGATCTCAAAAATCGCTGTTGTTTTATGGCCAGTCGTGTGGCAGACTGGTAAGCCTCGTTGTCTTTCTCTTTACAACGCAAGAGAGCCGAACTGCCCATGTGGCCAATCCCCTATCTCGTCGGCAGAAGCGTAGGGATACTGGAGTCTCTTGTGGGAGTTGCACCCACACCTTACGGCTTGGAAGGCCGATGTGCTATCTATTAAACACCAAAGAGACGTATATGGTGCCAGCAGCAGGATTCGAACCTGCGACGCCTTTTGAGTCACGGTTTACAGCCGCGTGCCATCGACCACTCGACCATACTGGCAATTGTACTGACTCCCTTGGTGAGTGTTTCACTCACGTCTCCATCTAACGCGGATGGTGTCTTACGCCTAAACGACAAGGAATTAAGTGTGCTGGGAATAGGTATATTCACCCAACTATGTCTTTTTCCAGACTGCTTACTTAAAAATAAGTAGCCCTATGACTTTCGATCTCCACTTGTGGTCTCGCTTTGATCGCTTTTCTTTAAAGTCAAGAAAACGTACGTCCACTGAACGACACTTGACTTACATCTTAACCGATTTTTCAATTAGCCACTAATGTAGCTAGGTCGTTTTCATTTGTTAGGCTCACCGACTTACACGGCTATCCCTTTCGGGGTTTGGTTGCACCACCTACGCTTGCCGACCACAAGCTCGTACCACTATTATACACCACTTTCGGTGTTCTGCAACCAAAAATCTGGAAAAACTACGATTTCTTCGGTCGCTTGCAGTTTTTAGCGTGCTTCTTGCCACCCTTAGCCCCGCAGTACGTGCAGGCCGCACGCTTCGGAGTCTTAACAGCAACCTTCGGAGCATCAGCCACGTCGTCGTATTCATCCAGGGGACAGTCGCCGAAATCCAGGCCCATGTCTTCATCCAACTCAGGCACGTCGTCCTGGTACTCTTCGGGCTGGACGTTCACGGCAACGTACAGAGGTTCCTCCATGATTCGTTCGCAAATATCCACGACCTCGTAACGACACACGCGAAGCTTCTCGCAAGAATGGTCGCGAGGAACCGATACCGCATCACGAGGATTAACCTTAACAAGAACAAGCTTGCCATCGGAGCTAGCAAAGTCACTGGCGTACTTGTGCGTGCCAACGTGGAAACCAGTTGAACAAGCTGCGTTCGTGTCGGGATCGACTTGTTCACGCGGCATTTCGTTCACAGAACCAATGCTGTTATCGAACGTTTGAGTATGACGATCCTTGAAGTCGCTCGTCAAGCCCTTGTACGCCATAAAACACCCATCGTGCGTGATAGGGAAGTTGCCGTGCTTGAGGAAGTCGTACAATTCGTTTCGCGAACGCTCATTCGGGTTCTCCATCAAGTTAGCAAGGAAACGAGCCAGCGGCTTATAAGGAAGCTGTTGTCGCACGAAACTGCTAATCGTGTCAGCAATCACGCTATGCACTTGTTCGCCATTGTAGAACACTTCGCCATATTGGTTAACCGTCACGCCCTCAATTCGCTTTTCAAGCGAAGCCGGAATGTCGAGCAATGGATCAAGACGATCAGATTCATTATTAGTGAGACACGCTACAATTGCATTGTAGTTAGGATGCGTCTTGCCAATAGAATGCGTTCTGCCATTCCAGGCGATTGTGATGTTTCCATCGTTCGTCATGATGAACTTAGGAGTCGGCTTTTCAGGCAGACCTACATCAATAAGAACTTCTTCTTGATTGATGCCAGTCAGTCGTTTGATAATGTCGAAGATACTCATTGTTGGCCTTTCAGTTTGATGTATTCAACAACGTCTTCCTTGTGGACGTGTTGCAGATTGACGTGAGACAGGAGTGGATAGGTAGCGTCGAAAACGTCCTTGAAGTTAGGAGCTTCTGCCACCTTGATACCAAACATAGTGATCATACCACGAGTAGTGTTACCAAGGTCGGTAGATTTTGAGAATTTTGCGAGATCATCACAGACGGGCGACAGACCAACGATCCATTCCACGAAAGAATTGGGGGTCGAGTAGCTGTCGAAGCCGTGATGATATCTAGCCAATTGGTAAATATCGAGAGCGTCAACTGCATCTTGAGCATATTGACGAGCTTCTTCTTCCAGATCGGGCAGACCAAGCTCGGTGCGAATGCGGTCATAGTATGCCTCGGCGATACCGTAGACTCGCTCGTAGCCCATTTGTCTGGCAATCGTGATGGCAACTTCGCCATCGTATTCTTTGCCACCGATCTTACACATAAGACCTTTGCGAGGAACCGCAATGGCATCTTTTACGTCAATTTCAGCTTCCGCAATGGACCGCCAGCAGTCAGAACGAAAGTTGCCGCGTCGAGCGGACTTAATGTAAGAACGCTCGCCTGCGGAGACTCGTCGAGCAGCCCTCGGGGGCTCGGGCAGACTAGACAACGTAGCAGTAACACCACCGAATGTCTCTTCGAACTTTGCACGATCTTTGATCGTAGCAAGATAGAAGACGCCACGTTGACTGTTCAAGAAGTGACGAAGCTTATTCTTGTCAGATTGCTTAAGTTCACCCTCCACGTCACACTCAACAATCACGTAGTGAGTGTCGGCATTAGGATTAAGTTCCGTCTGCCAGCGATCATGACCAATGAAAATCTTGTTCTTTCGAAGATCGACACGCTTAAGCGAGTAGTCGGCAGTTTCCGTCTTAATGGTACTCGTTGCGTGCTGGAAGGAAATCACGCTGCGATAGAAACGAAGAGCCTTAATCTTTTGAACCAAACAAATATGCTTGCCAAGATCATCTTCCACGGTTTTAGTGACTTCACTTGATGCCGCGTCAATAAGGCGTTGAATATTAGCCTTCGTGTCTTCGCTGTAGTGAAGTTCTTCGCGACTAGCGGCAAATTCAACTTGGCCGATATCCACAAAGAGAACCATCGCGGCATTATCGCCCAAAATGTGCCTGAAGTGTTGCATGGCAACCGGGTAACAAATATTACCCATAACCACGTTGACACGACTCGTCAAAAAAGCACCGTGCATTCCGCAATCGTAGAGTTCGTAACCCTTTCCCTTGAAACGGGGCTCGACTGACGGAAATTCAACCTTGGCACCAACAATCTTCGGACGCGTCGGGAAGAAACGATAGACGCGTTGAGCCGCAGCCTGAAACTGGTAGGCGTCACCTTCTTGGATATTGATGCGAATTTCAACACCATTAGGCTCACTAGATTCTTGAGTGGAAAGAAAAGCAATGCTCGGCTCTCCTTGTTCATTCTTGAAAGCAGAATAGGTGTACATGTTACCGTTCCAGTACGACGTAATCGTAAACTGATCGGTATACGCGAAAGGCGACTTGCTTCCCAGGCCGAGAGCACCAACGAACTCGTTAGATTCCGAACGAGAACTAGCGAAGTAAGTCGTGTAGATGTGTTCGACCTGATCGGGAGAAAGACCCGTTCCAAAGTCACGAATCGAGAAAAACGGAGCAAAGCTGTTCGGCAGATGGACCTCGAAAGGACGGTCTTGCGTACCAGCTTCGACTTGAGCGTCCCATGCGTTCGTGGAAAGCTCACGAACGATAGCCAAGCGAGTGTCTGTGTAAAGCTTGCTTGACAGAATGTGAAACGCCTTGGCGTTTGCAGCGATCTTGAACTTCGCTTCCGGGAAGCCCCCGGAGCGAGTAACAGCGTTGGTGGTTTGTTGGAGTTGCATACGGGTCTATTATAGCCTGCTTAGATGCTAAGTCAAGAAAAATCCGTTCACGAATCAAGGAAAACTTCGTCGCCAGTCCAGATTACATACTTGAAATAGTCGATAACCGGACAACAGAACCATCTTGTTGAATCTACCAAGCCTGTATCTTCTTCATGGTGGTGTCCAAAGAACCAGAACTTCGGTCTGTATTTTTCCTTAAGAACTTCGAGAAAGTTCTTATCGCTACTACCGAAGATACTTCCTTGGTATCGAACGTCGCTATATGGAAACGACATTGGATGCTCGTGACTAAAAATGGCATCAATGGGGCCGCTTACGGCTTGAAGCGTGTTGTACATTTGTGCATACGTAATTGATTCCTGGGGCCACCAGGAAATATTTTGAATACGCGATGCTTTATCGATTGACGAAGCTCCACCAAAGAACATAGCTCGGACGGCAGAACCGTCCTCGCGGGGAATTTCTAGTACACTACCACGCGGCATATATTGCCATTCGGGTTGCCATGCACCACCATCTTCTTCTAGTTTATCGAAATTCTCGTGATTGCCATCCAACCAGAACTTCTCAGCCTTCTTGTAGATTTTCATTAATTCTGGAGTCAAAAGGGCTTTACTTGCCTTAAAAGGCTTGCCTCCACGCCAGCCGTAGCCAAAGTCTCCAACCTGGACAATATGCGTAATATCAGGGTGCTTACGAATTGCTTTTGCAATCGTGATATTCATAGCGGTCCAGTCGCCATGAGTATCGCCTAGAATAAGGAACTTCATGTTTGAATTACCGATTCTTGTCCACATTGCCAAAGAGTAACCATTAAAGGCATACTCTTTGGATTATTGCATTTCCAGCGAGCTATAGCATTGTTCGTATTTTCGTTATTGAATAGCGAAATCATATCAAATCTACCGCGACATTTAGAATCTCTTAGGGTTGTAAGTTGAATAATGGCGTGATTATCGTGATAATAACCACGCTCATGATAAATACAAAGAGTACCAGTAATCATGACTCAGAAATGAACCTAGGATCGTAAAGTTGTTCTACAAGACTCGTAAACGGAATGCGTTCAGCCACAAGGCCAACCTTTTCCAGCTTACACTTCATGTTTAATGCAGCGGGTGCATTCAATGAGTGAATGATAATTTGACTTGAAAGGTTTGCGTTATTACAAATCCAACGCACAACTTCACTGCCAGTGTTCTTGTCTTCTATCGCAACGAACGCTTCGCCTCCCAGGTCGTGATCCAGAAAGATGATGTCGAATACGTTTTCCTGCAATGCTTTGATAGCATCGGCGGCCTCGGTAGTCACGACGAGATCGTGTTGGCCGAGAGTAGAGCGAAACGTTTCAATCCTCTTAGGATCGTCTTCGAGTACAAGGATCTTGATGGTCATAATTAGGTCCAGTAGTAATCACTTAGTTTAATGAGCTTAACTGCACCATTAAGCATTTGTTCTTCGTATTCGTCTCCGTCCATATCGGAGTTCTTCCACCAATCGATTAGAGCTTGAGTTTCGTGCCATGCATCATAAAAGTTAGGATTGTGTTCTTTTTGCCAATCCCATTCCGCTTGAGTCTTGGGGCCTTCCGTTTCAAGAAATTTTGCTGCGGTTTCAAACACCAATTCACGAATGAGAAGTCTACGATCACACCAAGTATGATCTAACGTTCGAGGCTTTACGGTAGTGAATCTATCCCAGGCCCATCCGCGAAAAATCCACCAGAGATTACCAGGACGCAAATGATATGGTACATGCTTACGATAAAAGTCATAGAGTTTATCCCAGATGGTTTGCATGTCACGATAGTCTACACCGCAATAGAGGCATGAATTATTACCTTGAAAGGAAAAAAGACAATACCTACTACTAGGACACTTGTACTTGGTGAATCTCATGATAATATAAGTATACCACACAAGGCCAGGAGTGCCACCACAATACCGGGAATGTTGATCGTGTAAGTGCGGTGTATCTCTACAGGTCCAGGCGGCGTGATCTTCTCCATTTCGAGCAGAGCTAAAGCACGTTTATAGGCAATAGCTTGCCCTCGAAAGTTGTCTACGGTTGGTCCGTGAAGTCTTTTCTTGCCATTGGCAGCAAGAATGACAGCTTCGGCTCGGGCTAGGTCTTGTTGAAGGTAAATTTTCATTCAAGCAAGGCTTTATTAATCATGGCAATAGTTTCCAGGTTATCCATTCACATGGTACAACAATAGACTTTTTGTCTCCAAATTGGTGACAAACAACGTGTTCACAAGCTTCAAGCAAATACTTGAGGTCGTCTACACTTATTAGTGTGTATTTGGGGCATTCGGTTGCAGCACCTAACACCATCAATAGTTGAGCGTTCTGTGCAATGTATTTGTTAAGCTGAGACACTTTTAAGTGAAAGCTTTTTGGCATTGGACGACAGAATTTGACTTCGACAAATCCAACACCATTTACCTTAAAATCAGGATCAACGGTTACTTGCTCAAGAGTAAGATACCGACCGTCGTTCCCACAGCCATTGTCTTCGTACTTAGGATTGCCGATTGTTAGCAACCATCGTTCCAATAGCTTGCGTTCTATGCGATTTCCATCTTTGATATCGCGGGCAAATTGTGCTTGCGTTCGATTATCAAAGCGGTATGAATTTTTGCCGTTCATTGTCCAAATTATGATTGTATTGCTTTGATTACGAGTTTCAGTAGTTCTTCGTCGTCATCCGGAAGATCAGGATTTACCGCACGAAACTTAGCTGCAATTGATTTAATTGTCGCACGGATTTCATCCGGCGTAACTTCTTCGCCCTTTGCTCGAAAATGGCGAGCAATTTCTTCTGGTGACATCATGAGTGGGCCAGCAACCACTTTCCTGCCGCATAGAGGGCATACATCGCAGCAAGCGACAGTCCTGCGGACAAAGTAAGAAGGAAAATCCACACTCCAATAATGTTTCGTTCGGCTACACGAAAACAGTGAATTTCCTGATTATGTTGTTCCATGTTCTTCATGCCATAGTATAGCCGCAGACGCGGCTGTTGTCAAGCCTTTTATGGTAAAATGTAACTCCAGGCCCACTTTATGGCAACCAACAAGAAAGAAAGTACCAAAATGCACCACAAAACACAGAAGATGGACGAGAACCATCCTTCTGACGTTTTGGGTAGCTTACTCCTAAGCTTTGAAAAATCCAACAACCGCATTGTGATGAAGACAGTATTTTTCGATAACAGCCAAGAACGCTTCCTCGGGATACGCTTGAGCATACCCCTGATCTTTTCGCATTGCATTCATCGCTTTCATGGACTCAATCTCTGCGTATGCCGCAACAGATTGTGCAATGTAGTATGCCGCTTGTTGTTCAGGTGTCATGTGGTCTGTTTATCGTTTGTTGCCAAGCCACTCAGTTAGTTTTTTCATTACAGATCTTTAAGGATACTGAGCATGTACTTACCACGGGCAATGCTGCCCCTCGCATCGGAACGCATCTTCTCAATGACCTCTTGGGGCGGCTTCCTAACGCTGATTACGGTAGTGTACGCACTACAGTCAAATCGTCTAGAAACAGAGTCGGCTTCCTCTGTTGCGTAATCTTTTAGATATTCCTTTTTCAGCTTGATCTGTTCAAAGAAGTAACGAATTTCGGTAGCTTGATGACCGGGGCCGAAGTGCGTTTCGAGCTTATACCAATAAATTTTATTCATCTTTTATCATACGTAGTGTCAATCGGTTCAAGTGAGGTTTTCATTTTAGAATTAGTAGGCGTGTCCGACATTAGCTAAACCGTGCTTCGAATTCGTTGCGTGACAGGGTGATCGTTTCCAATGTTTATTCTCTCTGAGGGTTTGTTAAATCGTAATAGTACAGAACTTCTCCAGTTTCAAGATTAACCCAACCCCACTTAAGAAGGTCAAGATCTCCTGTTGTCTTTAGCCACGTTCCAACACGACCATTTGCCGTGGCTGTTACTCGCGTTCCAGGTGGTAGCGTAAACAGAGGAGTCCACGCCCGAGCCCTGTCAATTTCGTAGCGTGACAGAGTGATCGTTTCCAATTTCCAGCCAAGATGCTCAGCGAGCGTGATTACGTTTTCCACACAGTAAGCGTTGGAAAATACAAGCTTGCCGTCCAGAAACACAAGCCTGTGCTCGTGCTCGTTGCAATTGTAGATAACCAGTTTTTGTTGTTCCATGATCTTAGTATATCCTGTAATTGGTCGTTGTCAAGGTTATTCTTTTGTAAGCCAAGTAAGATATGCTGCATTTAAAGCTTCACGCAAATGCCGTTTTTTCTTGGTGTTTATGCCTTGTTAGTTCTTATCCTTTTCAAGCCATTCCACGGTCATGTCAGGATCTCTATCTCTCTTACGAGAGATAAACCGACAAGCCTGATCTTGATTCTTGAAGGGACCAGCGATAGGCGTACCGTCATATAGGACGTACCAACCAGACTGCTTGATGAATTCAATGCTCATTTTAACTCGTTGCTTCGTTTATCCAGGTAGTTAGTTTTTGCTACAGCCACGCACACACGGTGAAGTATACCCTAACGTCGCCGCCCCGTCAACTCGACGACGCCAGTCGCCACAAATAAATGCTAAACGCCCCAATAGACGCAAAAAGCAGCAACCTGACGACCCATATGGCAATAGTAAGGGCGAAACGAAAGCTTCTAGGATTTTCCCAGGCTTCTATGGTATCTCTATGGTGAGTTTTCATGATGGGCTTGAAAAAGACTTAAGTACGAACCCGGTAAGTAAGATGGCCGTCTTCCCAAATGGCTTCAATTAGCCCCTTCTCACACATAGAATCTAGCGTCTGCTGCAACTTGGAAGAAGAACACCGCTGGCGGAACTCGTCCTCGGTAGTTTCTTCTCCCACTTTATAGCTGTTCATGGCCACGCCAAGAGCCCACTCAGAGATGTGGGCATCGTTGTCTTCGTTGTAGGGCTCTTGAGTGAAGGCATCGATATCCTTGCGGGCCGTGGTTAGGTTGGTATGCTCTAAAATGACAAGCTTCTTCATGTTCCTATTGTATCATGAGGATTTTCTCTGTCAAGCTGAAAAAAGAACTTGACACACCCAAGCTCTTAGGGTACTATGATGGTGTCATCGTCGGTTGACAGCAGGGAGAGTCTCGCACGCTCCCAAACGAGATCAAATGAAACAAGTAGCGGGCTTGTCATACTCCACGGTAAAGTTTGGTCTTACCCTGCTTTTTACAGCCTAATGGCGAATTTCGCTTGACAACGCTTGAAAACATAGTACAATGAACACATAGCGGGGTAGAGGAGTCTGGCCGTCCTCGTGATCCTCATAAGATCGAGACCGTGGGTTCGAATCCCACCCCCGCCACCAAATACACCATTCCTTCCCAATGAGCCCGACAGGAATGGTGTGTCAAAAGGGGTTATGCTGTAAAAAAAGAGTGAACAACGCCGTGAATTGACAGCAGGAACGACGGACAAAATCACAGCCACGCCAGACGTGGAAGCGGTAACTAGAGACTGATCGCACCCCTTCGAGCCAGGAGATTCTGGGAACACCCGGTGTCTCCTGGTTCTTCTTTTTTAGGCCCGCGTAGTATAGTGGCTATTATTCGTTCTTGGTAAGAACGAGATGGGGGTTCGATTCCCTCCGTAGGCTCCACAAAATCCTGGAAGCATGGGGTATGCCCTTACTTGTGTTTCAAGCTGCTTGAAAACAGCATGGGGGGTAGTTTCCCAAAATCCTAGAAGTGCAGACTTTTCCCTTACTGCACCCGATTGGGAAAATCCTAGAAGCTTTCGTTTCGCCCTTACTGCGGCGGCCCCCACAATTCTAGGAGTTCACCGCGAGCCCTTACTGTACCCCCAAGGGGGTCCAGGGGCCGGGGCAGGCCCCCGGAGGGGCGGCCCGCCGCTCAAGGCGGCTACTCGGGACCGGGTGGGCCGACCCCCGGTCGCGGATACTCCCGAACCAACACCATCCTAGTTTCCTAGGAAGCTTCGGGGCGTTCGCAATGCTGACTACAGTATATCCCTTGAAAAGGGATAGTCAACCAAAAAGTGGATTTTTGCTTCCCTGACTTTCGCCTAATCCAGTCAGTGTTAGTTTTTGGGCGAGTTGTTTTTGCCTCTCGGCATTCGTAACTCTTTGATCGACGATACATTATACTATAGGGACGCGACTTGTCAAGGACAATCCTGATTTTCTTTTTCGAGCTTTTCCCTTGCCTATTCGAATCGAAGGGCTATACTTGTGACGAGTTTACTAAAACCCGCCCCCAAGGGGGCATAACCAACAAGAAAGAGAAAACATGTCGAACGCAACTGCTAATCGTGGCCCTGGTCGTCCTGCTAACTTCCCTGGCGTCAAGGTCGTGGCTTTCCTGGCCAAGATCCCCGCCGAAACCAAGTACATGGTTTCCACGCTGGCCGAACAGCGTGGCGAACCCATCGGCGTTACCTTGGACGCCATGATTCGTCGGGCTTTCAAGGAAGCCACCCGCCAGCGTGGTGCGAAGTCGGATAGCTGAGCTATCCACAAGCGTCGGTTCCTTAGGGGCCGCTCCAATCGGGGGCGGCCCCTGTTTTTTCAGAATTCTGTTTGCCTCTCTACGATTGCAGGCTATACTTGTGGCGAACCGGGGGAACGTCCCCCACAACAAGAAAGACAACAACATGAGCAAAGCTACGATCACTGGTTTTTTCAATCCCCGCACGGCGGGCGATACCTTCAAGGGTCTCAATGGCTCCATCGATGGGGCGGTTGCGGAAAGCATCATTCCGGATCTTCCGACCTTCCTGCAAAAGGCTGGTCGCGACTACTACATTCAGAAGGCTCCTGTTTTCCAGCGGTTCGACGGCGAATTCGCGGAAGTCGAAAACCAATACCATCTCGTTCGCTCGAACGATCAGCGTGTGGTCAGTCCGCATACCGTCACTGGCCAATACGCTCCGCTCTCCCTCGTGGATATCGCGGAAGAACTCCAGCCCTGGTGTGACGCGGGCTGGTGTACGCCCGATGGCGTCTACAGCGGGCGGAACGAGTCGCTTGAAATCCTTAGCCTTCGCTTGGACGCTGGTGACGTGGAATTGGCAGAAAACGAGCGGTTCATGCACTACATCGTTTTCCAGAATCCCCACGGTAGCGGCGGCATGGCCAAGGGCAAGATCATTTCGTGGCGAATTGTGTGTGCGAACACGTTCGCGGCGGCGGTTTCTGCCTCGGCTGACTTCACGATCACGCACCGTGTGGCGAATGGCGACCATGACGTGCAGAAGGCTATCATGGCAGGTCGAACCAAGGACGCTATCGCAGCGTGGGAAAAGGCTCGTGGACACATCGCGAAGCTTTCGGATAAGATCAACGCATGGCAGTCGGTTCCCCTCCAATTCGCGGACGCCAAGAATCTGACGGATCGTCTCGTGGGTATTACGGATGAAAGCAAGGCGAGCACGCGAGCCAAGAACAAGCGTGACGCTATCCTGGCGGCATTCAGCATGCCTCAATTTGGCACCTACGGACGCAACGCCTACGATTGGCTCAATGGCGTTACTTTCGTGAACTCTTCTCCGCTGGCGGAAGCCAACAAGCGTAGCAAGGTCTCGGGCATCGACCGCACTATCCGCAATCTGGACATGAACGGTTCGGGTTTCGCAGTGGAAAATCGTGCCGAGAGTCTTCTCGCGGAGTTGATGGGCTGATGATCCTCGTGGGGCGGGGCTTGACTAAGCCCCGCCCCCGTGTTATACTCTAACCACGATGGTACGAAAATCCATCGGAACCCGCTGGCGAAATGCGGCGTCCGATCCGAACGAGTACCTTCGAGAGACGATCACGTTTTTTTCCGATTGGCTCAAAGCGGCGGTTGTCTTTTTGTTGGTAATGTTCCTGCTCGCGGTATACGTTGCATTCGTAGACGGCGAGTGATTCTCGGGGGCCGGTTCAACCGGCCCCCATTTTTGTTTGCTTTTCCAGCGTCGCGTGCTATACTTCGGACAAGGAACAACACATGACATTCAACGAACTTCTGAAAGCCTTGCTAGCTGTGTGCCCTCAAGGAAGCATGGAGCAGGATAACGATGGGCAGCTTGTGTTCTACACTGATTTTTGGATGACCGACGATGGAACCCTGAAAACGCTTCAAGAATGCACCGGGTGCTTCGGAAGCGGTACCACGGGGGGCGGTCCTCCGGGTTCAGCGAGCCCGTGCGACGTGTGCCACGGCTCGGGCGTGGAGCCCCTGGCCGAAGGCTGAAAAAGTCTAGGAGTCTTCGAAAAAACGTTACTAGACGACGACTCCTCCTCCCCCTGCCAGACTGGCAGGGGGAAGAGGTTGCATACGCACAAGTGCGTACGAAGAATCTACCCTGGCATGGTAGACCTTTCCACCGTGCGAAGCCTACCCTGCCAATCGGCACAAGTCAAGGAAAAAGAAAAAAGAAAATTCTCTTGCCTTTTCTAGGCAATAGGCTATAATTGGACCATGAAGGTACTCGAACTCGAAACAAGCGTGGGCGGATTGTCCAAGCCCTCCAAAATGCCCGGTTTCTCCTACGGTATCCCTGCTAGGGAATGCAAGGTAGGCGGAATGCTTCGCAATATCAAGGGTAGCGTATGCTCGAAATGCTACGCCCGAAAGGGTATGTACGTTTTTCGTAACGTGCAAGCGGCCCAATACCGTAGGCTGGAAATTCTTTCGGCCAACCTTTCGACGTGGGCGGAAAATATGACCGCCTTGTTGGTTCGCAAGTATGCCAAGCGTGAAAAGGTTTTCCGCTGGCACGATAGCGGGGATCTTCAATCGGCGGAACATCTTTCCGCCATCGTCCAGATTGCGAAGAATCTTCCCGACTTCGCATTCTGGCTCCCCACGAAGGAATACGCACTTGTGCGTAGCTGGGTCCGCGAGAACGGCGAATTTCCTACCAATCTCACGGTACGGATTTCCGCCCCGATGATCGGACGCGAAAGTCTTCCGAACATTCCGGGCACTGTTTCGAGCACGGTAGGCAACGCGGAAGGCTTCCAGTGCGAAGCCTACTCACGAGAGGGTAAGTGTGGGCCTTGTCGAGCGTGCTGGAAGCGTGACGTTCCTAACGTCAACTATTCGCAGCACTAGATAGGCTACGCCCCCAACTGTAGCGAGCCGCTATAGTTGGGGGCTGCTTCGTTTTCGTAACCATATGTTACGATATCGTAACTTTTCTAAGTAGCTATGGTGGCCCCAGGCCCTCTACCGTGACGCCAAACTATACCACGCCTTCGCGTGGTGAGCAAGTAGATTCTCGAAATTCTTTTTGCGATATGCTCAATGCTTTTTGCTAATTAGCCACCAGACCGCTTGGGCGGGCCTAGGATCGACGATTACCCCTCCCCCCTCATAGGGTCTGGTCCTCTTCTCCCCAATCGTGCAAGGGAACGCATCCTAGGCGGTCTAGTGGCAAGTGCCATTTTCCAGGAATTTCCTTTGCCACAATCGGCACGAATGGTATACTGTAGTACCATGAGACAAAAGATCGCCAGCCTCATTCGTGAATTGCGGGCCGTACCCACGAAAGCTCTCACTGTACGTGAAAAAAACATGGCGATTCGTTCCCATGCAAGAT
>Ga0172376_10003878_pt1 | contig 17406 bp, 11 predicted proteins | sample Lak35m_FD_121114 | JGI IMG/M metagenome (GOLD analysis project Ga0172376, IMG submission 121114) | Freshwater microbial communities from Kabuno Bay, South-Kivu, Congo - kab_092012_35m | ecosystem: Environmental > Aquatic > Freshwater > Lake | place: Democratic Republic of the Congo: South-Kivu... | reverse complement strand
CCCTCTTCCCAACCATTATCGAGGTCAGTTTACCTCAAATATCGGACTTATCGATAAGATGTTCGCAAAGATTTGCGCCGCGAAGTCAGTTTCTTGCCAGTGGTCCGTTCCATGCTTGATGACCTCCATGGCGGATCATCGCCCAGAGCCAACGGTGGCTTCTGGGGAATCAATAAAACCTATTTTAGCAGAACCGGTGAATCGAATTGAGTTCCAGCACTAAGGACCCTAGTCGAGCTTCAGATCGTCGTCATGACCTGGATGCTCTTCGAGCAAGTGCCATGATCCTAGGGATCTTCTACCACGGGGCTTTGTCGTTGGCTGCAGGATTTCCTTGGTTTGTCCAAGACCCGTCTGCTAACCGATCGATGTACGTATTTCAATCGTGGGTGCACGGGTTTCGAATGCCTCTTTTCTTCATCATCAGCGGATTTTTTACCGCCATGCTTTGGAAGAAAAGAGGCGCTAAAGCCCTCGTTGGGCATCGATTTGGACGGATCTTGCTTCCTTGCCTCCTGGGCGCAGTGACCCTGGTTCCTTTGTGCAATTACGCGATCTCAAGAGCATCGGACCAAGGCAGCCAGCCCAGGCTCCAGGCCGCCAAGGCCGAGCCCTCGGAAAAAAGCATCTGGGCTGCGATCAGAAACCACCGTGCCGACATCGTCCAGATGCATCTTGATAAGGGTTTCCAATGGAGCGATCTGCACCCTGAATTCCAAACCACTGCACTTAGCTGGGCGACGATCCATCAAGATCTTGAATCGGTCGATTTGCTGATCCGACAAGGCTGCGATCCAAACATCGCCAACCCAGATGGAAACACTCCACTTCACGCGGCCATGTTTTTCGGACATGACTCGATCGCTGAGTTTCTAATCGATCGGGGAGCAAACCTGGATAAAAAGAACCTCAACGGTGAGACTCCGATCCAGAGTCTGCGCGTCGATGCCAACTTGGTTCCTTACATCGCAGGCTTGCTGCTTGTGGAAGCCGATCTAGCGACGGTCAAGCATGGTCGAGAGTTGATTGAGAGCAAACTCAAAAGCCTTCATCGCCTGGACTCCAAATCCGATTCTAATCAAGACACGATTGCTGGGTCCAGCAGTGCCCAATCCCAAAGCAAACAACTCCAGGCCTTGGGAGCTTTCTTGTTGTTTTACCCGTTGTTCTCTTACCTATGGTTTCTTTGGTTCCTGTGGTGGTACGCAGTCTGTTTTGCGATACTTGCATGGATGCTCGGTCTCCTGCGATCGCAAGTGGGTATCCCAGACTCCTTTTGGTCAAAACTCCATTCGCCATGGGCTCTGCTTGTTTGGATGACGCTGACGATCTTCCCGCTTTACAGGATGCAAGCCCTAGGTTTCCTCTTCGGCCCAGATACTTCTGTTGGCCTAATTCCCGCTGGTCATGTCTTTCTTTACTATGCAATCTTCTTTTCTTTCGGCATCGCTTATTATCTGTCCAACGATACCCAAGCTCGCTTAGGGAGTCATTGGCCATGGCTACTTCCGGTCTCGATCCTGGTCGTCTTCCCGATCGCGTTGGAAATCAACCTAGGTTTCCTTGGCCTTCGTGATTCGTGGATTCCTAAAGACTCGATCCGAACACTTTCAGTCATCACCCAATCGTGGTTCGCTTGGTGGATGTCCTTGGCCTGCATCGGTCTGTTCCGAAGCTGCCTGAGCCGACAGAGTCCTTCGATGCGTTATTTGTCCGACTCTTCGTACTGGCTCTATGTCGCCCATCTACCTCTGGTAGTGTTTGTCCAGACAGCGATTGCCGAAAGTTCGCTCAACGGGTTTATCAAGCTGCTGATCATCTGCGCGGTTTGCATAGGTGTTTTGCTACTGACCTACCAGTTTTTCGTGCGACACACTTGGATTGGACGTTTCCTCAATGGACCTCAAATCGCGCGAGCCTCGCGCGGTGCCGATGAATCGCCCCGCTGAAATAATCTTCGGGGGACGGTAGTTCGCTGTGCGTCCAGAACATATCCACTTGGCACTCCGCGAGTTTGCTAAGATCGAGAATCATCCGTTTAGCCAACGATTTCCGCTTCAAGTCCCCATAAACGAGAAACTCCACGGGTTCTGGTCTTAAGACTCAAGCAAGCCGCGCAGGTGAGCATCCACGCTCTGAGGCATGTGCTCTAGGTGATAGCCTCCCTCGAGCATCGACACCAATCGGCCTTGGCAAAACTCTCGGGCTAAGCTTGCGATCCACTTGCCGGCCTGGAAGAAATGCTCTGACTCAAGGCTCAGTCCTCCTACTGGATCGGCCGCGTGGGCATCAAAACCCGCGCTCAGTAAGATCATCTCAGGCTTGAGCTTCTGAGCAAGCTTTTGCGTTTGAGTAGCCAGTTGATCGAGAAAAGAATCCGCCGACGTATCAGCCGGGACTGGAATATTGACCTTGGTTCCCAAGGCATCACCGGTGCCTGTCTCCTCTTTGCGGCCCGTACCAGGGTAAAACGGAAAGCGATGGATCGAGACAAATCCCACCGCAGGATCTTCCCAAAAAGAGGCTTGGGTGCCGTTGCCATGATGGACATCCCAATCGACGATCAACACCCGCTTGCAACCCAAAGCCTTTGCGCAGTGGGCCGCGATCGAGACGTTGTTGAGCAAACAAAAACCCATAGGGGCATCGGGCAACGCATGATGCCCCGGGGGGCGTATCGCGCAAAAGGCTTGAGTGTCCTGGCCATTGTACAGGCGTCGGACCGCATCGCAGGCGGCCCCTGCAGCCAGGGTCGCTGCATCCCAAGACCCGGTCGATACCACCGTATCGGATTCAACTCGACCAGCACCCTGCTGGCACCATCGATGCAATTGTTCAAGATACATCGGAGTGTGATTCGGCTTGCATTGCTCGATGGTCGCTGCCATCCAGTTGGGTTTGGTGCACCGCTCCAGCCAGCCGTTTTTCTGGAGCATCGAATTGACCTTTGAAATTCTTGCTATGCACTCCGGGTGTCTACCCGTATCGTGTTTCTCAAAGATTTCACTGTGATACAAAAGCATGGATTGTTCCGCATCGATCGGACGAAAATTTGGTATGATTCTAAGATGATTGTATCGACAAGATTCCCACCTTGCATCCTCATGATCTCCGACCCAAGGATCCCTTCCTCATGAAACTCACCCTCACTGACATCCCACGCTTGAAATTCTCGTTTGGCTTGGTTGCCATGAGTCTTGCTGCCTGCTGCGTGTTGGCTACCGAACCTACCGAGCCGATTGCCACCGTTGAATCCAAGTATGCCTTGAAAGATCTCGATGGCCATTTCCCATTTGCGGTTCCCGAAACCAAGGAGGCTTGGGAATCCAGAGCCAAAGAGCTTCGCCAACAGATGCTCGTCTCGTTGGGAATGTACCCGATGCCGACCCTTGCACCGATGAAACCGGTGGTGCATTCGCGTCGTGAAATGGACGGTTATGCGATCGAAAAGGTTTACTTTGAAAGCCTTCCAGGGCTCTTTGTCACTGGTGGCCTTTACACGCCAACGAGTTCTCTTGCCGAAGGTCAAAAGCGACCTGCGGTCCTGTGCCCCCACGGGCACTGGGCAAACGGTCGGTTCTACTACACCTCGGATGCTGAAATGAAACGCGAGCTAGCCACCGGTGCCGAGCGATTCGAGTCCGCAGGTCGCAGTCCTCTTCAAGCTCGATGCGTGCAAATGGCTCGCATGGGGATCGTGGTATTTCACTACGACATGATGGGCAACGCCGACAACTTGCAAATCAGCGCCGAGAGAGTGCACGGTTTTGGCAATCCCAAAGTCTCCAACCCGGATGTCGCCCAAGGAAAATGGCTTTTGTACAGCACCACCGCCGAGGGGATGAATCAAAACATTATGGGGATGCAAACCATCAACAGCATCCAATCCTTAGAATTCCTACTGCAACGTCCCGACGTCGATCCCAAAAGGATCTCGATCACCGGTGCTAGCGGTGGCGGGACACAAACATTTATCGCGTCGGCAATCGAACCGAGATTCGCAGGTGCTTACCCGGTCGTTATGGTCAGCACATCGATGCAAGGTGGCTGTACATGCGAAAACGCCACGGGACTGCGCGTCAATACAGGCAACGTGGAGTTGGCAGCTCTCACAGCCCCTCGACCACTGGGCGTCAACGCTGCCAACGATTGGACCAAGGACATGGCAAAGGATGGATTCCCAGAACTGAAGAAACTCTATGGGCTCTACGGTGTGCCCGATGCAGTGAGTCTTCACAACGCCACCCATTTTTCTCACAACTACAACCATGTGACTCGTGTACCGATGTACGGCTTTATGAACCGCCTGTTTGGACTCGGTCTGGAAGAACCGATCCTTGAAAAAGACTTTCAAGCCTTAAAGGCAGCCGATATGACCGTTTGGGACGATCAGCATCCCAAGCCCCAAGGAGGCATCCAGTTCGAAGCCGACTTGCTGGATCGCTGGGCCAAAGATGTGGCCGCCAAAGTTCAAGCGTCACCAACCATTCGTCAAACCGGTTGGAAGACCGTTTTGGAACCTGCAAATACGATCGCCAAATCGCTAAAAGTCACCGAAGCGACGATCGAGGACGATGTGACAACCATCCGCGTGATCAATGCCGATGGAACCAACGTGGGAGTCCTCAAAACTCGCGTTCCTCTGAACGTCAACGGCACGAAAATCAGACTGCTCAGCGATTTGCAAACTTCAACTATCCCCAAAGATGAAGCGATCCTGGCCATCGATGATGCATGGGGACTGAGCCTTGCATCCTCGGAGCAATCCCTGGTGAAGAACCCACGGCCCGCAGCATGCTATACCTATGGCTACAATCCTAGCCTGTATCTGCGCAAGGTCGCTGTCCTCTTGGCGCTAATCGATGCTGCACCAAGCCGAGGGATCACCAACGGTGCTTGGCAAGCCCAGGGAGTCATGGGCTCGATGCTCGATGCAGCCGCAGTGCTTCGCCCTGGATCCCTCGCCGTTCCTCAAAACACACCGGAGTTTGACTTCTCCAAAGCCAGTTCCATCAAAGATGCGAACCTGCTTCCCGGATCGCTTCGCTTTGGCAATACCGCCGGCCTTCATGCCACTGCCAAAGAGGCTTCCAAGTAACCCCTATCCCTAAGTTCCTCGCCATCGAACAGGCCTGACATCCAAGCAGGCCCGCTAGAACTGATTCGACTTCATGAAACGATTTAAAGCATTTTGGAAGGATACCGGCTGGTTATGGTCGGTGTTCTTCTTGGTTCTCGTAGGACTGATTTCCTTCGTCAGCTTGGTCTTTATAGCGGCCATCCCACTGCTGAGTGTGATCTTCATCTACTTTGCTTTGGTCCGCTACGACGAAGATGGGAATTTCATCGGAGCCTAAGCGATCAGTTCGGTGGATCGAAAGCCCCTTCGGAAGTCAGCATCCGAATGGTTGGAGAATCGGTATCGCCTAAATTGCTTAGAGCTTCATCAGGATCTGATCCCACCGGTTGGTTGGTACGTTTCTGGACCAGTTTGCGGGTCGAGGTAGCAATCCCTTGCGTAACGGCTTGCTGGGCATTGATCTGTTGTGAGCTTCGCATCGAAACCAACGCGCTGGTCTTCATAAATTCCGAGCGAACCTCAGGTGTGATATTCCCAAGCCGGGATGCTACTTGCTGTAGTCCTTGTGGGTTGACTCGAGCGGTTTGAGAGATTTGCGAAAGGAAGCTTGCGCACTCGATAAAGTTTTGGTCCGCCGTTTTGGCGACCAATGGGCCGAGCGTTTTGACGATCAGATCCGCACCTGCGTTTTCAAGACGCATAAAGGCATCCATCCAAGCGACCATCCCAGGTCGACCATCAGGCAGCTTCACCGGACGATTATGAAGAGCAACAACGCACTGGCCCCGCAGCGCCCGGGGCCATAGATTCCCTTCGTAACCGCCATCGCAGGAGTAGATGTGCAAACTATCGCTGCCGTAAACCAGATCCATCTTGCAGGTAGTTCCAGCTCCATCGTTACCGACAAGTTGATACTCGCCCACCCGCCCGAGCGTTACCTTGGTGATCCCCATCAAGTCCCAAATGTTGACAACCACTTCAGGATGCCTAACGAGGAATCGATACATGTCCGGATCGCTCTCGATCGTTTGAGCTGGCATCCTTCGAAAATAGCTGACATCGTCAACGACACTGCGGATCCGTTGATTGGCCTGCTGGGTTAGCTGTTGGAATGGGAGCGAGCGAATTGCGGTAGCCCGAGTCTCGCGGGTGCTGGAGCCCTCTTCGAACTCCTTGATCGCTTGGAGTTGCTGGCGATGGTCGGTTTGCCCGAGCCCAGTTTGGAAAGAAACGGCTAGCCCTAGGGCCAAGGCTGCTACCCAAAGTCCAAAGACCAGAGTTTGGCCGAGCTTTCGAACTATCCCGACGCTGCGAATCGGTTGCATCGATGGTCCTAGCTCCGAGGGTGCTCGGAACGCTTGGAGGATGGATCAAAGGGTGATGCCCCAGCTCCATCCTTGGAAATCCCCCCCAAGGACTTAGAAAGTCCGCGCGCAGGCCATCACTTGTGGTCTTGCATCGGCATCCAAGGGAAAAAACCCAAGTAGAATTGCCCATTTTCCCAGGCAATGGCTCCCCCGAAGAGGCCCCTAGGGAACAACTCGCTTTTGACTCTGCACCGATTTGAGTTACGTTTCGTATAATCCTCAAAAGATGAGTTTTTTTGAGCGCTTTCGAGAGTTTTTTATGCCGCTTGATCTTCAATCCCGATCTTCGCATGGATGGCCTGGCATCGAACCTTGGAAACACCGGCCTGTACTGCTGCTGCTGTTTCTCCAAGCCCTCCTGGGTTGCTCCCCAGAATCAAAACAAAATCTCGGAAAAATCGAAAGCTCTTCCAACCCATCCGTCAGCCCATCGATTGGTTCAGAGCAACCGACGACACCAAAGCAGCAAGCCCAACCTGCCCCGATGGTCGATCCCAAGGCAACCGATGACACGCAGAGGCTCTTGACCGATTGCCTCAAAAAATACAGGTCGATTACTCGTTATCAAGACCTTGGCCAACTGGTCATCCAAAGCGACTCGAAGATGACCATCCCAATGCAGGTGGCTTGGGAAAAGCCCAACCGACTGGGTCTACGAACCGGTGCTTTGCAAGGGTCTTGGACCAGCACCACATGGGAGGCTCAGAGCCTAGGTGCGGTGAATCCTTTTCCCAATCAACGCCTGGTGCGCCCATTGCCCGGAACCATCAACTTGGACTGGATCAACGATGACACCATGGGGGGCTTGCTGCTGAATCCGATGTCCAAGCCGATTCAGTTGGATTTGCTCCTATCGAGCGATCTGTCAGATACTCTTGTTGGAAGCGACGCGATCCTAAAGACGATCGAGTCGTCGGTATTCGACGGCGCGATTTGTCAACGAGTATCGATCGAAAAAACCATCGCTTCGCAAACGTTCCATTGGGTGCTTTGGATCGATGCACAAACATCGCTTATTCGCAAGATCGAATTGCCTTCGCAATTTTTTTATCCGAACTTGCCCGCCGATCAACTCCAAGACGTCTCCTGTGCCGTGGAACTGCTGGGGGCGACCGCAGAGACTCCGATCGATTGGAGCAGGTGGAGTGTACCGAACATCCCACAGGAAGTGAGTGTTTCTAGGTGGGTGGCTCCTCCACCGATCGCTTCAACGCCGATCCTGGGCAATATCATCGAACCGTTGGATCTTAAGGATGCCAACGATGCGGTCTTACTCGATACGGCCGAACCAAGAAAACCGCTTAGCATTCTGATCTGGATCTCAGATCGCAACGAATCTAAAGCCCTGATCGATGATCTGATCAGCGTCCAGCGAGTCCTCTTGGACAAAGAGCTTTCTCCCTCTTGCAATATCTACCTTGTATCCAGTGACAAGGAATCCGTTGGTTTGGCAGAGAAACTCAAATCCTGGAATTGCGATCTGCCACTTGCGGTCGATAGGGATGGGAAACTCTCTGGGGCATTCCAAATCCATAGCGCTCCGGCCATGGTGATTCTAGATCGCGCCAGACGAGTGCAAGTCGCAGAGCTTGTCATCATGCCACAAACCATCGCCTCCATCCCTGAGTTGATCTTCAAGCTTCGTGGTCAACAAGACCTTGCAAGCAGACAGTTGCAACAAGATCTCGACAATCAATCCCGATTCATCGGCGGACTGCATCGCGTTGCGCTGGACAAAGACCAAGTCGCAAAACTGCCTGAGATCATCGCATTCCCATTCGGGATCGTAGGGATGCGTCGAGATTGGAAAGTGGAACTGGAATCATCTTTGGTCAGTGCCACTGGACTTTGGACTCAAGAGGCGGCCCTAGAGGCTTCCACTGGGGGTTCGCTGAGCCAAATGGCGATGGTCACTTTGGATGAAGATGGACGCCTGCATCGGTTCGCCTGGGATGGAACCAAACAGCACTTTGCGCAGATAGAACCTCAGCAAGCAGACGGAGCCAAAAGACTTTTGACCAGCATCGACCCTTGGACTCAGAGCTTCGTTGCCGTAGTCCCCGAAGGCTTGCCAAGGTTTTGGATCGCTCCGACCGAGAATGCAAATCCGTCGCCAAGACTCGCTACCGCTTACAACACCCAAGCGGCAGAGAGTCCCGTTTGCCATACCTGGATTCCGCAGCGCTTCTCCGACAACCAAACGTGGACCTCCAAACTGGCCATCGGTACTAGCGAGTCGCGATTGATGATGATCGATCCCAGTTCCGAACAACGGCTCGATGGAACGTTTCGTGAACCCCCGGTGACTTTCGTTCCAGGAATCGATTCCAAAGGTCAAATCGATCAGTGGGATGTGCTTTATCCCGATGGCAGTCTTCACAAGATTTCAAACTTGACCTCCGCCAAAGTAGAAGAAGGGTCCGGTGGGGCTTTAGAAGCTCGACTCGATCAATTGACTGCCAAGGCTTTAGGGGGAAATTGGTTTTGGGGCAGTCACAAAAACGCCAAGGTTTCGGCAGGGTCGGCCATACCCATCGAGTTGTTTCTAGGAAAACTACCCAGCGGAGAAACCGGTGTTTACGCTGCCAACCACCTGCATCAAATCCTTGCCAGCCGCGCGATCACCGTCCGTGGCGAACAAGCTCGATTGTGGGGGGCTGCCCAGCTTAAAGACGGTACCTTGATGGGATTAGCGACAGGTCCAAGCCGGATTTTACATCTGTTCTCAGCTGATTTAAGCCTGCAGGATCAAGCCTCGTTTGGTTCAAGAGTATTCGGTGCTGGCCTGATGGGCTGGCAAGGAGACCTCAAAATCATTGTGGCACTGGAAAAAGAAGTCAGTTGTTGGAGCATTGATATTCCCGATATGATGCCGAATCCCTGAGCTTTCTTTTCGCGAAGAACGCCACAACATTCTGATGAATACCGGAATGTTTTTGGGGCTTATTTCTTGCACTGGATGTCTTTGGAGAATAAGATACCACCCACTTGTTAGGCGACTACCATGCGATACCACCACGAGAATTACAGCCGGAGCAACTATGTTTTTTAGATTCTTGAATGCACATGTAACGGCAGCGATCGCTTTTTTGTCGATGCTAGGATTCGCCAGCGCGGAAATTGTCCTGGTTGGGGGATTCTTTTCCGGGGCGGTAGATCGGGTCAATACCTCCACGGGTGCGAGGACTTTATTCTCCCAGGTCAGCAGCGGTGCCGATGCGTTCCCCGGCATATCGGGACTCGCCTACAATCCGATCAGCAATACCGTGTACGCAACGGCGCGAGTTTCCAAGAGGGTTTATCTGATCAACCCAGATACCGGAAATGTCACAGGGTTTCGTCAGCTCGATAGCAGCATGACTCCCGCTGGCATCACCGTCGACGCCAATGGATTTGTGTACGTGGCCAACAACGCCGGCAACAGCATCGTGAAGTACGATTCGGGTTTGAATAAATTGCAGGAGTTGAATCTCCCAGATTTCGGAGCAGGTGCCAATCTGCCCAGCGGACTTGCCTTCGATCCCCAAGGCAACCTGATCATCTCGACCTTCGCCGGTGCAGGTGTCGTTAAATACAATCCCAACAACGGGAGTTTTTCGAGCTTCAACTCCAGCAATCCGACCGCCAATGGGATGGTTGCGATCGATCAAGCAGGCAATGCTTATGTTGGAGGAGCAGCCTTCTCCAACAGCGTCACCAAGCTTGACTCCAATGGAGCGATCGTAGGGTCGATTACCATCACTGAGTCGTTGTTGCCAAAACCGCCTCAGTCCTTCACCAGCCCTGACTTTACCAGTCCTGCAGGTGTTGCCATCGAATCCAACGGCAACATCGTCGTCGCAGCCTTGGGGAGAACCAATCCTTTCGAAGCTTCGGATAACTTCCAGAACAACGGCGGTGTATTTGTCTTTTCTTCTGCGGGTACGTTGCTGGCCTCCAATGTTCAGACCACTCCCTACAGCTCAGCCTTGCGTTTCACGGCTGTTCCCGAACCGACTTCACTGCTTGCTGCGTCGGTCGGCATTGCGACCTTGGGCTGGCTAACCCGTCGTCGAAAAACAAATGCCCTGTCAAAAACTACAGACACCTGCGAATCCTCTTAAGCGTCCGTCGCTGTTCTCCAAAGGGTTCACTCTGGTTGAACTTCTGGTAGTCATCGCGATCATCGGTCTGCTCGTTGGGTTGCTCTTGCCGGCAGTCCAAGCGGCCCGGGAATCAGCCCGGAGAATGTCCTGTTCGAACAATATTCGCCAGATCGGTCTTGCTCTCCAAAACCATGAATCGGCTCTCAAAGCGCTTCCTCCCGGGGCCGTTGCGAAGGCCTACACCCAAGTCCCCAGCACCCCGTGGACTTTCTATCGCTGGTCGGCTCTGGCGATGTTATCTCCCTATCTGGAAAACACCGTTGCTTACAACATTCTGGACTTGGATAAACCTCTTTACACCGTCACCTTCTCGGTCACCCCTGAAAACATTCGCGGTGCTCAGACCATGGTCCCAACGTTCTTATGCCCCAGCGACGATTCGCGTCGGTTGCACCCAAGTTTTGGACCAACCAACTACGCTTTATGCACCGGTAGCGGCAACAATGGCGGGTCGCCCTCAGCGACCGATGGCCTTTTTTTTGTCAATTCGAGGATTAAAACCAGGGACATTACCGACGGATTGTCCAACACCATCGCTGCCTCTGAGAGCCTTTTGGGTGCAGTAGGAAACACCCGAACCGATCCCCAAAACGCCTACCGCTTTACTTTTGTAACCCCGCTGACGCAGCAGGCTTGCCGTTTCTCAGTCGCATGGAATTATGCCGATCCACGGGGTTTCTCGTGGGTCAATGGCGAATATCGCTGTGCACTGTACAACCATTTTTTGCTTCCAAACGATCCGACACACGACTGCTTGGGCGTGCGAATGACAGGCGGACCAGATACAATCTATACCCCCTTTGGCTGGCGGACGGCCCGCTCGAACCACTCCGGAGGTGTAACGATCCTACGGGCTGATGGATCCACGAGTTTCACCAGCGATCGAGTCGATGGAGCCCTTTGGAAGGGCCTGTCGACTCGGCAATCCGCAGAAGTCCTCGCCGATACCATCGAATGAAAGCTTGAACCAGATGAAGCCCTGGGCGATCTACCACGAACACCAACACTGGTTTCGACCCCTCTTTGCCGAACTGGATCGACGAGGAATCCCTACCCTTGCTCTGGACCCGCGAGCCCACTGGTACGATCCGAGCGAAAGCCAATCACCATTGGGTTTAGTCTTCAACCGAATGAGCCCGTCGGCCTACCTCCGCGGCGGACTCCAAGGGACCTTTTACACCCTCCAATGGCTCGATCACCTCAAGCGTTTAAAGGTGCCTGTTGTCAACGGCCTGGAAGCCTTCACCATCGAGACCAGCAAAGCAAGACAGCTCACGCTCCTACAAAGCCTCTCACTAGGATACCCCCGCTCCCGTGTTCTGAATCATCCCAGCCAAATCGAACAAGCCATGGAGGGTATAAGGTTTCCGGTCGTCTTGAAGGCCAATATCGGTGGCTCAGGTGCTGGGATCGTACGTTATGATACCAAGGAAGCTCTCTATCAAGCAGCACGAGATCAAGGCTTGGACTTTGGAATCGATCACACCGCCTTGCTCCAAGAATATATCCCGGCTCGCGGTGGACATATCACCCGAGTAGAACTCCTGGGTGGTAAATTCCTATATGCGATCGAAGTGACCACCACCGGCGATTCCTTCAATCTCTGCCCGGCTGACATTTGCCAACGTTCCGACGGCGTTGAACTGGTTCGCTCGGCTTGCCCAGTCGATGCACCCAAAACCGGTTTGAAAGTCCAATCGTGCCAACCTTCTGATCAAGTGATCCATGCATGCGAAGCGATCATGGCCAAAGCTCAAATCGATGTCGGTGGAATCGAATTGATGATCGATGATCGCGATGGTAGCATCGTGTACTACGATATCAACGCCCTTTCGAACTTTGTCGCCGATCCAATCCATGTCATCGGATTTGATCCGTTCTCTCGTTTGGCGGACTATCTGGTCGAGCGATCCAAGGGGTGATGATGCGTTTTGGATATTGGTTACCGGTCTTTGGCGGTTGGTTGCGGAATGTACCCGATGAAGGCATGCAGGCAACTTGGGAGTACTCCAAACGCTTGGCCCAACGCAGCGAACAACTCGGTTACGACCTGAGTTTGATCGCGGAGCTGAACCTCAATGATATCAAGGGGGTCCAAGCTCCATCGCTGGACGCTTGGTCGACAGCCGCAGCGTTGATGGCCGTTACCCAGAGCATCGAATGGATGGTCGCCGTGCGACCGACTTTCCATTCCCCTGCACTGTTGGCCAAACAGGCCGCGAACATCGATCATATCGGGGGTCCTGGACGCCTGAGTATCAACGTCGTGTCGAGCTGGTGGAAAGATGAGGCTCAAAAGTATGGTGTCCAGTTCGAACAACACGACCGACGTTACCAACGCACTAGCGAATGGCTCGATATCGTCGATTCTCTGTGGACCAAAGATGGTATCGATTACCACGGTGAGTTTTATCAAATCAAGGATTCGATGCTTCAACCCAAACCGTTGACCAAACCCAGGCCGACGATCTATGCCGGAGGAGAATCCGAAGCTGCCAAGGATCTCATCGCCGCAAAATGCGACGCCTATCTGATGCACGGAGACCCTCCGGAACGTGTGGCCGCCAAGATCCAAGACATGCGAGCCAGACGAGACCGGCTCGGACTACCTCCAATGACCTTTGGAATAGCAGCGTATGCGATCACTCGAAACACACAACAAGAGGCCCTGGACGAGGTGCGCAGGATCACCGACGTCAATCAATCCAACTTGGGCTACGAAAACTATCAGCAATGGTTGTCCGGGACCCAGCTCGAACGCCGCGTCAGCCTCGAAGACTACTCGGTGAGCAACCGAGGATTGCAAGCCGGTTTGGTCGGATCACACCAACAAGTTCAAGACCGTATCGGGGAGTTTCAAGCTGCTGGAGTGGATCTGCTTTTGCTCCAATGCAGCCCGCAAATCGAGGAAATGGAACGATTCTCAGAATGTGTGATCCGTCACTTTGGACAAAAATCGCCCGTAGGTTAGAATTGCCAAGCCCCTAGGGCTGATCCCTCCTTCCACGCAGCCGTCCCCTCCACTTCCTTTGGCGCCGCAGCGAACATGTCTTCGATTCCTTGGTCGATCTCAGAAGATTCCCTCGATGTAAATTTCTCGGTCCCTCAGCAACTCAGACTCCGCTTCACGCGAGATTGTTTCGGATCCGATTGGCAAAACCTTTTGCCGCTATTTCCCAGCGACAACTCCAAAGCCCGCATGCAATGGTGGATCGATGAATCGGTCGCCAAGGCTCAGCCCGATTTGATTCCCAATATTCACCGCCAGCTCCGGCAACATGATTCCCAGTTAGAGCTTGTCTCGGATATCCATGTCATACCCGGTGGAGAGCAGATCAAGAACGATCCCAGCCAAGTAGAGCACATTTTTTCGATGATCGAGCGCGATGGACTCGATCGACGTTCCTATATCTTGGTCGTCGGCGGAGGAGCGGTCTTGGATGCCGTAGGTTATGCAGCAGGCATATCGCACCGTGGGATTCGACTCGTCCGATTCCCAACAACAACCCTTGCACAAGCCGACTCGGGAGTGGGGGTCAAGAACGCAATCAACGCATTCGGTAAGAAGAACTGGAAAGGAACGTTCGCCGTTCCTTGGGGTGTGGTCAATGACCAAGGGCTTTTATCAAAGCTTCCCGATCGAGACTTCCGAGCTGGTTTTTCCGAATCGGTCAAAGTCTCACTCTTGAAGAGCCCATCAGCATTTCGCTTTTTGTGCCAACATGCCAAAGACATCGCAGCCCGCGATTGGACTGCCGTGATGCCGGCGATTCGCTCTAGTGTCTTGATGCACTTGCATCACATCACCCACGGAGGAGACCCCTTCGAGATGCAGGAAGCAAGACCCTTGGATTTTGGACATTGGTCAGCGCATAAACTCGAACAAATCACCCATTACCAACTGCGGCATGGAGAAGCCGTATCGATCGGTGTGGCTTTGGATACACTGTATTCCCATTTGATGTTTGGCTTCGATCGCCAAGATGCATTGAATGCTGTCGAAGCCTTGATCGATTTGCATCTGCCCATTTATGACGCAGCCTTGGAATCGACTGCGGTCTTCGAAGGGCTTGAAGAGTTCAGACAACACCTAGGAGGGCGATTGACCCTGACAATGCTCAAAGGGGTAGGGAACGTCCACACCGTACACCACGTCGATCGCCAAAAGATGGAGCAGGCGATACAGTGGCTTGAGAAAATCCACACTGATCGGACTGCGATTGCTGTCGGATCATAAACTGTTGTGCTCAATAAAATGGTCCTCATACTCGAAAACGACCTCCAAGAATGCTCTAAGTTTAGCCATGAAACAAGACTCCTCGAACGCTGCCGATCCGGTCCACTTGGAACCAAAACCAGTAAAGCATCACAAACCCAAGCGATTTCGGCGCGCGGCCAAACGCACCGCGATGGCCTCTTGCCTACTGGCCCTTGGGATCACCGGCGCTGGTACTTGGAAGTTTCGATCGAGTCTCCCAAATTTAAACACCAAGCACACCACAGCCCATATCGAGCAATCGGTGACGATCGATCGCGACCATTTGGGGATTCCGACCATCCATGCCAAGAGCCGATCCGATGCTGCATTCGCACTTGGATTTGCTCATGCGCAAGATCGCTTCTTTCAAATGGATCTGCTGCGCCGAGTCCCTACAGGTCGTCTGGCCGAATTGGTCGGCAAGGCTGCCGTGGGTGCCGACAAACGATTTCGGAAGCATCGCTTTGCACAAATGGCCGAGAAAGTTTTTGAGAATGCAAACAACGAACATAGGCTGATCCTCGAAGCCTACAGCCGAGGTGTCAATGAAGGGCTCCAAAAGCTCGACGATGAACCCTTCGAGTACCAAGTCCTCCAAGCAACTCCAGAACCTTGGAAACCGACCGACTCGTTCTTGGTCATGGTGACCATGCTGTGCGATCTGCAGCCGATGGACGCTACACCCGAACAAGCCTTGACCCTCCTGAGCGAAAAAGTCCCGCCCGAAGTCTTTGATTACCTCGTCCGAGCAGGCTCCCGGTGGGATGCTGCTTTGGATGATAGCAAGGTCCAGATGCCTTCGATCCCCGGCCCAGACATTTTTAGCATGCGAGACAGCACCGCGAATCAGTCGCCTCAGGTGGTTTCCGATGCGGGCGATCCAGATCAAGCCTATGATCCTGTGGAACTGGCATGGCTCAATTGGAGCCACATGCTCGATGTTGAGTTCAAGGTCGGTAGCAACAATTGGGCCGTCAGCAGCAAACTCGGAAAACCCGCCGAAGGGTTCGGAGGCACCCAGCGTGCGATTTTAGCTTCCGATATGCATCTTGGGCTGCGTGTGCCAACGGTTTGGTATCGAGCCGTCATGATGACTCCCACCAAAAACCACCCCAATCGGACCTTGGTCGGAGTCACTTTACCGGGGGCTCCGGTGATGGTCGAAGGCTCCAATGGCTCGGTCGCGTGGGGATTCACCAACAGCACTGGCGATTTTGGCGATCTGATCGAATTGAAAATGATCCAAGCCGACCAATACGCGACCCCCGATGGCCCCAGGACTCTTGAATCCTTTACCGAAAAGATCAGCTACGGTAGCGGTGCCGAGGACTACACGTACCAATGGTCGATTTGGGGGCCAGTCGTCGAAACTCGAGACGATCGCAAGTTCGTCCATAAATGGATCGGCAACGATCCTGATGCATTCGATTTGAACATCCTGAATATGGAATCGGCGCGCTCGGTCCAAGAACTAGCCGATATGGCCAATCGCGCAGGTATGCCCAATCAGAACGTCATGATGGTCGACGATCAAGGAAACATCGGTTGGACGATTTCAGGTCGATTACCCAAACGCATCGGACCTCCTCAGTGGATCGCGAAAGACTGGTCTAACCAAGAAGCTTGGACCGGATACTACCCTCCTGAAGAACACCCCCGAGTGATGAATCCACAGTCAGGTAGGCTATGGACTGCCAACAACCGCATCATGGGAGGGGAGTTTCTCCAAAGCGTCGGCGATGGACGCTTTGACCCGGGTGCCCGAGCTACCCAAATTCGCGATCGTCTCTTCGAAAAAGAGCAGTTCGATGAAAAGGACCTGCTGGCCATCCAACTCGATGATGAAGCTCGGATGATGAAGCTCTGGCAAAAATGGCTTCAGGAACTCCTGGCCAAAGACCCTACAATTGCCAGTGAAGAATTCCTCGAGGCGGTCAACCAACCGGAGCTTCGCGCTAGCACCGACTCGGTCGCTTATCGGATCGTGCATGAATTCCGAAACCAAGTTTTCTCACGCATCTTCGGTTTCGATATCTCGCGACGCGGAAACTCCGAATCCAAAAAACGTGGGCTCGCTGGCAAGCTTGGGATCCAAAAAAGCGTGCCGATCTCCTACGAAGATGTTGCCGAGGAATTGATCGAGCAAAAACCGATGCACTGGCTTGCCGAACCCTACGAATCCTGGGAAGCCTTGCTGGTCGATGCGGCCAAAGAGACCCAAGCAGAGTTGACCAAAGATCAGCCCCTTGCGCAGGCGACCTGGGGCAAACGAAATCGCGCGGCCATCAAACATCCTCTATCGATGGCCGTCCCGGCCCTGGCCAGCATGCTCGATATGCCAGAGGTCCAGTTGCCAGGCGATAGCCATCTACCACGGGTTCAAAGTCCCTCAGGTGGCGCATCGCAACGACTGGTCGTAAGTCCAGGATTCGAGGCAGTCGGTATCTATCATCAACCCGGCGGAGCCTCGGGCCATCCGTTGTCGGAGTACTACCGAGCTGGCTTTGAAGATTGGGCCAATGGAAAAGCTTCAAGCTTAATGCCTGGTCCTACTGT
>Ga0172376_10003876_pt1 | contig 17410 bp, 14 predicted proteins | sample Lak35m_FD_121114 | JGI IMG/M metagenome (GOLD analysis project Ga0172376, IMG submission 121114) | Freshwater microbial communities from Kabuno Bay, South-Kivu, Congo - kab_092012_35m | ecosystem: Environmental > Aquatic > Freshwater > Lake | place: Democratic Republic of the Congo: South-Kivu... | reverse complement strand
TCTTCTTCATCAATAAACGCATCTCCCATTTTTTCACCAACCAATCTCCCACCTTCACTACCAAGATATGCCATGCCTAAACCAACAGCCCCACCGACTAACCCACCGATTAGTGTTCCTAATACAGGGACAGGGATAAATGAACCAATCATTGCACCTGTAGCAACACCAGCACTTGCCCCAGCCATAGTCCCGCCAATGGTCCCAAGAGCCGCCCCAGCAGACCCTGCATGTTTCACATTTTTTTGTCTTCTAGTTAGCGTCTCGTCATTTTCATTCTGGTATACGTTAATCCCTTCAAGAGCCACACCAATTGCACCCCCACCCTTCACGCCACCTTTAATAAACCCTTTAAGCCCTCCCTTAGCTGTACCAGTTGCAGTACCTTCGGCTACAGCAGTCCCCGCCTTAACTGCTTCTGCTCCTTTTTTCCCAACAAACAAAGACTTGGCTACTGAGCCAGCCCATAAAACTCCTAAAGCAGTACTAATATTGGCAATTATCGACGTTGGTACCTTACCTTTACTTTCTTCTAATATGTGTTTTGCTAAATTAACGGCGGCGATTGCGTCATTGACAAATCCCTTCAAATGGGTTATTGCTACATTTTCTAACTCAACTCGAGTCTGCTCGCCGGCCAGGATAATTCTGTTAATATCCCCTATAATTTCTCCTGGATTTTTAATCGCATCGTTAACCTGTTTGACTTGGCCCTCTGCGTCTTCTCGGCTTTGCACACCGGCTGCTAACTCATCATTAAACGACGTTACAACTTTAGACATCTCGCCAGCAAACCCGCCACCAGTTGCTGACATAAGTTCAACATTATTTAGCGTTTGCAGTATGTTGTCATCCCTAGCCTGGATACTATTCATTGCCTTAGCCATATCCCCACGTAGTTTAAGAGCCTCAGTTTTATCACCGTGTTTAATGGCGTCAACCATCTGATAAAACAGTGGTTTAAGTTCTGGGACTTGATTTAACAGTACACTTGTTTTTTTGTCAGCAACTGGATGGTTAGTTAAAGCTTGCAGCATGCCTCCCCGTAAGTCCTTTGGTAATGCTGCTAACGCTGTTCTAAAATTTTCTGCCTCCTTAGGAGCCATTTTTGCGGTCATGTTTTTAATAGCCGCCATATTCATATCGTCACGAGCCTGCTGCATTTTTGCTTTAGCGTCTTTACCAGTAATGCCCGCAATCAATTTTAAGTTTTTAGCATATTCTTGTGTTGCCTCAGTTATCTCACTATTGGACACTTTATTAAGGTCAGCACCTGCCCTGCGCATATCAGCCATAACTTGGGCAACATACTCGCCCTGTTGCTCAAGAGTCACACCCAGATTAAGAAGATTGTTTTTAAATGTGTCTCCACCGGTGTTGAGCACCTTGACTAACTTATTGAACCCGCCAGTCACCCCTAACCCTGATTGTGCTAATTGCTCGCTATTTTTTACGGATATATTTGCCAGCGTAGTCATCGATAACCCAGCCAGTGATGCTTGACTTTTTAGCGTCTCCATCCCGCCGCCAAATACGACACCAGAGTTTGACATTGACTGGAAATTTTTCGTAGCATTTTCAATTTCTTGGGTTAAGAATTGAATCTTGAATTTTTCAAACTCAGTAAGAACTTTGGCGGTACCGCCAGCAAACGTCCCCAAATTCATCAACGCTATACCAGCATATTTTGCCCCACCGCCCATCATTGATACAGCGCCGCCAGTAGTAGTAATCATCCCAGCTATTCCAGTACCAAGTTGACCAATAGCTTCCCACTCTGCAGTCATAATTGATGAAGCAATGCGAGCACCTGATGCGCCACTTTGGATAGTAGTTAAAATAGTTTTAGCAGAATTTAAAACAGTAGAGGCTAAACCAATACTCAGATTTTTCGCCGATTCGAACAGATCAGCATGCATCTTCTTGGATAACTCAATATTCTTGACATCTTGAATAGCTTTATCAGCAGCAACTTTTGCGTTCCCAATTAAATGTTTGCGCAAATATCCTAACTCTTGGGCAGTGTCATTAGATTGCTCAGTGAACTCTTCAAGTGAAATCGTCCCAGCAGCAAGTTTATCTCGTAACTTGTCTAATTTAGCAACAGCTTCTTGCTGTAACTTTACCGCAGATTTCCCACTCTTGTTTAACCTGTTAACTATATCAAGTTGATCTTTTTGCGCCTCTTTAATTTTCTTAGTAAGAGATAAAATCTCAGGATCATTTATACCCTTCGAGCGCAAAATCTCCTCGAATCTACGAAATAACTGATTTACATCTTCATGGCTAAATTCATCCATATTAAGGTCCACCTTTTGAGTATTTATCATATTTGATACCGATGATTTTCAAAAGATTTGACTTGAATAATTTCAGAAGATAAATACATAATCATTATAAAGAAGAGTCACAATGTCTTGGAAAAAGCACTTTAAGATCGCCACATTTGATAATGTCAGTCCCATATCAGGGTCAAATAAAGATCGTATGGCTATTGATAGTTTCGGTTTCAAGAACTATCAAAGTTCATTACCAGACGTTTATGTTGGGCACCCAAATCGGATTGAACGATACAATCAATATGAGCAGATGGACGCGGATTCTGAAATCAACGCGGCCCTAGATATTTTGGCAGAATTTTCCACTCAAGCAAATATTGAAAATGGTACAGCGTTTGACATCAAGTTTAACGAGACACCGTCCGACAATGAAATTCGCATTATCAAAGAGCAACTGTTACAGTGGTACAAGGCGAATGAGTTTGACACTAGAATTTTCAAACTGTTTCGCAACGTGTTGAAATACGGCGATCAAGTATTCGTGCGTGACCCCGAGACGTTCAAGCTACTGTGGACTGAAATGTCCAAGGTGACGAAAGTGATTGTGAACGAATCAGATGGTAAAAACCCTGAGCAGTACGTATTAAAAGATCTCAACCCAAACTTGGAAAATTTAACAGTAACCGCAGTTACTACATCTGACACTTACATGAACAGCCCTGCTACTGGTGGTGCTGGCGGCAGTTTATATGCCTCAAGTGGCTTTGGCGGTGGCATGGGCGGGTCACGATTCAGCAATGCGAAAAACGAAGCGGTAATCAACGCAGAACACATTGTACACTTGAGCCTGGCTGAGGGATTAGACACAGCTTGGCCGTTTGGTATTTCAATACTTGAGACAGTGTTTAAGGTATTCAAGCAAAAAGAATTACTTGAAGACGCAATTATTATCTACCGTGTTCAACGCGCACCAGAGCGCAGAATTTTCAAGATTGACGTTGGTAATATGCCAACACACATGGCGATGGCATTCGTAGAGAGAGTTAAAAATGAAGTTCACCAGCGTCGTATGCCTACACAAAGCGGTGGTGGCAGCAACATGATGGATGCTACTTATAACCCCATCTCAATGAACGAGGACTTTTTCTTCCCACAGACTGCTGATGGCCGTGGATCGTCAGTGGAAACATTGCCAGGCGGGGCAAATTTGGGTGAGATCACAGACTTACGATTCTTTACAAACAAATTATTCCGTGGTTTGCGTATTCCTTCAAGTTACCTGCCAACGCAAACAGATGAAGCAGCGAATAACTTCAGCGATGGCAAAGTTGGGATAGCGATGATCCAAGAGTGGAGATTTAACCAGTACTGCCTACGTTTACAGAAGCTAATTTCCGCGACACTGGACAAAGAGTTCAAGATGTTTTTACGCTTCCGTGGCGTCAACATTGACAGTGGGCTATTTACACTGCTATTTAACGAGCCGCAAAACTTTACCAAGTACCGCCAAGTTGAGATAGACTCAGCAAGAATTAGCACCTTTACTCAACTTGAGCAGATACCCTACTTGTCCAAACGCTTCATGCTAACACGTTACTTGGGCTTGTCTGAAGAAGAAATGCAAGAGAACGAAAAACTATGGGCAGAAGAGCATCCAACTGCAAGCAATGCTAAATCAGAGGATGCTAATTTACGCTCAGTTGGCATCTCCCCAGGCGGGCTATCGTCTGATCTTGAAAACGTTGAGCCAATGCCTGAAGATGGCAGCATGCCAGACGCTGAAGGTGGTGCACCTGGTGCTGCACCTGGTGCAGAAGCTGGCGGCGCCCCCGCCGCTCCAGCGCCCGCCCCAGGTATGGCACAATAAAACATCTTTTGGCTAAATAGATATATGCATATTGTCGAACTATTTTTACAAGAAGATGCGGTTGAAGACGCAGATACTCCTATTGATAACGGGTCTACACCTGAGGGGTACGCTACTGAAAAAGACGATCAATCGATTTTAAAGCTGTCTGATTTAAGAAAAACACGGTTAACATTAGGGCAACTTAACAAACTTCGGATCATGAACGACATTAAAAAGATAGAGTTTGAGCAAAAACTAAAAACTCTATCAGCACAATATACCCCAGCACCTGAAGCAGATTCAGGCGGGATGGGCATGTAATAAATAAAATTGTAGTTCGCGGGATTGCAGTCCCCAACTACCCTAACACTGTAAGGAGTATCAGCATGTATGTATTTAAACCTACTTGGCTTTATGTCAAACAACATAATCAAACTGGCCTGAAATATTTCGGAAAAACGGTACGAAATCCATATAAGTACAAAGGGTCAGGGAAAAAATGGGTCGCACATATTAATAAACATGGTAATGATGTAACTACTATATGGGTAGAGTTATTTACTGACCAGAATTTAATACGAGAATTTGCACTAAAATTCTCAGAAGAGAATCAAATTGTTGAATCGAATGACTGGGCGAATCTTAAGCCAGAAGACGGATTGTGGGGAGGCAGTGCAAAAGGGACTAATGCAGGTAAGGTTAGAACTGAAGAACATTGCCGAAAAATATCTGAGAAAGCTAAAGGAAGAAAGCATAGTAGTGAAACGATAATGCTAATGTCATTACAGCGAAAAGGAAGGCAGTTGGCTGAAGAAACCAAGCAAAAAATTGGGAAGGCCAATAAAGGTAAAGTTAGAAACCCAGTGTCTGACGCGACTAGAAATAAAATGTCATTGGCAAGGGCAGGGAGATCACTGTCTAACGAAACTAAAGCGAAAATTAGTGCACGCCTGACTGGTCAAAAACGAGACGACGCCTTTAAGGAAAAATGTAAAAACCGTAGATCAAATCGCATAGGGATACCACATACTAGTGAAACAAAATTAAAGATGAGTCTAGCAGCGAAAAAGAGATCAGTAGCAAAAAATAACAAAAATTTGCAGTGTGGTGAAGAATTGAGCAAAAAATAGCGGTAAATCAGTGAATATAACGGCATAAAGTAAATAGTTATATAAGATATACTTACTTAAGGAGAATTTTAATGGCAAAAGATAATGAAAGTTTCGAACGTCTCATTGAATATATTATTAATGATGACGACGCAAAAGCGAAAGCATTGTTTCACAAAATCGTCGTTGCAAAAAGCCGTGACATCTATGAAGGCCTAGTTCGCGAAGACGAGCCAGTCCAACAAGATCTTGGCGGTGATGACCTAGCTGATGACCTAGCTGATGACGAAAGCGTCATTGACGGTGACCACGAAGGATTTGACGACGAAGAAGGCGCTGACGATGAATTTGCAGGCGACGAAGATGTTGACGGTGGTGAAGATGCTGATGACTTCGGCGGTGAAGAAGGTGAAGGCAGCGTTGAAGACCGTGTTATGGATCTTGAAGACGCACTCGACGAGCTTAAAGCTGAGTTTGACGCACTGATGGGCGAAGAACTGCAAGAACCTGAACACGCTGATCTAGCCGATGAAATGGGCGCTGACGAAGAAGGCGAGTTTGACGCTGATGAAGGTGAAGGTGATGATGTTGGCGGTGATAAACTCGGCGACGAAGCTGATGTTGAAGGCAGCAAGTTTGGTGAAGCCAGCATTTACGGCGAATCAAAGAAAACAGAAACTACTTGGACTGACATGAAGGGTAAAAAGCACCCAGCAACTCGTGTACAAGGCGACAAGTATGACGGCAAAGCTGCTGAAAAAGAAGAAAAATCCAAGAAAGTTAAAGAATCTCGCAAGTCTCCAGCTGATCTAATGCGTGAGTACGTTGAGAAAGTAACCGCAGTTAAGCCAGTTGAAGGTGACGAAGTTGGCGCAGCAGGTACTAAATCAACAGTGAACACAAAGAGCGTTCAAATCAATGGTAAGAACGATATGGGTGGCACTACAGCTAACATCGCTCAAGGCAAGTTTGCATCAGATCGCGACAGCAACACTGGTCCAAAAGCTCCAAACAATGAGTATACAAAGAACGGTGGCGCAAGCAAGAAAATGGGCCAAGACAAATATGAAAACAGCCCAGCAGCTAACACCAAAGGCTATACAACTAAACAATCTGCCAAGACGAAAGAAGGTGCTGATACAGCCGGTTCTCAGTCCGTAGATAAGAAAAGCTTTAACCCAGGTGGCACATCTGGCTTTAAGGGATAATTAAATGTCTCGCTATAATCTTAGAGAAAATTTATCTTTTGACAACGCCCGCGTTGAGATTCTCAACGAGGACGATGGCAAGGGTGGAAAATCTCTCAAGATGAAAGGGATCTTCATTCAAGGCGGGGTAAAAAACGCAAATCAACGTGTTTACCCTGTCAATGAAATCACTAAAGCTGTAAACACCATAATGGAACAAGTTAAAGGTGGTTACAGCGTATTAGGTGAAGTAGATCACCCTGATGATTTAAAGATCAATTTGGACAGAGTATCGCACATGATCACTGATATGTGGATGGATGGTCCAAATGGATTTGGTACATTAAAAGTATTACCTACCCCAATGGGACAGTTAGTTAAGACTATGCTCGAGAATGGGGTAAAATTAGGAGTTTCCAGCCGCGGAAGCGGAAACGTCAACGAAGCTAACGGTCATGTAAGTGACTTTGAAATTATCACAGTTGACGTAGTTGCACAGCCTAGCGCCCCTCAAGCATATCCAAAAGCGATTTACGAGTCGTTGCTGAATATGAAATACGGGCACAAGGTACTTGGGATAGCAGGTGAAGCTAGTGCAGACGCAAGAGTCCAAAAATATCTTAAAGAAGAAGTAATACGTCTTATTAAAGATATGAAATTAAAATAGGTTAGCGATGAAAACACTAGCATATTTATATAAATGGACTCACTTGCCAACTGGAAAATGGTATGTTGGTTCACGCACCGCGAATGGATGCCATCCAGATGACGGGTATATTTGCTCTAGCAAAATAGTTAAACCGTTGATACTTCAAGAATCTGATAGTTGGAGTAGGAGTATTTTAGTTATTGGTAATGCTGAGTATATTTTAGATTTGGAAAGTAGATATTTACAATTAGTTGATGCAAAACATGATCCCATGAGTTTTAACATGCATAATGGCGATGGCAAGTTTAGCGTCACAGGTAAAAAGATGGGGCCGCGCACTCCGCAGCATACAGCGAATTGGTTAAAATCAATTAAATCAAAATCTCGCAATGCATGGAATAAAGGCCTATCAAAAGCTTCAGATCCGCGGGTCGCTGCTAACGCAGCCAAGGTCAGCGAATCGAAGAAAGGGAAGCCAGGACATTTGCAAACAATTGAAACTAGATTAAAAATTGCTGCAACTGAAAAGGCCACAAAAAGTGAAATTAAAAAGGAGACGTTATGTTGGGAGTAATGAAACCACTAATCGAAAGCGGCATCATTAACGATGAAACACGTCAAGCCATTACAGAAGCTTGGGAGGCTCAGTTAGCTGAAGCCAAAGAAGCAGTTCGTAGTGAATTGCGTGAAGAATTCGCTCGCCGTTACGAGCACGATAAAGGTGTAATGGTCGAGGCTTTAGACAAAATGGTAACCGAGTCCTTACAGCAAGAAATCGCTGAGTTTAAGGAAGAAAAGCAAGCATTGGCTGAAGATCGTGTGAAGTTTAAAACCTTTGTACGTGAATCAGGTGCCAAGTTCAATACGTTCCTAGCTAAGAAATTAGCTGAGGAAATTACAGAACTACGTGCTGATCGTAAAACGCAAGTTGAAAGCATTGAAAGACTAGAACAGTTTGTAATGCAACAACTAGCATCTGAGATCAGTGAGTTTGCTGCTGACAAGAAAGAAGTTGTTGAGACAAAGGTACGTCTAATTGCAGGCGCTAAAGAAAAATTAGCTGAAATGCAAAAAGACTTTATCGCTCGCAGTGCTAAACTTGTCAAAGAATCAGTTACACAGGGTCTAAACACTGAATTGACTCAATTGAAAGAAGACATTCAAGTTGCTCGTGAAAATATGTTTGGTCGTAGATTGTTTGAAGCGTTCGCCAGCGAATTTGCGGTTACTCACCTCAATGAGAACACAGAGATTGCTAAGTTGACGTCATTAGTGAAAGCTAAAAACAAACAACTCGAAGAAGCTAAATTAGTAGCATCAAAAGCTGTCAAATTGGTCGAGTCGAAAGACCAGGAAATTAAGGTTATTCAAGAAAATGTTACGCGAAAGCAAGTCCTAGCCGAACTGCTATCACCGCTTAACAAAGACAAAGCTTCGGTAATGTCAGATCTTCTTGAAAATGTACAGACAAGCAAACTGCGGTCTGTATATGATAAGTATCTACCGGCAGTGCTAAACAACTCATCAGCACAACCAGCGCGTAAAACCGCCGTGTTGAGCGAAGGTCGTGTAGCTATTACTGGGGATAAAACTGCTAAAACCGTTGTTGAAGAGACATCAGATAATGTAGTCGCTATCAAACGTTTAGCGGGGCTAAAGTAAACTTAGATTAAAAAAGGAAAAATCATGTCACAAAATCTATTAGAAAGCCGTTGGGGCGAAACCAAGGAGGCCCTGTTAGAAGGTTTGCAAGGTTCACGTCGTTCAACAATGGGTGTTATCCTAGAAAATACACGTCAGAAACTAACTGAAAATGCTACAGCAGGCGGTACGCAAGCTGCAAACATTTCAGCGTTAAACCGTGTTATCCTCCCAGTAATCCGTCGTGTTATGCCGACCGTGATTGCTAACGAAATCGTTGGTGTTCAACCAATGACTGGTCCAGTTGCACAGATTCACACTCTGCGCGTTCGTTATGCTGACCCAGTTACCGATGCAAGTGGTTATGGCACGAGCGTCGCAGCTGGTGATGAAATGTTAAGCCCGTTCAAGATTGCTACAGCCTACTCCGGTAGCGCAGCAACTGGCCGTGCTGACAGCACAGCAGCATATGAAGGTGTTCCAGGTCGCCGTGTTAACGTGCAGATCTTGAAACAAGTTGTCGAAGCTAAATCTCGTAAGTTAAGCGCTCGCTGGACTTTCGAAGCAGCTCAAGACGCTCAAGCTATGCATGGTCTAGACGTTGAAGCTGAAATCATGGCAGCACTAGCACAAGAAATCACGGTTGAAATCGACCAAGAAATCTTGGGTTCTCTGCGCGCCTTAGCTGCAACTGAAGAAACTTACAACCAAGCAGCCGTTAGCGGTACTGCTACGTTCGTAGGTGACGAACACGCTGCCCTAGCAGTGTTGATCAACCGTGTTGCTAACAAGATCGCTCAACGCACACGTCGTGGTGCTGGTAACTGGGCCGTTGTGTCCCCAGCCGCATTGACAGTGTTGCAATCTGCTACAACCAGCGCGTTTGCTCGCACTACAGAAGGTACGTTTGAAGCTCCAACTAACACCAAGTTTGTTGGTACACTGAACAGCGCAATGAAGGTTTATGTTGACAGCTATGCTGCCGACACAGCCCCAGTGCTAGTTGGTTACAAAGGCTCCAGCGAATCTGATGCAGCAGCATTCTACTGCCCATACGTTCCATTGATGAGCAGCGGTGTTGTTCTTGATCCAGCAACTTTCGAACCAGTAGTTGGCTTCTTAACTCGTTATGGGTATGTGGAGCTCACGAATACTGCATCGTCACTAGGCAATGCAGGCGACTACCTGGGCGAGATTGCTATGCAAAATCTCAGCTTTCAGTGATCTAAAAGTCAAATTATTTGGCAAACAAGAAAAGGGCTTCGGCCCTTTTCTTTTGAGCATAAAATAATGTAGAGTTTACAAACATAGTATAAATAAGTGTATGAACAAATACACGGTTTGGTATGACAGTATCATTAACAAAGCAAGGGCTACACCATTTAGCGGATATACAGAAACGCACCATATTATTCCTCGTAGCCTAGGCGGATCAAATGATTCCACTAACTTGGTTGAATTAAGCGCAAGACAACATTTTGTATGCCATTGGCTACTTACTAAAATTTATACAGGGCAAGATCGTGGTAAAATGATTAACGCATTAGTAATGATGCAAAGCGAAAACACTTATCAGCAACGGTACAACACAAAAATAACAAGTAGGGTGTTTGCGACATTACGTGAAGAATATGCAAGCTATATATCTAAAATGAACAAAGGGAGGATTCAGCCACTGGATGAAAAGGCGCGGCAAAAGGCTGCAATTACAGGTAGGAAGCGAGCACCTTTTTCACAAGAATGGTTGGATAAAATAAAAGTCGCGCGGCAAGGTAAGGGAAATGGTATGTATGGCAAAAAACATTCTGCTGAAACAAAAGCAAAACAAAGCGCCAAAGCATTGGGTAGAAAACAGTCTCTAGAAACAATAGAAAAAAAGGCGAATGCGATCCGCGGTATGAAGCGTGAAAAGAAACTCTGTCCACACTGTAATCAAGAGGTGGCAGTAAACGGATACGCCCGTTGGCATGGTGATAACTGCAAACTGAACTTACTCAATTCCCAAAATTAGATAAATAAGTATGTTCAATGAATTTATGCAGTTCCAACCCAACTGCGTATGGTCTAGAACACCATTTTTCATATAAGGAGAAAACAAAATGGGACGCCCTCTAAATCTACGCCAACTTGGCGGGCCAGTGTCTAAAGCTGGTCAACAATTAGCAGTTAAAGCAAATATTTCAGGTTCAGTAGTTAACGCTGGCTTGATTCAGCAAAAGAAACAACGCACTTTCAAAGTGGTTGACGGCAGCAACAACACTGGTGTATGCACCTTTGTAGACTCAGCCACACCAGCCGTTGGCGAAATGTCGTTGAAAATTACTCCATCCTCTGGACCAGCATTTTTTGCGGCAAAGATCACCAATCGTTATGTTTGGGATTTCGCTGGCAACAAATATTCTTGGGTGTTTAACGCATCAGGTACCAAGGTTGTAGCAGACGCGCTATAATTGTAGGCTGTAATCAAAAGAAGAGCAGAGTTTTTCTGCTCTTTTTCTTTGGCATAAATAGTAGATATAGGGGATAATAATGGCTGGTCCACGAATCGTTAAAAATCTATCATCAGAATACCTGATCAAAGGTGCAGGAGCAGTTCCAGCGAACGTCATCATTGGGGAAGATACTAGGACTGATGCGTCATTAGTGGTAAACGGTAATTTGACAGTTCTGGGAACGCAGACTACTATCAATTCTGTCAACACTGACATTGCAGACAACATTATTACACTGGTTGCGGGGTTGGAAGCGAACGTAGCCCCATCGTTGAACGCTGGTATTGAAGTAAACCGCGGTCTTCAACCTAACGCCGCAATACGTTGGAACGAAACACTTGATAAGTGGGAGATTACAGACTCCTCAGGTGTATACCAAACAATCATATATGGCAACAGCACTAATTTTGACTTGGTAAACGATTTGACCCCGCAACTTGGCGGTGATTTAGACGTAAACGGTCACACTATCACGTCAACCGCTGATATTACATTAGCAGCAACTGATAACACAAAAATTGAATCAAATTTACAGTTACGTGAGAACTCACCTTATGTTAACGTAGTAGCCACACCTGGAGAGATCACGTTGAGCGGCGGACAACCAGATGCTGGTGACACTGGAATTTATGTTACAAACAGTGCGGTAAGCAACGAGGAATTGATCACAAAGAGTAAAGCGGTTATTTACTCAATTATATTTTAGGAATTTTTATGTCTATAAAGCAAACGCTAATAACAGCATCAACAGCTCAAGAAGTGTTCTTGAGCACTGGCAATAACGCTATCACAGCATTATACATCTGTAACATGACAGCAGGGGTGATTCACTTTACTCTACAGTTGTCCCCACTTGGTGCGGCGCCAACGGCTGTTAACACGATTTACTTTGAAGTAGCGGTAACGCCTGGTGATACTTATGTGATTGACTCAGAAAAATTGATCTTGTCTAACACTGATAAGATTTTCATTACAGTGCCTGATTACACGGCTGGCAACATAGCAGTTACCGCAAGTTATGTGAGAATCTAACATGGGACGATACGTAAAAAATAAAGCGATTACAGCGGGTAGTCACGCTATCGTAATGCCATTGAGCACAAATACACTGGGCCCGCAAGAACCAGTGTCAGGTCAGGTGAAGTATAACACAGACACTGACAAGTTACAGGTGTACACAGTGGCGGGATGGAAGGACATTGCCACAGTTGGTGAAGTAAACGTGGTGCGTGATACGTTTGTGGGTGACGGAGTAACGTCAACCTTCACCATGACAAAATCCTACACTGCCCTGCAAGCGGCAAACATGCTGGTGTTCGTAGCAAACGTGTTTCAAAACCCATACGTTACCTACACAGTGTCAGGATTTGACATCACCTTCGTTGGTGTCCCACTGAATGGCGTGCCAATCGTAGTGCTACACAATTTCAACAGCACAGCAACAGCGTAAGGACAAAATGGCAACAATAGGGCGCATATCAGGACCAGCACTATACGCAGACTTGGACCGCCAAGGTGTAGATCTAAAATTTACAACCAGTGGCAACACCCTGCTGGGCATGGACTTCGCGAATTTCGCGATCGCAATCAACGGTATCCCAACTGCTGACAAGCTGACAGTGTATGGGTCAGCGAAGATTGACGACTTGAGCATTGCAGGCACTACGGTATCATCGCTAACTGACATCACCTTGGCACCAGCAGGTGCCCTACACTTGGGTGACGTAGCGAAGGTAAAGATCACAGGTGGCAACACTGGGTTGGTACTGAGCACAGATGGCGCTGGCAACCTATCATGGTTAGACCTTGGCGCTATCAGCCAATCGGGTGGGTTAGCGGGCAACGTGATCGCGTTAGGCACACCACTTGACGGATCGCTGACAGCGTACTCAGCCTACAAATACTTCACACCCACCACCACAGTAACAGACGCAGTTGACAACCTGAACCAAGTGCTGCTCAACGTGTATCGCAACACCTACGTTGGCGACGTGAATTTCACAGCCAACATCACGTCGGGGCCAAGCCCAATCACAGTTCAGTTCACACCAACAGTAGTGGGCAACCCAACCTCATACTACTGGGAGTTTGGGGATGGCGGTACGAGCACAGATTTTTCACCAACCCACACCTACTCAAGTGCAGCAGGTGGGGTGTATGACGTCTACGTCAAAGCGAGCAACACGAGTGGTACGCTGGCAGGAGTAGGGTTTAACGGTGACCCGCTACTAGCCCAAGGCAGCTACGCAGACACGACCAAACCTGGTTTCATCGTGCTGTACACACCTACCCCAATGGCTCTCTTCACCCTTGACACTGTGAGCATTAACAGCGGTAGCACTGTGACGCTAACCAACCTGTCCACTAACGCAGACAGTTACGTGGTGTTTTGGGGTGATGGCACTCAAGACTCAGTTTCAGACAACGCTTCAGCGGGCGCCCCAGGGTTCCCAATCACCCACACCTACACTAACGCAGGTGGTGACACGCGAAACGTGGTGACAGTGAGCGCAACCAGCTCAACAGCAGGCCCAGGTGGCGTGACCGTGACCTCATCACCAACAGCAGTGAGCGTGTATAGCGCACACTCACCCGCCTTCACCGTGACAACAACGAGTGGCCCCAACCAGCACGTCACCCTACCATACGGGTTACAGGTTGGTATGGTCAACCAAACAGCGTCAGACGTAGGCCCAACCGCTACCTTCCCAGGCAACCGCTATGAGTGGGTGTTTGGCGATGGAGCAACCCTACCTGTTAACGCAGGATCAGGCATCCCTGGTGACGTGTCAGTCCTACTCAACCACTACTACCTGTTGGCAGATCCAACCGTAGGGCAGACGTTTGAGGCAGTGTTGCGCGTGATCAACGGTCACACCCTATCGCCCTTCACCTCAGCACCAGTGAGCATCACGGTGACGACAGTGCCAACCGCAACGTTTGAAGGCACAGCAGCGACAGTGAGCGACAAGGTTGGAGACACAGCGCAGGTAGGCTACCTGGCCACTGACCTCCAAGGGACCAACCGCGCCCGAATCCTGTTCACCAACCAGTCCGTCAACGCAGACACATACGCATGGGACTTTGGCGACTCAACGACGAGCACGATGGTCGCCCCACCGCACACCTACACGGCTGAAGGGGTATACACAGTGTCGCTCTTGGCACACGGACCCAACTCACAGTCGCCAACTGATGACACCCTGGTCAAGACGGGCTACATTGAGATCCTACCAGCCCCACCACTGCCACCACTCTTGAGCACCAAGACGCTGACAGTGCCATCTCAAGGATTTTCGCCCTTACTGGCCGCCAACGCAACCAACAACAGCGCATCAGCGTTACCTGCACCTGGGACGCCAGTGAGCAGAGCACCGTTGAACGTGTCGCCAACCACCTCAACCGTGGTAGATGACGCATACAACGCAGACGCTGGGACCTTGACGGCGATGGTCAACGGCGTCGCTTCAGGCTCAAAAGTCTTGACAGGCGCCAACGACCAGTCTACAATAGGCTCTCTGCTCATCAACGCTGACAGAGACGCTCACCTAGTTGATCCCACGGTGTATCCGTCGCTCTTTTACAACGTGTTCAGTGCCAGCGTCAGCCATGCTACTCCAAGCCTTGGCGCAGGCTACAGCACCTACCAGTTGACTCACACAGCAACAGGCAGCACCAACCTGGCAGGGTTCGTGGTAGACGACGTTGAGGTCATCCCAACCCTTGACACGACAGCGGTCACCATGAGCACCGTATCGCTTGGCATCCCCAAATACGAGTCAGGCATCCCTTACTTCAACCTCAACGGGGTAGTAGGGGTCAGTGGTGTCAAGGTGACCAACTGGATAGGACAGACCTACGCCAACACCCTACCACTCACCGCTTACCCAAGCAATATGGCGAGTGGTAGCGGGCAGGTGATCGCAACACAGACCAAAACCTACGCACAGTTAGACGGCTCAGTATCGTACCTAAGCGCAGGCATCCCAATGGCGGAGACAGGCAACACAGTGCCTTACACGCTGGGGCAGATCCCAATCAACATCAACGGCACTGCGGTTGGTGCTGGCAAGATCGCTATCAGCCTACAGAACGTGGTCAGCCAAAGCGCCACCGTAGAGCTGCCAACCAACATCAACGTGTACAGCGGGACGCAATCAGCTGGTGTCAACGAGCTTGACATCCCAGTGTCTCCAACCCTTGGTGCCAACTACACTGACAACGGCCTCAGAATTCGCATCTTGGGCACTGGCCCTACCCCATCCTACGTAGGTGGGTTCAACTACTACACTGACGGGGTGTTTGCGGGCAACATTGACATCACAGCAACAGATGAAGCAGTCGTGAGATACGGACAGTTACAGCACGACGTCACAGACTACAGCACCTACTTGCCAGTTGGTCCTGACTTGTCAAGCCACGCAGGAACACAGTACTTCAGGTTTGCGTTTAGGCGTGCCCAGCTTGCCAACTTCACGATCAACTACACGGGCAAGATCTCAGGGCTCTACATCGCAGCACCTGGAACGGCGATAGATACAACGAGCACACTGAACGGGTGGCTTGATGCTACGATTCCGTACCAAGGTGCTGGTGTACCAGGGGCAAACGCGATGCAAGGTGGTAACGGTAGCAACGGATGCGCCAAGACTGCGGGCGATGTCATCGTGCCAGGGCAGGTTGAGACATCACGATCAGCAGTGATGACTCTTGGTAGTGAGAACTCAAGCAACTCGCTGGGCAATCAAATTTTCGTGACCATTGCGTTGAACGCTGGTGATTACATAACTTACATTGGGGTGCCAGCGTGATAAACATTGACCAGCGCGTAGATTTTTTGTGGAAGAAGTTAGGGTACGGTGTTGTCAAGACTGATGTTCCATCTATCAAAGACGCCTCAAACGAGAGCATCACCAGCTCACCTTTCCTCCCAGGGAACAAGATCTGGGTTGAGACAGACGCTATTCCATCAGTGATCCCAGCCGCTTCCACCGCCGTTGTGACTGTAGAGACAGTGCAGTGTGTGATGGACATCACAGCGACAGACAACCGTACCTGGTTGACAGGGCATCAAGACTGGATTCCAATTGAGTTTGGGTCAACCTACCTGGTCAAGGTGTACCTCGCCCCTTCCACCAGTACGCAACCTCACATTGACGGGGGTCAGTTCTTCAGTGCTGGATCAAACAACGACGATGAGTGGTTCTTTGACTACGAAGCAGGGGTGTTACACTTCATTGGCAACAACCTGCCCAACGCAGACTTCACAGGGGCATCCATCTTCATCTCAGGTGCTCGTTACACAGGCGCCAAAGGCCTTGGCAACCTAACCTCTGGGACGTTTGGTAACCTGTCGTTATCAGGCATCACCCTGAGCTCAACTGGCAACATCATCCTTGACCCAGCCACCGCAACAGGGAACGTGAGCGTATCCAACGCGACGATCACCAACCTTGGCTACCCAATTGCCCCAACAGACGCAGCGTCAGTACAGTACGTCCTTGACACCTTGGGGACAGTGCAAGCGAACGCGATCACCCAAGGCGACACGAGCGTAGTGATCACAGACACTGGGGTGAACGGAGCGATTGCGGTGACAGTTGACGGGGCGATCGTAGCGACGATAACCAGCCAAGGCGTAACCGCCACCAGCGTGACAACACCAACCCTGTCATCAGCAGCAGACCTGACCTTGTCGCCAGCCCCAGGGAGCGTGATCGCAACCACAGCAACCACAGCGTTACAGGTCCCAACAGGGACGAGCGGCGACAGACCCGCTACCCCTGCCCCAGGCTACCTACGCTACAACACCACGCTCAACATCGTGGAGTACTACGACGGGTCACAATGGTCAAGCCTGACCCCACTCACTGACACGCAGATAATCGTAGGGGACGACTCCACGACCAACTTCACGCTCAACCACCCAAGCACTGAGACTGACCTGATGGTGTCCATCAACGGCGTCCTACAGACCCCTGGTACAGCGTACACGGTCGTGGGGAACACGATTGCGTTCGTAGAGCCCATCCTATCGTCAGAGGTAGTAGTGATACGCTTCATCAGCGTGTCCATCGCAAGCAACGCGAGCCTACAGACGACCTCCACCGTGTCCCCACCCACGGTGATCGTAGACACGAGCGCCGCAACTTTGGACACATTTAATTTCGCACTGTACCGCGCCGCTAAATACACGGTGTCAGT
>Ga0172376_10003873_pt1 | contig 17414 bp, 17 predicted proteins | sample Lak35m_FD_121114 | JGI IMG/M metagenome (GOLD analysis project Ga0172376, IMG submission 121114) | Freshwater microbial communities from Kabuno Bay, South-Kivu, Congo - kab_092012_35m | ecosystem: Environmental > Aquatic > Freshwater > Lake | place: Democratic Republic of the Congo: South-Kivu... | reverse complement strand
CCGATCATGAAGCGCACCCAGGGCAAGGCCAACCCGGGGCTGGTCGACCAGCTCCTGCGCCGCATCCTCGGATGAGCCAGGAGGCGCTTCCTCCTCCCTGGACCGCCGGGCTCCGGGCCGTGCGGGACAACTTCTTCCCGCTGCTCATCATCCTGGGCTTCGCGGCCGCCCTGACCGTCAGCTACTACCGCGTCGACGAGGTGCGTCAGGCCTTGGACCGCATCGGTGCGCTCAACGTGGAGTCGCCCCTCGTCTTCGCCGCCGTCTGGTCGTCCCTTTCCGCCGGGCTCGTCCCGTGGTGCTTCCGCATGGCCTTCCCCCGCCTGCGCCCGAGGCATCCGCTGCCCGACCTTGTGCACTGCCTCGTCTGGTGGGCGCTCATGGGCGTGCTCATCAGCGGCTTCTACTCCCTGCAGGCGCGCTGGTTCGGCGACGAGCCCAGCCTCCGTGGGGTCAGCCTCAAGGTCGCGGTCGACATGCTCGGCTTCACCGTGTTCATCGGCGCGCTCAACGTGGAGTCGCCGCTCGTCTTTGCCGCCGTCTGGTCGTCCCTTTCCGCCGGGCTCGTGCCCTGGTGCTTCCGCATGGCCTTCCCCCGCCTGCGCCCGAGGCATCCGCTGCCCGACCTCGTGCACTGCCTCGTCTGGTGGGCGCTCATGGGCGTGCTCATCAGCGGCTTCTACTCCCTGCAGGCGCGCTGGTTCGGCGACGAGCCCAGCCTCCGTGCGGTCAGCCTCAAGGTCGCGGTCGACATGCTCGGCTTCACCGTGTTCATCGGCGCGCCCCTGCAGGCCATCTCCCACCTCTGGAAGGACTACGGCTGGGACGTCGCCCGCCTGCGGTCTTCGATGGGACCGGGCTGGTACCGCCGGCTCGTCCTGCCCAATCTCCTGCCCAACTACTGCGTGTGGCTGCCGGGCACCTTCATCTTCTATTCCCTCCCGACCTCCCTGCAGCTGGTCGTGGCGAACTGCATCGGCTGTTTCTGGGCCCTGATGTGCGCCCGCATCGCGGCGCATTCCAACGGCGACGGGGGCTGACCCCAGCCGCCGCTTGAAAAGCCCGGACCATTGGGCGACTGTCCCCGCGTGCCAGACCTTTTCGGAGAGATCGAGCCCGGCGTGGCCGAGGTCGTCCCCTTCGACGGTGGCGCGAGGGCCTACTCGTATTCGGTGCCGGCGGCGCTGAAGGGCCAGCTGCGCCCGGGACATCTCGTGCGCGTCCCGTTGGGCGGTCGCACCAGCCTGGGCGTCGTCTGGAAGTGTCCGGCGGAGCCTCCGCCCGACGCGAAGCTCCGCAGCGTGATGCTGCTCGAGCATGAGCAGCCGGTGATGACCCCCGACTGCTGCCGGCTCGCCGAGTGGATGGCGGGATACTACGGATGCGGGCTCAATTCGGTGCTGGAGACGCTCCTCCCCGCGGCCGTCCGAAAGGGCGTCCGTCCCGTCCTGCGCCGCATGCTCACGCTCGCGCGTCCTCCGGAAGCCGAGGCGCTGGACAAGTTGCGCCGCCGCGCGCCGCGCCAGGCCCAGCTCATCGATTTCCTCTCCGCCCAGAAAGGGCCGGCCGACCGGGCCAAGGCGGTCAACGGACTCGGACTGTCGCAGCAGGCGGTGGACGCGCTCATCCGCTCGGGCGTCGTCCATGAGGACTCCAGCGTGCTGCTCCGCGTCGCGTATGACGACCCCTTCGCCGAGGCGGAGGGCGTCCCCGCCGCCGGCCACGTCCTCAATCCCCAGCAGGCCGCCGCGGTCGCCTCCGTGTCCGCGACGCTCGATTCCCGCGCCTTCCGGGCCCATCTCTTGCACGGCGTCACCGGTTCGGGCAAGACCGAGGTCTACGTCTCGCTGATCCGCAAGGTCATCTCAGATGGCGGCTCCGCCGTGTTCCTGGTGCCGGAGGTCGCGCTCACGCCCCAGACCGTCGGGCGTCTGCGGTCACGCCTCGCAGACCTCGGGACCAAAGTCGTCGTCTGGCACAGCCATCTCTCCGCGGGCGAACGTTTCGACGCCTGGATGGCGATGTCGCTCGGGCAGGCGAGGGTGGTGGTCGGAGCCCGCTCGGCGGTCTTCGCGCCGCTGCCGGACCTGCGGCTCATCGTGGTCGACGAGGAGCACGAGGCCTCCTTCAAGCAGTCGGAGACGCCGATGTACCACGGCCGCGACGTGGCCGTCATGCGGGCCTCGCTGCTGGGGGCCGCCTGCGTCCTGGGCTCGGCCACGCCGTCCATGGAGACTTGGCGCAACGCCACGGCGGGCCGTTACACGCTGGACGTCATGCCCGCGCGGGTCGACGACCGCCCGATGCCGGCGTTCCGCATCGTGGACATGCGCCGCGAGGTCCTGCACTCCAAGGGCCAGCACATCCTCTCCCGTGAGCTGGTCGACGGCCTGCGCGAGCGCATGCAGCGCCGGGAGCAGTCCATCCTCTTCCTCAATCGCCGCGGGCACTCCCGGTCGCTGGTCTGTCCGGACTGCGGGGCGGCCGTGCAGTGCCCCCGCTGCAGCGTCTCCCTCACCCTGCATCGCACCGACGACACGGCGCGCTGCCATCTCTGCGACCACCGGGAGCCGGCTCCGGTCGCCTGCCCCGCCTGCCGCTCACCCAAGGTGCGCTGGAAGGGCTACGGCACGCAACGTGCGGAGGAGGCCTTGGCGCAGCTGTTTCCGCGGATGAAGGTCGCCCGTCTCGACGCCGACACCATGGGCCGCAAGGACCTCTTCCGCAAGGTGCTCTCCGACTTCCGGGCCGGACGCTACGACGTCCTGCTCGGCACCCAGATGATCGCCAAGGGTCTCGACTTCCCGCGTGTGACGTTGGTCGGCATCCTGGACGCCGACCTTTCCCTGCAGATGCCGGACTTCCGCGCGCCTGAGCGCACCTTCCAGCTCCTGACGCAGGTGGCGGGCCGTGCGGGACGGGGCGACCTCGAGGGGGTCGTGGTTGTGCAGACCTTCCAGCCCGCCTCCGACCCCGTGCAGTTCGCCAAACGGCTGGACTACGCGGGCTTCGTCTCGGCCGAACTGGAGCGTCGCGTCGAGTTCGGCTACCCGCCCGAGCGGCATCTCGTGCGTCACCTCTTCCGGGGTCGCAACGCCGAGAAGGTCGCCTTCGTGGCCGAGGCGTGGGTCAAGGAGTTCGAGCGGCTGCATCCGGGCATCGCCGAGATCCGCGGCCCGGCCCCGTGTCCTTTCGAGAAGGTCCAGGATCAGCACCGCTTCCACGTGTGGTACCTCGTGCCCGCGGTGAAGCCCCTGCTGGCCGCGCTGCTGCCGCTCCGCGCCAAGTTCCTGCGCGACGCCGACGTCACCGACGTCCTGGACGTCGACGCCCAGGATTGTGCGTGAGGGGAGATGGCTGAATCGAGGGCGGAATCGATGGCTGCGTCGATGGCAGACAAGGCAGGGGTGTCTTGAACCCTTAGGCTGACGGCCGGTCATTTTGGCCGACGTTTCTCGTCTGTGATCGATACAGTCATCGACCCAGCACACGATTCAGCCATCTGTTCAGGCTCTCCGCCCTCACCACCAACGCTTGCGCTTCATCCAGAGCGTGATGCCCAGGGCCGTGAGCCCGATGGTGCCCCACGCGAGCAGGTAGCCGTACTTCCTGCCCCACTCCGTGTGGATCTCCGGCATGAACTCGAAGTTCATGCCCCAGACGCCCACGAGGAACGTCAGCGGGATGAAGACCGAGCTCATCACCGTGAGCACCCGGACCACTTCGCTCGTCTTCCGCTCCTGCTGCGTGTGGTGGTATTCCTGGAGGTCCTGCAGCACCATGCGGGCGTGCTCGATGCGGTCCGCGGCGCGGATCGAATGGTCGTAGAGGTCGCGCAGGAAGATGTCCAACGAGGAGGGGAGCAGCGGGTGCTCGTAGTGCTCGAGCACGCTGACCATGTCCTTCAGCGGCTGGGCGAGGCGGCTGAGCCGCACCACCACGCGCTTGAGCCGGTAGACCTCGTTGAGGTCCCAGTCGTCGGTGCCCTTGAGGATGGAGTCCTCCAGCTCGGTGATGGCGTCCTCGATCTCCTCGGTTTGGTAGAGCAACCGGTCGACGAGGGTGTCCAGCAGGGAGTAGAAGAGGTAGCCCGCATGCCATTTGCGGATGTTGCCCTTGTTCTCGGCGATGCGCCGCTCGACCGCGTCGAAGACCTTCTCGTCGTTCTCGTGGAAGGAGATGACCCAGTTCTGGGCCGCGATGACCGAGATCTGCTGTCCGCGGGGCGTGTCCTCCTCGACGCCGATGCGGACGGAGCGGGCCACGGCCAGGATCTTGTCGCCATGCTCCTCGAACTTCGGGCGGGAGGTGCTCGTCAGCACGTCCTCCTGGGCGAGCATCGGGATGTCGAAGAAGGCGCCCACGACGTGCACCACCTGGGGGTCGGTGATGCCGAGGACCTGGATCCAGACCATGCCGGGACTTCCGGCGTAGCGTCCGATGGCGTCCAAGTCCGAGAACTCCTCCATCTTGCACGCGTTCTCGTCGTAGCAGTGCACCCGGAAGCGGGTGGGTGCGGTGGACTCGAAGGGCGAGGCGGCGGGCAGCTGCCCCGGGGCCCGGCCGATCTCGGTGTCATCGTAGGCGGCCTCGCCGGGCAGCGGGGCGTCATGCGATTTCAGCCCCAGTCGGCGCCGGATGTCGTCCAGACGGCGCTCGATGAAGGAACGGGCGCGTTCCTTGTTCTTTTCGCGCCTCTCCTGGTGGCGGCTCATCCGTCCATCATCCCGGACGGCTGGGGCGAAGTCAACGGCGGGCCGCCGAGCGAGCCTCAGCCCTGCAGGCGCCGGCGGCCGCGGCCGTTCAGCCGTCCGTTGCGGCCGATGCCATGGGGCTCGGTCTTGCCCTGATGGACCTTCTGAAAGAGGTTGTTGGAGTTGGTCACGCCCAGGCAGTAGAGGGCGGCGGCCACGTCGTCCGTGTCCCGTCTGGAGACCAGGCCGGCGTTCACCAGCCAGCGGGCCACCGCGCGATGGAAGTTGGAGGGGCTGATGTCGAGGTCCTCCCCGCCCAGGCGCACCCAGACGTCCGCCCTCAGGGCCATGGTGCAGTTGCCGCGCTTCTCGTGGACTTCGCGGATGCGGATCAGCAGCTGGGCGACGGTCTCATTGGACCGGGATGCGGGGCTCTCTGACATGCTTCTTCGGGTGTGTGACCAGAAGCATTTTTGTAGAAACGGACGTCCTTAAGGAAGCCCAGAACGGCGTCCGACTAAAGTATAATAATCTAATAAAGTTGTAATTTTGGGCGGCGTTTCCCGGGTGGTGGTCGCGACAGGACTTGAACCTGTGACTTCTGCAATGTGAATGCAGCGCTCTAACCAACTGAGCTACGCGACCGTCACCCGGGAGGTTCCTAGATGGCGGGGCGGCCCGTTCCGGGCAAGCCTGATTTGGGCGCACGCTTGCCATCCGCGGGCCGGAACGTTCCCTTCCGATCATGGATGGCGACGTCACCACCGCCCCGCGGCAGGCCGATGAACGGCTCGTCCGCCTGACCGCGCCCGCCGGAGCGAAGGTCATGGCGCTCCGTGAGCGGGAGGGCGGCGTCCCGTTCCTGCGCGTGGCCATCTCCGGCGGCGGCTGCAACGGCCTCTCCTACCGTCTCCGTTTCGCCGAAGCCCCCAAGGCCGGGGACATCCTGGTCCGCACCGCGGGGGTGGAGGTGCTGGTCGATCCGAAGTCCGCCCTCTACCTGCGCGGAACGGTGCTGGATTTTTCGGACAAGATGATCGGCGGGGGATTCAAGTTCTCCAATCCTAACGCCAAGGCCAGCTGCTCCTGCGGGGAGAGCTTCTCGCTGTAGTCCGGGGAGGGGGACGTGGCGCGCCGGCGTCCGCTCGCGCAAGCTCCGCCGGCGCGTCGCCTTCCCCTTGCCAGCGTGCCCGGCCGAGCCCTAGGTTTTCGGGGTGTTCAAGCTCCTGCAGACCGACGCGCGCTCGGCGGCCCGTCTCGGCGTCCTCCAGACCCCCCACGGGGAGGTCCGTACGCCGGTCTTCATGCCCGTCGGCACCCAGGCCACGGTCAAGGGGCTCACGCCGGCCCAGGTGGAGGAGACGGGCGCCCAGATCCTGCTCAGCAACACCTACCACCTGAACCTCCGTCCGGGCCGCGACGTCGTCGCCGCCGCCGGCGGACTGCACAAGTTCATGAACTGGAACCGGCCGATCCTTACGGACAGCGGCGGGTTCCAGGTCTTCTCCCTGGCCAAGCTCCGTCAGATCACGGACGACGGCATCCACTTCAGCTCTCACCTCGACGGGAACCGGCTGTTCCTCGACGTGAAGGACTGCTTCGACATCCAGGACAAGCTGGGCTCGGACATCGCCATGGTGCTCGACGAGTGCCCCCCCTATCCCTGCGAGCGCGCGGCCTGCGAGGTGGCCGTGACGCGGTCTGTCCGCTGGGCCAAGGAGATGCTCGCCCTCGCCAAGGAACGGGGCTTCCTCGCCTCCGGCCGCCACCTCTTCTGCATCAACCAAGGATCGGTCTACGACGACCTGCGCATCCGCTGCGCCGAGGAACTGGGCGGGCTGGACTTCCCGGGACACGCCATCGGCGGCGTCAGCGTGGGTGAGCCGGAGGAGCACATGCTCCATCAGGTCGGCCTCGTCGCGCCCCTGCTGCCCGCCCACAAGCCGCGCTACGTGATGGGCGTCGGCACGCCCGCCCAGCTGCTGAAGATGGTGGGCCTGGGGGCGGACATGTTCGACTGCACGATGCCGACCCGCATCGGCCGTCACGGCGGCGCTTTCACGCCCGACGGCCCGGTCAACCTGAAGCACCTGCGCTACAAGGACGACCACCGGCCGCTCGTCGAAGGGCTGGACAACTACGCCTGCCGCCATTTCTCGCGGTCCTACCTGCGTCATCTCCATCACGCGGGCGAGAGCCTGGGCGGCACGCTGCTGGCGCTGCACAACATCCACTTCCTGCAGGACCTGATGGCGCAGGCGCACGCCCACATCCGGGCGGGCGACTACGCGTCCTGGTCACGCGCCTGGTGCGAACGCTACGAGGCGGGCGCCAAGGACGAGATTCCGGCGGACTGAGCGGGCCCGGCGACCGGGCCGTCCGCGCCCTTCACCTCGCGTTGCCGTCGAAGGTCAGCCGCATGCCCACCGGGGCGTCCGGGCGCACCTTGCCGTCCTCGTAGACGCAGACGCCGTTGACGAAGGTCCGCTCGATCGACGCGCTGAAGACGTGGCCCTCAAGGGGCGACCATCCGCATTTGTAGAGGAGATTGTCCGCGCTGACCTTCGTCGGTTTGCCGGGGTCGACGACGACGAGGTCGGCCCAGTGTCCCTCGCGGATGAATCCGCGACCCTGCACGCCGAAGAGCCGGGCGGGAGCGTGGCAGGCGCGGGCGATCGCGGTCTCGAGGCTGAACGCGCCCTGGGCCGCCATGTCGATGAGCATGAGCAGGGGGTGCTGGATGAGGGGGAGGCCCGAAGGGGCCTTGAAGTAGGCCTGCGCCTTCTCCTCCCTGGTGTGCGGGGCGTGGTCGGTGGCGAGCACGTCGATCACCCCGGACGCCACCGCGGCCCGCACCGCGTCCCGGTCGGCGCGCGTCTTGACGGAGGGGTTGCACTTGATGCGGTGTCCGAGCCGGGCGTAGTCCTCCTCTGAATACCAGAGATGGTGCACGCAGGCCTCGGAGGTGATCCGCTTCTTCGAGCCGAGCGGCTCGGAGGTGAAGAGCGAGAGCTCCTTCGCGGTGGTGATGTGCAGCACGTGCAGGCGGGCGTCGTGCTTCCGCGCGAGGGAGACGGCCAGGGAGGAGGAGGCGTAGCAGGCCTCGGCGGAGCGGATGCGGGCGTGCTCGGCGGCGGGCACGTCCTCGCCCCAGCGGGCGCGCGCCTCGGCCTCGGCCCGCTTGATCATCGGGGTGTCCTCGCAGTGCGTGGCGATGAGGGCGGGGGAGTGCCGGAAGATCGACTCGAGGGCCTCCGTGCGGTCGACCAGCATGTCGCCGGTCGAGGAGCCCATGAACACCTTCACGCCGCAGACCTTGCGCGGATCCATGGCCTTGAGCGTCTCGGCGTTGGTGTTGGTGCCGCCGAGGAAGAAGGAGTAGTTGGCCGGGGAGCAGGCCGCCGCCCGGGCGTATTTCTTCTCGAGTTCCTCGAGCGTGGTCGCCGGGGGGTTGGTGTTGGGCATCTCCATGTAGGAGGTCACGCCTCCGGCGAGCGCGGCCCTCGACTCGGTCGCGATTTCGGCCTTGTGCGTGAGACCGGGCTCGCGGAAGTGCACCTGGTCGTCGATCAGGCCGGGCACCACCAGCTTGCCCTTCAGGTCGAGTTCCCGCTCGGCCTTCGCGCCGGCCAGGTCCCCGACCCGCTCGATGCGGCCGTCGCGGATGAGGATGTCCGCCCGGAAACGGCGGCCCTCGTCGATCACTTCAGCGTCACGGAGGGCGATGGATGCCATGCGTCCATTCCTGCCTTTCCGCGGCGGGGTGCAAATGGAAAGCCGCTCAGCCGCCCACCTTCACCAGGTCCGACAGGTCCGCCTTCTGCACGCCCTCGGGGTTGACGTTGACGGCGCTGATGGTGAACGACCCGCCGTTTCGCTCGCTGAAAGGCATGAGGAAGTTGGTGATCAGGTACTTCTCGTCGGGGAAGAGGCGGGCCTTCTTGTCCAGCAGTTCGTCGATCAGCTCGTCGACGCCCTGGGCCTGGGGCAGGGCTCCGATGACTTTCCTGGCGTTCAAGATCGCCTTGTCGCCCATGATCGAGGCGTTCCAGACGCTGATGCCGATGTTCATCGCTCCCTTGGTGAGGGTGTGCTGCAGCTGTCTCAGTTCGGAATTCGGCAGGTTGTTGGCCCTGGCCTTGTTGATTTCCATCTGGGCGTTCTCCAGCAGCTCGCTGCAGAAACTGACGAGATTCTCAGCCATGGTCCGCTGTTTTTCCTCCGAGACGACGGGCAGCTCCCGGGGTGACTCGGGGATGTATCCAAGCGGGCGCGGCCGGCGGTTGCCGAAGGCGCCTTGGGTGCGGTTGCGGGAACGGGGGGATGACATGGGGCCGGCCTCCTAGGGAAATCGCGCGGGCGTGGGCGGCAAGCCGATTTCGGTCCGGTCCCTTGACAGTCTCCTCAGCCGGGTCCAGTCTGCGGTGTCCCGAACGTGAGCGACTACAGCGAAGTCATCCGCCACCACCGCCGAGACCACCTGTCCCGACCCAAGTCCCTGCCCAAGGGCGTGCATCGCTTCTTCGAGACGGCGCTGCTGCCTCTGCCCGTCGAGAAGGTCTTCGATTTCTTCTCCCGGGCCGAGAATCTGCAGGCCATCACGCCGCCGGAGCTCGACTTCCGCATCCTCACTCCGACGCCCATCGAGATGCGGGTCGGCACATTGATCGACTACCGGCTCAAGCTGCACGGAATCCCGTTCGGATGGCGCACGCGCATCGCCCACTGGGATCCGCCCTACGGCTTCGTCGATGAGCAGCTGCGCGGGCCCTACGCCCTCTGGATCCACACGCACACGTTCTCTGACGAGGGCGGCAGGACGCGCATGGACGACGAGGTGCTTTGGAAGCTCCCGCTCTGGCCGCTCGGCGAGGTGGCCTACCCGTTCGTGAAGCCCAAGGTCGAGGGCATCTTCAGCTACCGCCGCCGCCGTCTCAAGGAGCTGCTCGGCGTCTGAGCGCGATCACTTCCCGCCGGTCAGCAGGGAAGGGTCGCGTCGTCCGGCCCACGCGATGCCGCGCAGGAGGAGCCCCTGGACGTCCGCACGCGCGAAGTTCGCGTAGCGGTGGCCGGGAATGAAGACGAAGGCGCGCTGGGCGCCGGCCTTCTCATAGGTCCAGATCTGGGGCTGCGCCTCGAAGCCGTCGTCCTTCTTCTTCGGCGTGGGGGCGGTGGCCAGCACGTGGATGTCGGCGCGCAGGTCCATGTCATAGTAGATCTCGTCGTCCATGCCGAAGTCGGCCACGCCCGCGGTGATGCGGTGCCCGCGGTCGACGAAGGTCAGCTGCATCGGGCCTTCGCGCCACTTGGTGACCTTCTGGCGCCAGGAGCCGCCGATCATGTCCCGGTAGTGGTCCGCGGAAGCGTCGCCGCCGGCGACGGCGCCCGCGTGGATGACGACGAAGCCTCCGCCGCGCCGGGCGTAGTCGTCGACGACCTTCTGCTCCTCGGGCTTGAAGTTGCCGCCCACCTGCCGGTGGATGACCATGACTTCGACGTCGGCGAGGTCCGCGGCGGTCGGGAAGACGTCGCCGCCGGTGACGCGCGCACCGCGCTCCTTCAGCAGCACGGTCCAGTCACGCAGGAAGGCCGGATGGTCGTGGCAGCCGGGTCCGTGGGACTTCGGCCCGGAACGCATGAAGACACGGAGGGGTCCTTGGCCAGGGGCCGCGGCCGCGGGCTCGGCGGCTTGGGCGAAGGCGACGCAGGCGGCGATGACGAGGGGCAGGAGGGGGCGCACGGGGAGAGATTGAGTGCAAAGGTGCAAAGGTGCAAAGGTGCAAAAGTGGGGAAAGGGGTGGGAAGGGTTGAATAGATGACTGAATCGATGACAGAGGGCGGAAGGCCGCCAGCTGGTCATCCGGTTTCCGGTCTCCCTTTGAGTTCATGCCCTTGTCTTGAGGCAGGGCTGACCACCCTTGGTCAGCCGCGGTTGAGCGAGGTCGCTCAACCCTGCCTGATCCACCTGCCACCCGAATCGATCGTCTCTCACCTTTGCACGTTTGCACAGGCGCCCCAGGCGCCGATTCGCACCTTTGCACCTGAGTCTGCTTGCCTGCCTCTCAGCCCAGGGCCGCGGGCAGCTGGTCGAGCGAGGTGATGAAAGCGTCGGCTCCGGCGACCACCTTCGGCCTTTGGGCGTAACGTCCGAAGCCGACCATGAGGTCCACGTCCTCCTTCACCTCGAGGTCGCTGGCGCCGTCGCCGACGATGACCGTCCGGTCCGCCCCGAACTCCTCCCTCAGTTTGCGGGCCACGGCGTTCTTCCCCTTGGTCCGGCAGGTCGGGCAGGATTCGTCGAAGCCGGCATACGAGCCGTCGGCATGGAAGCGCAGCGTGACCGCCTCGACGCGTTCGATGCCGAGATGCCGGGCCAGGGGCAGGATGGCCTGGGTGAAACCCCCGCTCACGATCGCGATCTTCCAGCCGGCGTCGCGCAGGCGGGTCAGGGTCGCCTTGGCGGTCGGCTCCACCGTCGCGACGTATTGCGCGCCGATGGACTCCAGTTCGGACAGGGTGGGTCGGATGATTTCGAGGCGCTTGGCGAAGACGGCCTCCATGGGCGTGCCTCCGTTCATCGCCGCGTTGGTCATGTCCTCCACGGCCTTGAAGGTCTCCGGTCCGCGCAGGCGGCCCAGTTCGTCGACGCCCTCGATGGATGAGAGCGTCGAGTCACAGTCGAGGAGCAGGAGCTTCGTGGCCACGCCGGACTACACCTGCGGCGGGGCGGCAGGTCAAGGGCGGGGCTTGCTCCCGACCTCCCTTCCCGCCATGTTCCGCCGCATGAGCTGCTCCAAGGAAACCTCCGAACTCGCCGCCCCCTTCCGCCGTGCCGCCCGCTGCTCCCGCTGGACCGGAGCGCTGCTCCTGGTCGTGGCCTTCCTCTTCGCCGTCGCTCTGTCCAAGTCGGGCCTGGCCTTCGTCCAGAACGCGACCAATGACGTCGGCGCGACCCAGAAGATCACGGGATACCTGACCGCCTTCGCCGTGCAGCTGCTCCTCGTCCTGGCCCTCTGGAAGCTGGGCGCCTCGCGTCTCGCCGCCGCCCGTCACGCCGACGCCCGCGCCCGTACCGTCCGTCACCTCGAAGCTCTGCTGGCGGGTGCCACTGACGACGCTGAGCGACGCGACCTGCGCGCCCGCCTCGCCGACGTGGCCGCCCCCCGCTCCGGCTGCTGCAAGTGATCAGGAAGGCTTCCTGATCACCGCGAGGTAGTTCATCGGGAAGCCCGAGGCGGTGTGCCGCGCTCCGGCGTCGGCCCAGGCGGCCATGGGCGCCAGCAGCGGGGCGAGGACCTTCAGTGTCATGAAGAACGGGTAGACCATCGGTCCCCGCAGCGGCCCGCCGTAGGCGAGCGGATTGAGCGGCAGGGCGCTGCGCATGCGCTTGAGCTGGTGGGCCACGGAGGCGAGGTAGCCGTCCATCCAGCGCAGGTCGACAACCTCCAGTCCCGCCTGTCCGAACACCTGCCGCACACCGAACTGCGTGTAGCGGTAGAAGTCGTAAGGCTGTTCGTGCTCCTCATACCAGAACGGGCCCGTGTAGAGGATGCGTCCTCCCGGCTTGAGCACCCGGTGGAATTCCCTGGCCACCGCCTGCGGGTCGGGCAGGTGCTCCATCACCTGCGTGAAGAGGATCGCGTCGAAGCGCCCGTCCTCGACCGGGATGGCCTTGAGATCGCAGACGTAGGTGCTCTTGGCGTAGGGCTTGTCGACCTTTTCGAAATCGGCCGCCTCATACCTGCAGTGCGCGAACTTGCCCCGGTAAGCCTGCTTGCCCGCGCCGGCGTCGAGGACGAGGGAGCCTTCCGGCAGCGACTTCCCGAACGCCTCGATTTCGCGGTCCATCCAGATGCGGGGTGAGTTCAGCATGCGACGGCCCGATGCTTGGGCGTGAAGGCGACGGGTCAACGCCGTTCCCCGGACCCCAGGCCTCTCAGCCAGCCTGCAAGTCTTCCGAACCAGGACTGTGGCCTGCCCGCGGTCCGCTGCGCCGATTCCAGCAACGCGAGGATTTCGGTCCTGCCTGCGAGCGCCGCGAAGTCGGCGGGCGTCGACCCTCCTTGGTCCGCCTTCGGATCGGCGCCGGCGGCGAGCAGCAGCCGCGCGATCTCGACGTGGCCCTTGAAGGCCACGCCGCCCAGGGGCGTCTGGCCCTTGTCGTTGCGCAGGTCCGTCGCCGCGCCCGCATCCAGCAGCAGCTTCACGACCTCGGCCCGGCCGTGGTAGCTCGCCAGCATCAGGAGCGTGTTGCCCTTCTCGTCGCGCGCGTCCACCGCCAGGCCGTTCTTCAGCAGCCCCGCCAGGCCGGCCGCATCGCCATTGCGGGCGAGGTCCGCGGCGGAGTCGGGGAGGGTTCGATCGGAGGGTGCCATGATCGGTGAAGAGGCTTTAGGGATCAGTCTGCTGCCTGGTGGCCTGACCCTTCGGATCAGCCGCCGAGCATCTTGCGGAGGGCGGCCTCGTCGATCACGGGCACGCCGAGTTCCTGGGCCTTGGTCAGCTTCGAGCCGGCTTCTTCGCCGGCGACGACGTAATCGGTCTTCTTGCTGACGCTGCCGGAGACTTTGCCGCCGGCTTTCTCGATCATGTCGCGGGCTTCGTCGCGGCCGAGGGTCGGCAAGGTGCCGGTGAGGACGAAGGTCTTGCCGGCGATGCCTTCGACGGAGCCGCCCGCGGATGCTTCGATGAGATTGAGGCCGGCCTTGCGCATGGCTTTGACCCAGTCGCGGTGGTTGGGGTCGCTGAAGAAGGAGAGGATGGAGTCCGAGACTTCCTTGCCCACGCCGGGGATGACGGACTCATGGGACACGCCGCCTTTTTTCCCGACCTTGGTGATGAGCAGGTCCGGCTTCTTCGCATCCGCAAGGGCGTCCATGGACTTGAAGTGCCGGGCGAGGTCCTTGGCGGTCTGCATGCCGACGTTCGGGATGCCGAGGGCGTGGATGGCCCTCCAGAGCTCGCGCTTCCCGGCCTCGGCCAGGCCCGACATCATGTTGTCGACGGACTTTTCCTTGAAGCCTTCCAGCAGGCGCCACTGGGGCGCGGTCACCGCCAGCGCATCCACGGGTGCGTCCACCAGCCCGTGGTCCACCAGCTGCTCCGCCACGGCCTCGCCCAGCCCGTCGATGTCCAGGCACTGCTTGCCGGCGAAGTGGATGAGGCGGCGGATCTTCATCTCGCGCGAGGGCGCGCGCAGCCTGTAGGCGGCCTCCTCGCCCTCGCGGGTGGCGTCGAGGCCGAGTTCCTTCAGGCGGCCCTCGAAGTCGAAGGGCTGGGCGTCGGCAGGGCGCTTCTCGAGGACCACCTTGAGCACCTGCGGGATGATCTCGCCGGCCTTCTGGATGCGCACCGTGTCGCCCTCGCGGATGTCCTTGCGCGCTATCTCGTCGGCGTTGTGCAGGGTTGCGCGGGCCACGGTCGAGCCCGCCAGCAGCACCGGCTCCAGCTCGGCCACGGGCGTGATCACGCCCGTCCGTCCCACCTGCATGCTGATGGAGCGCAGCACCGTGTCGGCCTGGTCGGGCGGGAACTTGAACGCCACGGCCCAGTGCGGGAACTTGCTCGTCGTGCCGGCCCGGCGCTGGTCCTCGATGCGGTTCACCTTCACCACGGCGCCGTCGGTGGGGAAGGGGAAGCCGCGTCGGAGCGTGTCCAGCTTCTGGATCGCCTCCCAGGCGGCGTCGATGCCGTGCCGCACGTCGATGTCGTCACGCACGGGGAAGCCCCAGGACTTCAGCTTCGCCTTGAACTCCTTGAGCGTGCCGAAGGCGTCGGCCGGCTCGCAGGCGCCGAGGCCGTAGCAGACGATGCTCAGCCGGCGCTGGGCGGCCTCCTCGGCGTCGAGCAGCTTGACCGTGCCGGCGGCGAGGTTGCGCGGGTTGGCGTAGAGGGCCTCGCCCTCGGCCTCGCGCTCGGCGTTCAGCCGCTGGAACTCCTCCAGCTCCATGTAGATCTCGCCGCGCACCTCGAGCACCTCCGGCGCGCCCTTGAGCGTGCGGGGGATGTCCCGGATCAGGCTGACGTTGGCCGTGACGTCGTCGCCCCGCGTGCCGTTGCCCCGGGTGACCGCGCGTACGAACCGTCCGTCCTCATAGGTCAGCGACACCGCCACGCCGTCGACCTTGGGTTCGATGATGAGCTCCAGTCCGGATCCGCCGAGCGCCTTGTAAAGGCGGTCGCCGAAGGCGCGGAAATCGGCTTCGTCGTAGGTGTTGTCGAGGGAGAGCATGGGCGTCCGGTGGTCGGCCTGCTGGAAGCCCTCCGCCTTGTCGTCGCCGATGCCCAGGTCTGGTCCGGCCAGGTGAGGATGGGCCCGCTCCAGGTCGGCCAGCCGGTCGACCAGCTTGTCGAACTCGAAGTCCGAGATCTCCGGCGCATGTTTCTTGCGATAGAGCTCCTCGTGCTTCTGGACCTCCTTCCTGAGGGCCTGGATCTGTTTGCGGACGTTCTCCGACATGGCCCGGGAAGTTAAGGGGAAGAAGGGCGGAGGGGAAGGTTATGTGCGGGTCACCCGGCGCTTGCCCCGGAGTGTTGCGGGCGCAGGATGTCCTCATGGCGACATCCCCGCTGCCCGACGACCTCCGTCACCGCCGTGACTTCCTGCGGGGTCTGGCCTTCGGGGCGGCCGCCTTCGCCGTGCCCGGCGCCTTTGCCGAGGCCCTCGTGCGCACCCCGAAGCAGACCGAGGGGCCTTTCTACCCGGACCGGCTGCCCTTGGACACCGACAACGACCTGCTCGTGCTGAACAATTCGCTGACGCCCGCCGTCGGCGAGGTCACCTGGCTCTCGGGCCGCATCCTGGATGAGCGCGGCGACCCCGTGCGCAACGCCCTCGTCGAAATCTGGCAGGCCGACGCCAACGGCGTCTACATCCACACCAAGTCAGGCAACGCCGCCAAGCGCGACGGCAACTTCCAGGGCTTCGGTCGCTTCCTCACCGGCAGCTCGGGCGAATACCTCTTCCGGACCATCAAGCCCGTGCCCTACCGGCCGCGCACCCCGCACATCCATCTCGCCGTGCGCATCAAGGGGAAGAAGGAGCTCATCACCCAGTCTTACGTCAAAGGGCATGAGATGAACGCGAACGACATGGTCTACAAGGCCATCAAGGATCCCGCCCAGCGCGAGAGCGTCACGCTGGCGTTCGATCCTTTGAAGGGCTCCAGGGCCGGCGAGCTTTCCGCGCGCTGGGACGTCGTCCTCGGTTTCACGCCGGAAGGATAGCTTCGTGTTTGTGCAAAAGCGCAAATCGGCCTGCGGCCTTGGCTAAGGTGCAAAAGTGAGAGGCAGTCGTTTCGGGTGGCGGGGGGTGTCTTGGGTAGGGACGTGATTGCCATCACGTCCGTTCGAGACGCTGCCTTTGCATGTCGAATGAGCCGGGCTAAGAGCCGAAGAAATCTCGTCTTCGGTTTCAACCGGATGCGATGGCAATCGCATCCCTACCTAAATGGCCCGCCGCCCGCCACCTGCCGCCCGGAAGTCAGTCGGCTGTTTCACCCGCCCACAAAAAAGCCCCCGGAGGTCCGGGGGCTTCGTCGCAGGCCGGTCAGGCGCGGATCACTTCGCGCGCTGCTTCACGAAGTCGATGTTGTGCTTCACCTGCTGCACGTTGTCCTTCCAGTCGTTCTCGTGCTCGACCGAGATGTGGCCGTCGAACTTCTGTCGGATGAGCTCCTTGACGCAGGCGTCCATGTCGACCACGCCCTTGCCGGCGACCACGACTTCGGAACGGCCCCAGTCGGCCTTGTCCTTCATGTGCACGCTGACGATGCGGCCTTCGAGGATGCGGAGGCAGTCGATGGGCTTGAGGTTGGAGGTGCACCAGTGGCCGAGGTCGGCGCAGGCGCCGATGCGCTCGTCGCGGCTCTCGACCACGCCGAGGATGTAGAGCGGATGCCAGACCTTGTACTTGGGCTTGTCCATCGAGCCGCCGTGTTCATGGAAGGACACCTTGACGTCATACTGCTTGGCGGCCTCCTCCCAGTGGGCGACCTGCTCGGTGGACTCGGTGCAGACGGCGTAGAGGCCCATCTTCTTGGCGAAGGCCATGATGGCCTGGACGTCGTCGCGGCCCTTGGCGCCGACCACGCCGTAGTTGACGGCGTGGATGCCCTGGCGGGCGAGCTCGGCCTTGATCTCGGCCATGGTCGCGTCGCTCATCGAGTGGTGGGTCTTCTCCTTGGAGCCCGGCTTCACGGACTGACCGGGGAAGAGTTCGATGGTCTTGCCTCCGGCCTCCTTGGTCTTGGCGACGGCCTCGAAGAAGGAGAACTCCTTGAAGGTGTAGGCCTGGGCGCCGATGAACCAGCCGTTCTGGCGGGCGGCTTCGGGGATGGGGTCCGCGGAGAGGGCCGCGGCGCAGGCGAGGGCGAGGAGGGCGGGGAGGCGCATGGGTGTGGGGTGGGAGACAGGGATACCACCCCGTGGTTCCCTAGGTCAAGAACCCCCTCGGCGGGCGCTCGACCCGGCGCCTCGCGGCAGGCCAGCCTGCCGCATGCTCCATCGTCTGCTTCGCTTGCTTGGTCTCCGTCGTCCCGAGGAGAGTCTCGGCGCCAAGGGTGAACGTCTGGCCGCCGAAGCCTGCCGGGCCCGGGGCGCGCGCGTCCTGGCCCGCAATTGGCGGAACGGAAGGGACGAGCTCGACCTCGTGTTGCTCGAACGCGGGGTGGTCGTCTTCGTCGAGGTGAAGACCCGTATGACGCAGGTCGCCGGCGAGGG
>Ga0172376_10003871_pt1 | contig 17422 bp, 13 predicted proteins | sample Lak35m_FD_121114 | JGI IMG/M metagenome (GOLD analysis project Ga0172376, IMG submission 121114) | Freshwater microbial communities from Kabuno Bay, South-Kivu, Congo - kab_092012_35m | ecosystem: Environmental > Aquatic > Freshwater > Lake | place: Democratic Republic of the Congo: South-Kivu... | reverse complement strand
AGGAGCCCCAGCAATCCTCCCGCTGCGAGGGCCACGCCTACCGCAATCACATCGAGCAACAGGATGAGGATCCAGAACTCGGGCCCCACCGGGAGCTCCCGGATCACGACGAGCAGCGCCAGCAGGATGGCGAGCGCCGGCGCGACCTGGTTCCAACGCGAGAGCGGGGTCTTTTCCTGCGACCGGAAGCGTCGCCACGCCACCGGCGTTGCCGCGTGCATCAGGGCGAAACCCAGCATCATTCCCAAGCCCCACCACATCGTCCCCTGCGTCAGGCGCGCCATGGTCCATGCACTCAGGATCAGGAAGGCCAGGCTACCGCCCAGAGGTTCCGCCCATCGGGCGTCCGATCGAATCCATGCAATCCAGCACAGTGCGGCCTCCGCAACGAACAGGGCCGGTACCCAGAGCCAAGGCTGCGTGGAGATCCCCTGTTGCGATCCCGCGAGGAAGAACGTGAGGCCCAGCGTTACGGCCGACGGCAGGATCGCGGCCAATGTCAGGGCCCGGCTGGCCCAACCCGCACGATGCGCCCAGGACAGCGCCGCCGTGAACAGCAGCGGGAATAGCGCCAGATGCATCTGGGTGATGTTGATCTTCGTCGGCTGGAACGAGGTGGTGTACCAGCCCAACTGCATCACCACCGTGCCAATGGCTGCCAGAAGCGGCAGATGATCCCAGCGCCGGCGCCACGCCACGGCAATCAGGCCCACGTCCAGGACCGCGATGTAACTGAACAATGCGAGCGCCTGGTCCTGTCCCGAGGACACCAGCACGGGTGTCAGGAATCCGCCCAGCATCCCCAGCACCGCCACCACCTGGGTCTCGAAGTGCACGGCCAATCCGAAGGCGAGGGCCGTGATCAGCACCATCACCCCGAACGTCACCGGCGTCGTGAACATCGGGAACGCGTACAACGACCGGCACGCGAACGTGACTGCATAGAGGATGACGACGCCTGTTGCCCAGAGCGTGGTCGCCGTCTGGGGGTAACGACGCCGGTTCAGCACCGTTCCACCCACCAGCAGTCCGACACCAAGACCTGCTCCAGCGACGGCCCGGAGCCACGGCGGAAGCAGGTTGTGGTCGAAGGAATACTTCAATCCCAACGCGGCCGCGAAGAACAGCGCCAGCCCGCCCAGCCACGCGAAGAGCTTGGCTCCGACGAATTGCTCCAGCCGCAGGTTCCGGGCGCTTGCGGTCTCCGCCGGGCTGTTGCTGATGGCAGGCGTGGGCGGCGTCGCTTGCCGTGTTCGCTCTGGATCCAGCCTTAGCGGTGCCGTGGTCGGCCGCGTCATTGGCAGCGGAGGAGGTGTTGGGCGGATCTCAAAGGCGGGTCTGGGTGGCGGCGCAATTGACGAGGGCGGTGGCGGTGGGACTGCTTCCGCGGCAACATCGGCTTCCGTCTCTTCGGCCGGTGACGGCTCGGGCGGCTGCTTCCGAATGGATTCCAAGGTCTGGAGTCGGCGGAGTGCCTGTTCCAGCAGGCTCCTCTGGAAGTCCACTTCCCCCGAAAGCTGGCTGATCCGACGCGAAAGGACACCGAACAGGATCAGGCACAGGACGATCACCCCGAACATGAACGCGGTCATGGCCGAACCCTATCGGGAGTCCAATGACGTGCATGAATCGATTCTCCCGCGATGGATGTTGTTCTCAGTCGATGCTCGGAGGGCGGCGCATCCTCATCCTGTCCCCCCGTGAAACGGGGTGGCGACGTCATCGTCGCCGCTCCAAACTCGGTCCAACGATGAAGCAGCTCGATCCAACCAGCGACGCGGCGCGGGACCTCGCTTCCGGCCGGTTTGTCATCCGGACCATGGACGCCACCGACATGCGTCGTGTGCCGATTCCATGGATGCGCGAGGCCGGTTGGAACCCCGGTCTCCATGACGCGGAGACCTTTCTCACTGCAGACGCCAAAGGCTTTCTGGTCGGCGAGCTGGATGGACAACCCATCGCCTGTGTGAGCGCTGTCCGTTACGACGACACCTTCGGCTTCATGGGCTGCTACATTGTCGATCCTGCCTTCCGGGGCCGGGGGTACGGCATGGCGGTTCATGAGGCGGGGCGACGCCACCTGGCCGGGTGCGTTCAGGGGGGCGATGGCGTGCTCGAGAACGTGGCCAAGTACGAGCGCATTGGCCGCGTGTTGGCGTACCGAAACGCACGCCTTGAAGGGATCAGGCCGGAAGGGTTGATCCCTGATTCACGCGCGGTCCCATTGAAGTCTGTGGTGTGGTCGGGTGTCCTGGAGCTGGACCGGGAATGCTTCCCAGCAGTGCGCGAAAGATTCCTGCGGGCATGGACCAGCCAGCCAGACGCTGTCTCGTTCGCCATGACCGACCCCATCGCCGCCCATCGCGTCCTGGGTTACGGGGTGATCCGGCCATGCTTCGTGGGTTGGAAGATCGGTCCGCTGTTTGCCCGCAACGCCGAGGTTGCGGACACTCTCTTCAGGTCGCTGCTGGCATCGATTCCTGCCGGAGCTCCGTTCTGGTTGGATGTCGCCGAGCCCAATACGGCAGCCACAGCGATGGCGGACCGGCTCGGGATGAAGGAGGTGTTCGCCACGGCGCGCATGTATACGGGGCCTGCGCCCGAACTGCGGTTGGATCTGGTGTTCGGGATCACCACTTTTGAGTTGGGCTGATGGGCTCGGTTGTGGAGCGGGGTGCGGAGATGGCTCAGTGAAAGGGGGAGCGCCCTTTTGCATCCGCGCGTCGCATATGCGACGTCCGGATGCAAACGTGGTCGCAGTCAAGACATCGGGTCCGCTGGGGCGCGGTGCCCTCCAGTTCTCGCTCAAGGCAAGACTCAGGCTTGCGGCGTGGCGTGGATCGGGTGTCCCATCTTCCCCGAATTCCACATGAAGACTCGATGGCTGGGTGCAGGCGTCCTGGGAGCGGTCCTGTTGTTGCTGGTGGCGGCTGATCAACCGCAATGGGAGGTCCTGTTCGACGGGAACTCCACCGCCGCGTGGCGCGCGTTCAAGGGAAAGGATTTCCCCGCGAAGGGATGGGTCGTCGAGAATGGCACCCTCCACGTGCAGGCCGGCGGCGGCGGTGGTGATATTGTCACCCGGGAACAGTACCGGGACTTCGAGATGACGTTCGAATGGAAGGTGGCCCCGGGTGCCAACAGCGGTGTGATGTATCGCGTCAGCGAGTCCAGGTCCGCCTCGTACGAAACCGGACCCGAGTATCAGGTGCTCGACGATGCGAAACACGGGGACGGGAAGAATCCCAAGACCAGCGCCTCGGCCCTGTACGCGCTGGTCGCTGCCAATGCATCCAAGCAGGTTCGGCCCGTTGGGGAGTGGAACGAGGGACGGATCCTCGTTCAGGGAACCCGGATTGAACACTGGCTGAATGGAAAGAAGGTGGTCGCCTGCGACCTCGCCAGTCCGGAGGTCACCACGCTGATCGCTCAGTCGAAGTTCAATCAATGGCCCGGGTTTGCGAAGGAATCCGCCGGTCACATCTGCCTCCAGGAGCATGGCGACGATGTCTGGTACCGGAACATCCGTATCCGCAAGCTCGCCACGCCTTGATTGCCTGCTTCTTCCCCACCGATCCCATCCTTTTTCATACGATGAAATCCATCTGCTCCCCTGCCTGGCGTCGCGGTTCCTGCGTCCTCGCGCTGGCTTCCGTTCTCGGTCTCGGTTGTGCCACCGATCCCGGGTCTCGAGGGCCGAATATCCTCAGCGCCCAGGAGGCACGTTCTGGGTGGAAGCTGCTGTTCGATGGCACGTCCACCGCCGGGTGGCGTGGATTCGGTAAGTCCGCGTTTCCGACCCAGGGGTGGGAGGTCCAGGACGGATGGCTGCACCACGTTCCCAAGGCAGGCGGGGGTGACATCATCACCACCGAGACCTTCACCGACTTTGAACTGACCTTCGACTGGCGCATTGCCACCGGCGGCAACAGCGGCGTGAAGTACCTCATCGATGAAAAGCGGGGCGCACCCGTCGGCCATGAATACCAGGTGATCGACGACGCCGCTCATCCCGACGCCGCCCACGGACCCAAGCGTCAGACGGCTGCCCTCTACGATGCCCTTCCTCCGGTGGGTGCTCCGGTGAAGCCGCCCGGCGAGATCAACCAGTCCCGGATCGTGATCCGCGGAGCCGACGTCGAGCACTGGTTGAATGGGAAACGCGTGGTGCAGTACACGCTGGGTTCCCCGGAACTCATGGCCGCGAAGGAAGCCAGCAAGTTCCGCAAGGAGGCGCATTGGGGAACGAAGTTCGCCACGCCCATCCTCCTGCAGGATCATCAGGACGAAGTCTGGTACCGGAACATCCGGATCCGGCCCCTTTGATCCGCCAGACCGCGCGATTGGGATCTTCTACCCATTCCAAAGCAGTCTTGGGGTGGCGATGTCCTCATCGCCTTTGAAAGGGCTTTCAGACGGCGACGAGGACGTTGCCTCCCCGTTTTCTGCGGGGACAAATCCAAGAGGCGCCCGATCCCGTATTTTCACCGTCGCCCGGCTTGACCCGGCTCCCGCCCGGCCCGTTGAATCACGGAATGTCGTCACAGCTGAGGAGAGTGGGAGTTTTCGCGTCGCTATGCTTCCTGGGGGTCAGCGTCACACTTGCGGCCCCGGCGAAGGTCATTCCAAAACCCCCAGCCGGCCCGCACACCCGGGCGCTCGAAACCGCCTTGGACCGATATGTGGCGACACCCGATCCAGCCTATGCCTGGAAGACGGTGGCGGTCACGGATGTCCCCGGTGGCAAGGTGGCGTCGATCGCCATGACCTCCCAGACGTGGCTCACGCCGGCGGAGGTCAACCGGACCGATTGGAAGCACTGGGTCACTGTCGTTCGCCCGTCCAACGTGGAGTCGGACATCGGCTTGCTCTTCATTACCGGCGGTGCGAATCGCGACGGCGAGGCACCCAAGCCTGCCAAGGAGCTCCTGCAGATCGCTGCCGCCACCAAGTCGGTCGTGATCGAGCTCAAGATGGTTCCCAACCAACCCCTGATCCTCGACGGCGACGGCAAGGAGCGGGTCGAGGACGACCTGATCGCGTACACCTGGGACAAGTACCTTCGCACGGGTGATGAACGTTGGCCCGCGCGCCTGCCCATGACGAAGGCGGCTGTTCGTGCCATGGACACGGTGACCGCGTGGACCAAGAGCGTGGAAGGCGGCGGAAAGGCCGTTGAACGGTTCGTCGTTGCGGGTGGGTCCAAGCGCGGTTGGACGACCTGGACGACCGGCATCGTCGACAAGCGGGTGGTCGCCATCTGCCCGATCGTCATCGATGTGCTGAACATGCAGCCCTCGATGATCCACCATTTCCGGGCGTACGGTTTCTTCGCTCCGGCCGTCGGCAACTACACCGAGCAAGGCATCATGGATTGGCTGGGCACCCCCGAGATGCAGGCACTCCAACGGATCGAGGATCCGTTCTTCTACCTGAACCGGCTCAACATGCCGAAGCTCATCGTCAACGCCTGTGGCGACCAGTTCTTCCTGCCGGATTCCTCCCAGTTCTACTTCGATCAACTTCCGGGCGAGAAGCACCTGCGCTACGTCCCCAACGCGGACCATTCGCTCCGTGGAAGCGACGCCTACGAAACCTTGGCGGCGTGGCAGTGGGCACAGGTCAACGGAAAGCAGGTCCCGACCTTCACCTGGAGCCGGGGTTCGGACGGCAATGTGCGCGTCTCGACCCCCGTCCGCCCGAAGGCCGTCCGTCTCTGGCAGGCCAACAATCCCCGCACCCGTGATTTCCGCCTCGAGATCATCGGACCCGCATGGTGGTCACGCGCGCTGGATGCGGAGTCCGATGGCTCCTACGTGGGCGGGATCAGCAAGCCTTCGCAGGGTTGGTCGGCCTTCATGATCGAGATGACGTACGACATCGGCGCGCCCGTTCCCATCAAGATGACCACGCCGGTCTGGGTGACTCCGGACAGCCTCCCCCACGTTGCTCCCAAGCCGTCGGTGCCCAAGGGCTTTTTGCGGAAGTAGCACCAACCTTCTGCAATCCAGCCAAAAGCAGGCTGGAACAGGATCGAGTTCGGCCCGTAGGCTGCTCACTTCTAACCAAATGAGCCGTCACGGACGACAGGACGAAGTGTGGGATGAACGCCTCGAACGCGCCATTGAGTGGCTCGTTCTGGGCGCGGTTGCCTACGGGACCCTGCTCTTTGGTGGTGTTCGCACCACCGAGATGGCCGTGATGACGGGTGTCGTCGGCCTGGCCCTCGTCCTCTGGCTGATCCGGATCTGGAGTGGGGGCGGTCATCGTCTGATCCTGCATCCACTCCTCTTTCCGGTGGTTGTGTTTGCCGGCTACGCGGTCTGGAGGGCCGCCGGCGCCGAGGTCCCGTACGCAGCGCGCCATGAGCTTTGGATGGTGCTGTTGTACGCGGTGACCCTCGTGGTCGCCGTCAACAACCTCCAGAGTCAGGACACCCTCCAGCGCAGTACCAATTTCCTCGTCGCCGTGGGGACCTTGCTCTCGCTCTACGCTGTCGGGCAGTACATCAGCCAGAGTGATGGGGTCCTTTGGCAAGTGCGTCCTGCGCAATACTTCCGCCGGGCCGGGGCCACCTTCGTCAACCCCAACCATCTGGCCACGATGATGGTCCTGCTCCTCCCCATGGCGCTCGGACAGGTCTTTCTGGCCCGCGCCAAGGGTCCGATCCGGGTCTTCCACGGCTATGGCGCCGTCATGATGCTCGCGGGTCTGGCGGTCACGATGTCCCGGGGTGGTTGGCTCGCCGGCGGTGCCGTCCTGGGCATCTTCTTCACCTGGCTTCTCATCCGCCGCCGTCAGATGCGGATCCCGGCGCTGGTGGGCCTGGGGCTCGTACTCGTCGCTGGTTCCGTCTTCCTCGCACGCAGCGGGAAGGCATGGCAGCGGATCACGGATGTGGCTGCCGTCGGCAAGCCCGATAGCGGGGACCGGTTGCCGCTCTGGAAGCCGGCAATCCGGATGTGGAAGGACAGCCCCTGGGTTGGTGTCGGTCCGGGTCACTACGACGTGCGCTTTCCGCAGTACCGTGACCATCAGATCCAGGTCAACCCGGGCTACGCCCACAACGAGTACCTCAACCTTCTGGCTGATTTCGGCCTCGTTGGTGCGGGACTGGTCGGACTTGCGATCCTCATCGCGGTCGGTGGGATCATTCTCTCCCGGAAGTATGTCGAGCGCGGGATCGGGGATCTCGGCGACAAGGGAAGCAACCGGACCGCTTTCTTCGTCGGGGCCAGCATTGGCATGGTGGGGATCGCACTCCACGCTGCAGTCGACTTCATCATGCATGTTCCCGCCCTCGGCCTGACGGTGGTCGTGGTGGGTGGCATGCTGGCTTCGACCATCCGGTTTGCCAGTGAGCGTTGGTGGCATACCCCCCGTTGGTGGAGCCGGGTGCTGATCACCGCCGTTGCCTGCGGCGCGTTGTATGTGCTGGTCCCGTCCTCCGTCCGCGGGCTCCGCGAGGGACTTCACCTCAATCAGGCTGCTGCGGGGGCGCGGATCACGCCGGAGCTGATGGAGCACCTGAAGGGGGCAGCGGCATTGGTTCCGGACAACCCTCGGACTGCCTTCGAAATCGGGGAGAACCTGCGGCGGATCAGTTTTGCGGGTGAACAGGGTTGGGAGGCCAGTGGTCGGGAAGCCATCGAGTGGCTGGAAAAGGCTCAGAAACTCAACCCACGCGATCCCATGGTCCTTGTCTCACAGGGACTCAACTGGCACTGGCTTGGAGAAGCTGTGAAGGCAAGCCGGGCATTCGAGAAGGCCATGGATGTGGGCCCCAACAATGTTGCGGTGGCCAATCACTACGCGTGGAACCTCCTGTTGCAGGGCCGGGTCCAGGCGGCCAGGGCCATCTTCGATCAGTCCCTGATGTGGAACTCGTGGAACAACTGGTTCGCCCAACGCTACGTCGAGGACATTGACCGCGGTCGATGGAAGGAAGCACCCGCGGGGAACTGATCCATCTCCTTGTCTCAACCGAACGAAAAGGCCGGCTGGGTTTCCCCAGCCGGCCTTTTGTCGTCGGGCCTGCCCCAGCAGGTGACGCGCCCATTCAGGGCAGCTTCTTCAGGAGGATATCCTTGAACTGGACCTTCATCGGCGGCCCCGCATGGACCTGCAAGGCCAGGACGCCGGACTTCGCCGCCTTCGCCGCCTGAGCGTCGATCACATCCACCATCATCTTGCCGTTGATGAAGTGCATGAGGTGGTTTCCGTCCGCAACGATGAGGTAGTCATTCCATTCCTCATGGCGGATGTACTGCTGCAATTCGGGACCCTTGGCCACTTCTCCCAGCAGGTTCACCTTGGTCTGACCATTCTCCTCGGTGATGTGCGTGCGCTGTCCACGCAGGGCCAGGATTCCACGGCCCCGCTCCTCATACAGGATGCCCGAGTAGGTCTTCCCCGCTTCGAGGTCGGCTTGATAGCCACCCACGATCGCCTTCTCGGCGTCCAACACCTGGCTGCGGTACTGGATGCCCGAGTTGCCATTGAACACCCGGTACTTCAACCGCAATTCAAAGTTGTCGACCACGCCATTCGTCCACACCAGGAACGTGTTGTTCTTGATGGGGTCAAACTTCGTGGTCGTGCCCGTGATGGCACCATCTTCCACCGTCCACAGACCCGGCACACCCGCCCAACCGGAAAGATCCTTCCCGTTGAAGAGCTGGATCGAACCCGCGCGTTCCTCCGCGACAGCGCGAGGAGTCAGACGGCATCCGGTGAAGGCGAGAAATCCAAGGGCTCCGGCAAGGAGCCCAACGGTGGAGCAGGTTCGAAGCAAACGCATCGGTGTCCTTTTTCTTTTGAAACGGAGCGTGGGGTCAAGCCGCAGGGCAGCCAGACATCACTTCTTCTTGAACAGCTTCTTCAGGTTGGCCAGCCCGTCCACCGCGATCTCGTCGCGCGTCGGCTCGATCCGTCGCCAGATGGCCGCCGCCCGGGCGATGACCTTGACGTCGGTGGTGAAGGATTCGATGACAACGTCTCCCTTGTAACCGATCGACTTCAGTGCGGCCACGATCTCCTTCCAGTTGAGGGAATCGCCACCCGGCGTACCACGATCCGTGCCGCAGGCGTGGAAGTGGGCCAGCAACGGACCGGCCTTCTTGATCGAGGCAGCCTGGTTCTTCTCTTCGATGTTCATGTGGAAGGTGTCGAGGTGCAGCTTCAGCGCCTTCGACTTTACCGCCTTGATCAGCTTGAGCCCCTGGTCACAGGTGTTCAGGAAGTCCGTCTCGAAACGGTTGAGCGGCTCGACGCAGATCTGGATGCCCTTCGATTCCGCATACGCGCACAGCTCCTTGAGGTTCTTCACCACCAGCGCCCACTCGATCTTCTGCTGCGCCGGCTCCACCGCGTCCGCCTTGCCCACCACGCTGTACACCGGGCCGATGATCGACGGGCACCCAATGATGACTGCTTGGTCGATCAAGGCCTTGCAATACGTCATCGCCGTCTGTTGCTCCTCCGGCGTTCCGCGGAAATCACGGCCCGGTCCCATGCACGCGCAGATCGAACCGCAGGCGAGCCCCGCCTTGTCCAAGGCAGCCCGGACCTTCACCGGGTCGATGTGCGAGGGATCCTCGATCGGAAGCTCGACGGAATCGAAGCCCCACTTCTTGAACTTCGCGAACAGCTTCACGCTGTCGGTCGTGAACGGGGAAACAAACAGGAAGGAATTGATGCCGAATCTCATGGTGTGAATCTTTCGAAGTCTGGCGGGTACGGGGTCCCAGTCCAAGCATTTACCCAGTGGCCTTCGACGCTCTTCAGCGGATGTCTTCCTCCGGGACAACGGTTGCCTGAAGCTTGCGGAAATCGAGCGTTGTATCCCGCGTTCCACTCCGGATCGGAACATCCAAGCCCTGATCCGTCGTGAGCCCGACCCAACGGAAGATCTCCGAATGCCCATCCGCGAAACTGAACGCCGCCGAGCGTCCATGCCGCACCGTGGGCGAGTTCTGCCACACCGTCGCCGGCGGCGGTTTCACGGCGAAATAACCGTCATCAATCGTCTCCTTGCTCTCATCAATGAAGACCAGCGACTTGGTCGGCGGCGGATTCACGATGTCGGTCGCCTTCTTGTACTGGGGATACTTGTTTCCCAGCACCCAGCTCGTGTCCACCCCACCGTCCCGTCCGTCCGACCCACCCATACGACCCGACATCGAGTAAGTGCGTACGATCCGTGCCCCCTTCAAGGCCGACTTGGGGACGCTCGAAGGCGGAATGATCGACGCGGGATCCGAGTAGATGGCGACGGAGGTGTTGTACTTGAACAGCCGGCCGTTGCGGATCTCGTTCAGGTTGGTTGCGCCCGGCATCGATGAGACATTGCCGCCAACCCACGCGTTGGTGGTACCCAGCCAGTTGGGGATCAGCCGGTCATCGTTGTCCGTGCTGTACATCACCCAGCACAGGGTCAATTGCTTGAGATTGTTCAGGCAGGTGATGCCCTGGGCCTTGGTCTTCGCGCGGGACAAGGCGGGCAACAACATTCCCGCGAGAATCGCGATGATCGCGATCACGACGAGCAACTCAATGAGAGTAAATCCGCGGGACGAGGGGTGTGGGCGTGCAAGTTTCATGACGGAATACCTGAAGGGGTAACGTTGCCTCTTATCTACGTGGCCGGATTGGCCTTGAATAGTGCAAAGTTGGTCCCCCGCGAAGCCGCAAGACGAGGGCCGTCCACGATCCGGATGGCCAATGTCCTCACCGCCTCCGCACCTCGGCTCAAAGACCCCCTTCAGCTTGGAACGAGGTGCCGATTCAAAGGTTGGTAGGCGCTCCCGTTGGATCGGTCAGGATCCTCATGGAAACGCACGATTGCACAAAAAAGCGGCCTTGGGGGTGACACACGGATTGCACCGCCCAAGGCCGCCAACGCGCCCACTCAGGCGCGTTAAAATTATCAGTGGAGACAGGGGAGCATTACCGGGGCCGATCACTCTTGACAAGTCCGAAGCCAACCAAATCCACCAGAGTTGTTCCCATGTTGTTCAGAACTCCCGGCGCACGGATCTCTTGTCCCAAAAAGACGTACCCGTTCGAGAGGCCAGTCTGCACAATATGCAATAAAGCCAAATGAATATCGTTAATCATTGGCACCCGCCGAGCGTCCCCGCTTCAACCAGACCATCACCAGACTCAGGTCTGCCGGCGTCACCCCCGAAATCCTAGAAGCCTGACCCACGGTCGCAGGGCGGATTCGATCCAACTTGATTCGTGCCTCCGTTCGCAAACTCGCGACCGAAGCATAGTCAAAATCTGCCGGAATCACCTGTGCTTCCAACGTCCGGAATCGATCCACTTCCGTCGCCTGTCGGCGGATGTACCCGGCATATTTGATCTCCGTCTCGACCTGATGCTGGACCTCAATGGAGAGATCTTCTCGTCGGCCCGGCAGGGAGGCATAGCCAACCTCCGGTCGTCGTAGGAGCTGGGCCAGTGTTTCCGCACCCACCCTTGTGGTTTCCAGTCGCTCCATCTCCGCTTTGGCTTCGGCGGCCTTTGCCTCGACCCGCTGCATCCGATGATTCGCCAACAGCCCACAGGCGTGGCCGATTGCGGACAACCGGAGATCGGCGTTGTCTTGTCGCAACAACAGGCGGTGCTCGGCTCGACTCGTGAACATTCGGTAGGGTTCCATGGTTCCCTTGGTTACCAGATCATCGATCAGTACCCCGATATACGCCTCATCACGGCCAAGCACGACTTCGGGCCTCTTCTGAACCCGGAGCGCTGCATTGATCCCCGCCATGATCCCTTGGGCACCCGCTTCCTCATAACCCGACGTTCCGTTGATCTGACCTGCCAGGAAGAGGTTCGCACAGGTCTTTGTCTCGAGGGTTGGCTTGAGCTGGGTTGGATGTACGAAATCGTACTCCACGGCATAGGCCGGTCTCAGGATCTCCGCATTCTCACACCCCGTAATGCTTCGCACCATCTGGATCTGGATCTCATACGGGAGCGAAGTGGAGAATCCGTTCACGTAGATCTCGTCCGTTGAGATTCCCTCGGGTTCCAGGAAGATCTGGTGTGTCGGCTTCTCGGCGAATCGAACAAACTTGTCTTCGATGCTCGGGCAGTATCGAGGTCCCACCCCCTCAATCACCCCGGAGTACATGGGCGACCGATGCAGGTTCGCCAGGATGAGTTCGCGGGTCTTGTCCGTGGTGAAGGTGATGTAGCACGGGTGCTGGCCCCCGGCCCGGGCCAGGATGGATCCGGGAGGGTAGGGACCCGTGGAACCTGCCTTCGATTGTTCCACGTGGAACGTCGCGGAAGGCTTCAGCGCCCGCTCGCGCTCGAGTCCATCCAGCTCGTCCGACCACAGCTCCTCCTTCCAGAAACTGAACCAGGGGATGGGTTCGTCGCCGGGTTGGACTTCGCATCGGGTGAAGTCGATGGACTGACGCACCAACCGGGGCGGGGTCCCTGTCTTGAGCCGACCCAGCTCCAGACCCATCTCCTTTAGCGATCCCGACAGTCCCATGGCGGCGGCTTCACCGGCGCGTCCTCCCGTCTGCTGATTGGATCCGATATGCATCAGACCCCGAAGGAAGGTGCCGGTGGTGACCACCACGGTGGTGGCGTGGTACTGGACCTCAAGCGTGGTTTCCACCCCGTAGACCTGCTGGTCCCTGACCAGAAGGCGGTGGGTCTGGGCCTGCTTGATGTCGAGGTTGGCTTGGCGCTCGCAAACCCACTTCAAGCGGAACTGATACGCCTTCTTGTCGCATTGCGCCCGGGGGGCCCAAACCGAGGGACCCTTCTTTGTGTTCAGCATGCGGAACTGGAGTCCGGTCATGTCTGTCACCCGACCCATCTCTCCACCCAAGGCATCGATTTCGCGTGCCAGATGACCTTTGGCCAATCCCCCGATGGCCGGGTTGCAGGACATCTGACCGATGGTATCGATGTTGATCGAGAGAAGCAGGGTTGAGCATCCCATCCGAGCAGCAGCGAGCGCAGCCTCCACACCAGCATGCCCACCTCCGACCACGATGACATCGTAATGCTTTGGATAGACGAACGACATGTGGAAGGACCGTACGGGGGATGCGCAGCCCCGGCAACCCGACTCCTCAAGGTCGCCGGGTAGGGACACCCGGCCGACGAAGTGGGAACTGGTCGGCTCCATTGTCCTCGTATCAGCACTTGTGGGATGTCGTACCCGACCCTACCGAACACTGCACATGATCCCCTCAGGTTCCCAGCGTCTCTGCCCCTCTGCACGAGGTCTTTCCTGAATGGATACGGCTCTAGCCGAGTTCAGTGGATTCCCAATGTGTTCCACGTGGAACACTACATCACGCCTTCACATCACGAACGTAGGTGGGCGGCAGGATAGGCGGGGGCATGGGAGTCATGGCGCGACGGCGCCAGCGGGCGAACACGAGGATGTTCAGGAAGTGCATCCCGCCCAGGATGACCATGACGGCACCGACCTTGATGCTGACGGCTTCGATGAGCTCCTGAATATTCACGGCCTTGGCCGAGAACTTCAGGGCGAGTGCGATGTATCCGATGTTGATGAGGTAAAAGCCGACGATCAGGAGGTGATTGACCGAATCTGCGAGTGCGTTGTTGCCATGAAAGCTGTCGACGAGGAACTGGCGTCCGTTCCTGTGGAGGGTTCTGGCGACCCAGACGGTGAGGGCAATGCTGATGGCGAGGTAGGTGATGTAGGTAGCGACGAGGTAGTTCATGGGTGATCAAAGTTGGATGTGTTCGTTTCTCTTACGACAGAAATAACGGACAATCAGGATTTCAGTCAACACAGAAACAACGGAATTGATTGGCGAGACGAGGGAATCCAAGGGGACCCTGCCGACAGACCCAGTAACCTTCAGGCAGATCCAATGTAGAACCATCCATGGTTCCAAACCCACTGACCCGATCCGTACCAATCAAACCACGATGCCGCGCATTCAGCCTCCTCGAACTCCTGATCGTCGTTGCTGTCATCGGAATCATCGCAGGAACCCTCGGAGCCGCCTCCGGGAAGGCACAGATCCGAAGTCGATCCACCCTCTGTCTTTCGCATCTCCGCCAATGGGGCGCAGCCACCTTCCTCCATCTGTCCGACAATGCAGACCGACTGCCCTACGACGGGGCTCCGAATGGGATTTCCGTTCGGGATGCGTGGTATGTCGACCTGCCCCGAGCCATGGGGTGGAAGACCTATCCTGAAGAGGGAGGCTGGCGGACCAATCCCGCCGCAGCGCTGCCGAAGACCCTTTGGCTCTGTCCTGCGAACACGCGTCGGAGCAACGGTCGCATGCTGTTCCACTATGCGCTGAACAGGAGGGTGAATGGATCTGGTGAAGAGGCCCGGACGACCGTGGCGTCGTCGATTCCTGATCCCTCGACCCTCGTGTGGCTGTTTGAGAACGGAAAGCTGGCGGCGGTTGCCGCTGAAGGAAACGGCCACACGAATGCGCATGGGAGCGGGGCCTACTTCCTGTTCCTCGACGGGCATGTCGAGAGGAAGGGAGCGACCAACTATTGGGATTTCCGGGGCAAGAGGCCGCGGGCGGAAGGTGCGGGCATGCGGTGGAACCCGTGAAGCGGTGCCGGAAGAATTAGGGCAGCGAGACAACGGATCCGAGACAACTCAGCGGATGCCAACGTTTGGCTGTCGGGCCATACTCAGCCATGGAAATCACGCGTGCTGCGTTTGGGAGCTGGAATGGCGGGAAATTCATGCATTTCGGGCAGGCCCTCGACGAGGGCCGTTGGGTGGCGCTGGTGCAGCAGGCGTGGACCTTGGGCATCCGGACATTCATCACCGCGGACGTCTATGGAGCCGGGGAAGCCGACCGCTTGCTGGGCAAGGCGCTGAGCGGGTTTCCCAGGGAGAGCTACTGCCTGGTGGGAGCGGTGGGACATGACTTCTACGCGACGCGCAGGGACGGGGCGAAGGGTTATCCGCGGTTCACCGATCCGGCGTTGCGCAGTGCGCGCGACTACCGTGCTTACGTACGAATGGCCACGGAACGGTCCCTCGAACGTCTCGGGGTTGGTCGATTGGATCTGCTGCTCCTGCACAATCCGGATTCCATCGGGTATGGAAGCGATGCGGTGTGGGAGGCACTCCGTTTGGTTCGCGATGAAGGGCTCACGGAGGGGTTGGGCGTGGCGCCTGGGCCTGCCAATGGCTTCACCCTCGATCTACTCCAGTGTTTCGAGCGGTTCCACGAGGTCATCGATGCCGCCATGATCATCCTGAGCCCGCTGGAGCCATGGCCGGGTCTCCTGCCCCTCGCCGCGGCGCGCGCCTTTGATGTCCAGGTCCTCACGCGGGTGGTCGATCATGGCGGCATCTTTCACGATGATGTTCAGCCGGGGCACCGCTTCGGGCCTTCCGATCACCGATCCTTCCGTCCGCCGGGGTGGGTCGAGGCCGGCTGTGCCAAATTGGAACAACTGAGACCCATCGCTGCACGGCATGGCATGACACCGTTGCAGATGGCCTGTGCGTGGAATCTCGCGCAGGCACCGGTCCGGTGCGTGGTTCCGACACTCATCGAGGAGGTCTCGGGGAAACCGATCGAACGGAAGGTCGAGGAGTTGGCAGCGATCCCGGATGTGACGTTTTCCGAAGACGAGCTCCGCTTGATCGCCAGCACGGGTGACAACACGGGATGCATGGCGTTGAAGGGCGGCAATCCTGGGCATCTTGGGGAACCGGAACCGGATCGTTGGGGCCTGACGCCTGATCTTCTCCAGACGGCAGCACGGTGGGGCATTGATCCCGCGGTGGATCTCAGTCATCGCCACGCTTGACCGAAGTTGGGCGGAGGTTTGCGAAGGGTGTGCGAAGATGGCATTGCCGAGCAGGTGTCGTGTTCCTTGGAGTCGGCGGCGAGAGGATGCATCCATGAACGGATGCCGGGAAAAGCTGCGCTGAGCGAACCGCAGAGATTGAGTTTGCGAACACACGGAGGGTAGAATCTCGGGATTGCCCGTCATGAATGCCTCATACATCTCGCGGAGGTGCTTCTGGATCTTCGGACTCGCGATCGTGTTGGTGTTGGCTTGGACGGCACGGTCTGCTCCTGCACGACCCAACGTCGTCCTGATCTATGCCGACGATGTGGGATGGGGGGATCTGGGATGTTATGGGGCTCGTACGATTCCCACACCGCATCTGGACCGGTTGGCCCGTGAAGGAGTCCGGTTCACGGATGCCCACGCTCCCGCGGCAACCTGTACGCCCTCGCGTTTCGCGCTCCTTTCGGGAATGTATGCGTGGAGGCAAAAGGGAACGGGTGTGCTCCCAGGAGACGCAGCCCTGATCCTGGATCCGGCGAAACCAACGCTGGCCTCGGTCTTCCAGCGGGCTGGTTACCGTACTGGCGTCGTTGGGAAATGGCATCTCGGGTTGGGGCCCGGCCCAGGCAAGACCGATTGGAACGGAGAGATCAAACCGGGCCCATTGGAGTTGGGATTCGAGCATGCCTTCCTGATGCCCGCGACGGGCGATCGCGTCCCTTGCGTGTACGTGCAGGACCGGCGTGTGGTCGGCCTGGATCCCCTGGATCCAATCCGGGTCAGCTTCAAGGAACCGTTGACCAACGAGCCAACAGGACGGGCAAACCCGGAGTTCTTGAAGATGCATCCGAGCCATGGGCATGACATGACCATCGTCCACGGCATCTCCCGCATCGGCTACATGAGCGGTGGCCGTGCGGCGCGCTGGAAGGACGAGGAAATGTCGGATGACTTCGCCCGGGCCGCGGTGAAGTTCATCGAGCGGCATCAGGCGCAACCCTTCTTCCTATACCTTGCCCCGCACGATATCCACGTGCCGCGGGTGCCGCATCCGCGGTTTGTCGGCAAGACGCCTCATGGACCGCGCGGCGACGCCATGGTGGAGCTGGATGATTGCGTGGGACAGGTGTTGGCGGCGCTGGACCGGTTCGGGTTGGCGCGCGACACGTTGGTGGTGTTCAGCAGCGACAATGGGCCGGTCGTGGACGATGGGTACCGGGACGATGCCGTCACCCGACTCGCTGGCCATCGGCCGGCTGGGCCTTGGCGGGGTGGAAAGTACAGCCGGTTCGAGGCCGGCACGCGGTTGCCTATGTTGGTGCGATGGCCGGCCCGGGTGAAGCCGTCCGTTTCGGATGCGCTGATGTGCCACGTTGATTTCACGGCGACGTTTGCTGCCCTGTTGGAACAGGCCTTCCCAACTGGAACGTGGGTCGATGGCGAAGCGCACGTCCCGGCACTGCTCGGTGAATCGCCCGTCGGACGGGATCATCTCGTCGAACAGGCGGGTGGGCTGGCGCTGCGCGAGGGTCGGTGGAAGTTCATTCCTGGCGGGTCGGGCCCCAAGCGGAACGAGCCGACCGACACCGAGCTCGGCAATGATGCCAACCCACAACTTTACGATCTT
>Ga0172376_10003870_pt1 | contig 17423 bp, 10 predicted proteins | sample Lak35m_FD_121114 | JGI IMG/M metagenome (GOLD analysis project Ga0172376, IMG submission 121114) | Freshwater microbial communities from Kabuno Bay, South-Kivu, Congo - kab_092012_35m | ecosystem: Environmental > Aquatic > Freshwater > Lake | place: Democratic Republic of the Congo: South-Kivu... | reverse complement strand
TAGGAGCCATAGGTTTGTCCAAGATAAAAGTAGTCGCCATTATTATCTTCGACCACTATCGCCAATCTTTGAGATTGTGCGAGGGTCTTTAAGATATTTCTCTTCGCTTGTTCAAGTTTCGAGAAGAAAGTGACACATTCGCCCTGATAGAAAACTGTGCCATTTTCGAGTGAAGCATTAACAGTTTCAGTGTGTTGAGAACTTGTTCTGATAAGTTGAAATTCATAGAAAGTTCCCGTTCCTGAAATCTGAGTAATTGTATCACCTGTATTTTGTGTGATTGATGCGATGTTTGTGAAGTCAGTTATCCACATTGTCATAAGACCGCCGACATTATCTCTACCAAATTGTTATCACTCAAGCTCTTTATCTTGAGTATCATTACCTTCTTTTATTCGTAATGTTCAGACTATATCATCAACATTTCTGTTGTTGGGCACTCGTGTCAGGATTATTGTTTGTGTTACTCACCTGTTAGTCGTTGAACCTCCTTGATACTTTTTACACTTCTCAAGTTTGGCTGCTGATTATCCCATCGGACTTTCCAGCAATTCACCCAATTTTATTAGGTCATTTGAGATTTAACCTAACGCAATCCCTGCTGTTAAATTACAAGCCATTTTATAATGATTTATTATTCAAGTTTATTTTTTTTAAAATGATTGGGGAACTTGTCCCCAACCATTTAATATTAAGACAATCCATTAGTTACAAAGAACTCCTGAAATGCAACTTGTGTTCCAAGTTTCCAAGCTGACATCATTCTTACCTCTTGAAAGTCTTGAGACCACCAAGCTCTGAATGAATCTTCATCGCTTGTTAAGTCCGTGCCAACAAGCATATACTGCATTGGTCCACAGACAATTAGGTCAGAACCGTTGAGTCCTGGTACACCTACAACTTTATATTTTGTTTGTGGGTGGAATGTTTCATACACTTGACCAAGTGTTGGTTCAGTGAAATGGAAGTTGTTCACATTGCGAATCGCCACAAGATAACACTTGAACTGTGATTGACTCATATAGATAACGATGTCATCTCTGTCATACACATTTCTATCCAAGTTGTTGATAAGGTTATCAATCTGAGCTAATGTGTTATAAGCCTTCTCAGTTGTAGAAGAACCAGTCACAGAACAAAGAGCCGTTTGACCTGTCAATTTAACACCAGTAGCCGCAAATGATGCGGAAGCAAAGATTTCTTTGAAACCTGAGAACGCTGATGTAGCACTTGAAGCACCCCATAAAAGGTCTTCGTTATGTCTTTTTATCTGTTTTGTTTGCAAATCGATGATAGCTTGCTCAACATTTTCTTTTTATCTACCAAAGGTGTTTATCTCTGATTTCACCACCTTCATTTTATTCGTGGTGTTTGGACTATATCATCACCTTTTTATCGGTGTCGGATGCTCGTGTCGGTTTCATAAGTGTTCTACTCGTATACCGTTAGTCTCTGAACCTTCTTGATGTCCCCATCAAGCTCGGCTGCTGATTATCTCCTTAGAGAACTTCCAGCAATTCTTCCGATTTAATCTCCGCTTGAAAAGCCAACGGAGCGTTTTCGTTATATGAACCTGCGTTCAAATATTGCCCAAGCCACAGAGTATTAAGCTCTTGCAAGCAAAGACTTTGATTCGTCTTTAACGCCTGAACAGTAACAGGTGCTACTGTGAATGTTATATCGCCTTGGTCTTCTGACCAACCACAAGTTGTACCAGTTTGTACAACTAGAGTTTCAGAAAGAAGATTAACATTTTGTGTTCCCTTGATACCAGGACAGTTTGTTATCGTTGTAGTTTTTTATCTTCAACTTCTTTAAGTTCGTTTCCTTAAAGTTCAGCATATATTTTCAACGGTTCTCGTTGTGGGCACTCTTGGAGAGATTATTATTTTCTTCACTCTCTATGCGTTACAGTGGTCAAAATCCTTTTATTTACTTTGACTTACTTCGGTATTGGGAATCTCACCTTCCACCGATATTGCCCAATTTTTCATTACCATTCCTGATAAAGGTGACTCAACTGGTGGTCAATCACATTAACATACTTCATCGTGACAGGGGTAAGAACCGCTTCTGAGATAATATCTGCAGAAAGTTGGTCTACATAGTTTGATAAACCACCCAAGTCATAGTTGAAGTTCAATTTTTTCAAATTGTTTTTCATTTTTATTTCCTTTAGATTTGATTTTGAATCAATGCTTCTCTTAACTTTTTGAAACCTTCGTATTTTGAGTTAACAGGAGTTGATTCTTCGTTTATTGTTTTTTGAGTATACACTCTTGAACCCGCAGGTTCCTTTGAAAACTTTTGGAATTTATCCTCGAGTTTCTTTTGTTGAGCACCAAGTTCATCAAGTTTTACCTCAATTTTCTTGATAGCTTGAGAAAAAAGAGCAGCAATTTCCATCATTTGCTCCATCTCTTCAACATTCTCTCTTTCGGTGATTTTACCATCTTTGGTGATAAATCTAATTTTGTTTTCATTACCACTTGTATCTTTCAATACAACTTGATGTTCACCATCTGGTGCTGGTTTTTTTTCTCCATCCTCACCAAGTACCATAACTTCTTCACCAACATCGAATGTCTTGGATTCAACCCTAACACCCTTGTCAGTTTCTGCTATCGTAAATGATTCTTCTGTTTCATTAAAACCTTCACCACGCTTTTTGTTGTCTGCCTCAGATTGAACTCCCTCGATAGCTCCACCAACAATGGAAATGGATTTTCCATCACTAGTTTCATATACACCATCGTGGACTGCAGATAACGAACCATCATATCCTACTTTTCTAATTTGTAGACCTACACTTGGTTCTTCACCTTCCAATCTTAGAACTGTTCCGTCTTTGAGTTTGATATCACCAAACTTTTCCTCTACTGACATTTCTTCTTCCATTGGTTCTTCTTTTTTTTCAACTTCAGCTTCCATCTCACCAACTTTTATCTTGGCAATCTTTCCGTCTTCGTCTACTTCGATTTCAGTACCATCTTCAAGTTTGTGCAAACCTGGAGGAGCAGGAATCATTCCTTCTTCAGTTGCAACATATACAGGTGCTCCAATCTCCATCTCACCTTCCATCTTGATAGCCATTCCTTGTTCAGTTTTGGCTTCATAAAATGTTTGTTGAGTGAGACCAAGAACAACTGCGATACGCTTTAATGCTTCTTTACTTGTCATCTTTAACTGATTTTAAGATTTGCTTAATTTGGTTTATTTTCTTCTCGTCCTTTGAGAAGATGGATTTCTCTGCGAATAAGCCTTCCACAGAAAAACCTGTAAGCTCACCTGACTTAATCTTCTTCCAAATCTTTGGGTCATCAATCTTCATTGATACAAACCAAGTTCCAGCAGGTAAACTAAATCCGTAAGCGGCACTTTTATCTTTGTCGGCATCTTCACTAACCCAAGATTCCGTCACAAATACTTTATCAGCTCCAAGTTTTCTACCATCATGTTCTATTGATGTTTCATCAGTTCTCTTCTGTCTCATGAACTTTTCAGCCATCCTTTTAATTGAAGCTTTTGAGAAAAATACATAATACATATTCCCCATTGAATCGTATCTATGTATCATTTTGTTGGGAATCATTGCTGCACCTACGACAATTCTTTTATCCTCATCAAAAAAGAGTAATCTCTTTCCCTCAAGTTTAGCTCCGTCCCAATTCTCCATATCAGATAATGTTAATTCTTTCTTTGACATATTTTCTCTTTCTAGTTGTTTGAGCTTTCTCTCAGCCCAACTTAAACCAGCTTTTCCTCCCCATGCATCATACATCAATTTTCCACAACCATCACCATATTCTTTTGAACTATCCAAATCAACTTTATGTCTTGATAGATAGGAATACATTCTCTTAATTGTATCAACTGATATTGGTTGACCTTTTGCTAACTGATTAGCTCTTTGTTTACCAACACCTGTTCCACAAGAACCCCATCCGTTTTCATCAACATATTTTAAAGCTCTCTGTGCTGCAGATTTAACTCCATCAGGATAATCAGAAATTGAATCAGCGAAATCATCTTTGGTCATCTTGATTGGAACACAATTTGGAACTTCTCTATCACCAATCATCTTGGTTCCGATTGCTTCATAACCTTCCCAACAAGCATCCTCCAAACTCTTATCTTCGGCAAATGAATATTCAGGAGCAAATATTGAACCATCTCTGGCTTGACCAGGTTTCCACGAATCAGGACTTGGATTAAGAATTGTATTTGTATTTCTTGTATCTACCCCAACTGATACTGTTTGGTCTAGTAAGCCTTTTGTTGATGAACCAGAGTTTCTGATTGGTCCTTCATCTTTAGCATATAATAATCTCACCCATGCGTGACGGCAGTTATAAGAACCTCTATACATAAAAATGGAATAAGTCCCAAATTCAGGATTGGATAGGGACTCAATATCTTCGATTCTATACACTCTATTTTTCGCCAACATTTCCTTACAGAATCTTCTCGTAACAGGGTCATTCGGACCTATATACTTATAACGAACAAGATAATTACCTGAGTCCATAATTGATGCTTCATTTGGATTTGAGAACTTTTGTTCCTGCATCTTATGAACTTCCATTGGGGTAATTCTTTCAAGTCTAACAACTCTATAACCTTGTTTGATTAAGTCAGAATAAGGTTCACCGAGCTCATCCAATTTTGGATTTACCTCACAGAAATTTTCTTCAGCTATTGTATATGGGGAATCAAGTCTTTCAACTTCTTCGGTAGTATCTTGGCTTGAACACTTACATTTATCTTGGTTGAATGCCAACCATGTTTCATCGTGAGCAGGTCTTGATACCAATGAAATGGCTTCGATACCACTTTCATCGTATTCGTCATCAATGAATAACTCGACAATCTTTGTTGTAGACATTTTGTATAAATATTTGATTAGATTATTATTACCACTTTTTTATATCAGAGAACGAGATTTTATTATTCTATCAAATTGTTGTTGTGTTGAAACATCATTTGCGGTCACATAAGTTCTAATTGGTGTTTGACCGAATGCTGAGGATATAGCATCAGCGATTGTCTCATTTTGTGATTGGGGTGGTGTCATACCTGGTCCTGATACAAGTCCCCCAACAGCAAATTGTGGAAGGTTCGCAGCTGAGTTCATTGATTCAAGTAGTGGTCTGAATACTCTTGTACTACGAGCATTAACAACAAATTCCCCATTTGATAACATCGCTGGTATCGAGTCTGAACTATCACTACCAGCTCCAAATATCATACCACCTTGAGCTCTTCTCTGATTTACATTGATTGCTCCACCTCCCATTGTTCCACTACTCGTTGTAGTTGTTGCTGGTACTTGAGTTGATAGAATTTTCTTAACTTGAGCAAATCCAACCAAACCTGTAGCAATTGCCTGAGCTATTGCATAACCAGGTATTGGAACACCAGCAAAGGCTTTTAATTGACCAGCAATTGCGGCATAGGTATTAATTAAAGTTGCTGCTACAGCTAAAGCTTTTCCTTGTTTAGTATTTTCACCAATCAGTTGTGATACAGCCCCAAGCCCTTGACCTATAGCTTGAAATGTGGCAATCTCAGCATCAAGTTCCGCTTGTCTGATATTATTCCTAGCATCACTTAATTCTTTAACTCTCTTATTATACTCAGCTTCGGTTATAATAAGTTGGTCTTTCTGTTGTTTAGCTCTTTCAAGTTCTTTAACATACAAAGCATCCAACTCATCATAATACTCGGTATTTGTAAGTCTGTCTTGTTCCCTCTTTAATTCAAGTTTTGTTTTCTCATTATCAAATCTTTGTTGTTCTAAAGAAAGAATCTTATCATTTGTTTCTTGAATTATTCTTAACTTTTCTGCTTTTGTATATGTCCTTGATTTAATAATTTCATCAGCATACTGACGATATAACTCAATTTGTTTTTCAAAGTTCCCCTCACTAGCTTGAATATCTTCTACTAATTGTTTCTCCCTCGCATCTTGTCGAAGTTTTCTAAAATCAGCTTCATATTGTGCTTGTATTGCTAATTTTTGTTCTCTTGTAAGATTAGCTTCTTTTAATTCAAGGTCTCTCCTTTTACCGAGTAATTGAATCAATCTTTCTGTATCTACATCTTGTTGATTTTCTTCTATGGTGATGAGAGCTTGGTAATCGGCAATTTTTTTTGTTCTCAATTCCTCATCATACTTTTTATTAATCTCCAAGATTTCTTTAGCTTGAGCTGCGACAAGGTCCGTGATATCCTGTCTATATTTCTTAGCTAAGTCAATTTGTTTTTTGTATTTGTCTTGAACTTCAGCAATCTCTCTATCTTTTGCCTCCATCAAAGTCAAATCTGCTTGTCTTTGGAATTCCTTTAATTCTTCTAAATCTTTTTTTCTATCTTGGTTGTCTTCGTCTCTTTTTTTTCTTTTTCCTTCCTCAGAATCCGATATAATTTTTAATTCAAATAATCTAGCTTGAGACTCAATTTTCTGAATTTGGTCATTCAATTTATTTCTATCATTTAGAATTTGAGCACTCCTCTCTTTTTGTTGTTCTTTGGTGAGTTGTAAAAATCTTGGACTAGCCTCTTCATTGAACAAATCTTCTTGTCCTTTTTTGAGAATTGCTAATCTATCCTTGAATCCTTGTCTCTCAATTTCTTGGATTTCTTTTTCTGTTTTTCCTGCCGCTCTTGCTCTCAGAGTGTTCGCTTGAACCTCTTCATCAACCAAACCTAAATTATCTTCTAGTATTCTGTTGAGAGTTGATATTGTTTCACCAAGTTTTTCATTGGCAGCATCTGCGGCTTTTGTAGAAGTTGCCCACTCATATACCTTTGTTATTAAGGTTGTTATTCCAATAATCAAGGCACCGATTCCAATAGAAATTAATACACCCCTCAAAATTCTACCTGCTGTAGCCGCAGCTTGTTGAGCAACTGTCAGACCTTTAGTTGAAACCGTATTAGATTTAATTGATTTATCTAAATTATCTCTTGTTTCAATTTGTTGATTCAACTGCTCATTTAATGCCATTTGTTGTTCGGTAAATCGCCCTATTTCATCACTTTCTTCTTTGGTGAAGTCTCTAACTTCACCAATAGCAATTAATTCATCGTATCTAGCCTCTTCTACTTTGCCGAGGGCATCTATTTGAGATTGTGTTTGTTTAATATTATCTTCCACAATCTGTTTTTGTTTTGCTAATTCGTTAGCATACTGTCCTATACTATCTCCAGCAGCACCAGCATTTGACGAAACATTGGCTAAAGTTGAATTCAGATTATCGGTAGAATCATTCAGGTTGTTTATATCTGTGGAAACTGTTTGAGTAGTTTCTCCCCATCTTCCAAGATTCTCAAATATTCCCTTTATATCATCTTTAAGACCAATGAATTGATTTTTCAAATCTTTGAATGAGAATCCAGAAAAAGTTTTGAATAAGGATATGGCACCATTCAACTTACCAGCAATCTCACCAACAGGACCAGGTAATAATGATAATGTCCCGAATAACTCACGAGACTTGGCATTAACTCTATCAAAATTATCTTTGGTATCATTAAGTTTTCTTCTTAATAATTCAAACTCCTTTGTTCCCTCAGGGGTTTTGGATAATTCTTTTTGTAATATTCTGACCTGTTGTGCTAAGGATAATGTAGCTTCACCAGCGAGTTTTACCTCATTGGTATTCAGGTCAAATTCAATTTGTATTTTCTTGGTTGCCATTGTCGTGGATGTTTAAAAATGGAGCTATCTTGGCGTTCTCAGGTATTGTTGGAAATACCAAAGAAAGTTGGGATAAGGCTAGTTTTAGTATTTCTCCGTACTTCTTCATATATGAATATATTTTTTAAGATGGACTTGGTGTTGGAGTCTTTGTGTTGGTAGGTGTCTGTGTTGGAGTTCTTGTAGGAGTTGGCGTACAGAGGACACAACCACAACAATCAAGACAACCATTAGGGTCGCTACTTGTAATCTCACCTGTCCCTGCCCCACCAACAAATACCCAAGCTTTTATTGAAAAGTTAATATTCAGCACATAAGTTCCGTTCGGGACAGGTTGTGTTAGTTGTGCGTCAGTATAAAGATATTCTCCAATATTAAAACTCGGAGAACCAGATATTTGTGAATAAATTGTTGTTGGTGTATTTGCTGAGCAACAAGCTTCACAAGCAGTAATACCTGTGTAAGTGAATTGACTGAAATTTACTGGTGTTGTTGACGGTGTAGCTGTTTGTGATGCCGTGTTTGTTGGGGTTTGTGTAGAAGTATTTGTTGGGGTTTGCGTTGGAGTAGCAGGAATTGTTCCTGTATTGCTTGGTGTTGGAGTATTGGTAGGTGTTTGAGTTTGAGTATTTGTAGGTGTAATAGTAGGAGTGGAAGTTTGCGTAGCAGTTAGAGTAGTAGTGGTTGTTGGCGTATTAGTCTGTGTTGGGGTATTACTCGGTGTATTTGTCGGGGTTGTTGTCAAAGTAGTTGTTGTAGTTGGTGTATTTGTTGGGGTTTGTGTTGGTGTATTTGTTGGTGTTTGTGTTGGTGTACAAGTAGGAGTAGCACTATTACTCGGCGTATTAGTAGGTGTTAGAGTTGGTGTTGGTGTTATAAACACACATTCAGGAAGTCCTGCAGTTGATGAGATATACCAATTCGGTAATAGAGTTTGAGTACATCCAGTATCACCATAAGAGAAATTAATTTTTGGAAATATGAACTCGTTAAATATCTCACCACTTTTTATTTTTAATACTTCAGAGTCTGTTCCATTTGTGACAACAAAATTATAATCAGGGTGATTACCACTCTGAATTAAACTCTCATATATATCAATTCTTATAACTCCATATTGGTCCAAATAATCATTTCCGTCATTAGGACATTCATAGGTTGCTGTATAATAAGTGAGAGCTGAAGTATAACAATAATAGGGACTAGTAGGACTTGGTGTTGGTGTCACCGGTAAACAACTTCCTGAAATAACAAGTCCATTAAGATTTAGAATTGGATAGTCATTATTCATGCACACACCTTGTCCATAACTGACAAAGTAGTTCACAACTGACCCTGAGCATGTTGTTCCTGATATTTCCATCTGTGCGATGCCAGGACTATCATTTACATAAAAATTACAACTCATCTTATTTTATTTAATTACAACCCTCACAGACTCCATCATCCGTACAAACTGTGACACTACTACAAGCACCTATCGTTGTCACTCCCCCCGTGTAATATGGTGTGAATTGATTCGGGTCAACACATCTTTGTCTTGATTCACCGGCATTTAATACTTCACTTGTGGAACCGGCAAATATTCCATAATAGAATATTGTAGATTGACTGCTATCCTCATTTTGGAAGTAATAACATACATAACTTGGTGGAGTTTCTGTTGGTGTTTGCGTATTTGTTGGCGTCACACTTGGAGGTGTTGAAGTTGGTGTGCCAGTATTTGTCGGTGTATTTGTAGGAGTAGGAGGGATGGTAGGTGTATTACTTGGAGTTGGAGTATTTGTAGGAGTGTTTGTTGGTGTAGCAGGAATTGTTGATGTAGGTGTTGGTGTGAGACAAGTTGTGGAACATAGTGCTCCTTGTGTGATTGGTCCATTACCAGTCACAGTTCCCTCTCTCGCACCAGTACAAGTGATATTATAAGTTTCCCCAATATTCACAAATGTGTCATTTAATATTCCATCACAATCCAACCATGTTAGAAGTCCACTTGATGTAGCAGGACCGAAACTATACTCATAACAGAAAATACAAGGAGAAGTAGTCGGAGTAGGAGTTGGTGTTGCGGGGATAGTTCCTGTCGGAGTATTCGATGGTGTATTTGTTGGGGTAGCAGTAGGAGAAACAAAATTACAATCTGTACAAGAACTGAAAGCTGATAGGTATCCATAGGTCATTATTTGTGCGTAGCTCGGTGTGATAGCTGACAAACATATTTGTTCTATACCATTGGTTATTTTAACAACAACATCAGGAAGTGGTGATGTGTTGGCACTAAAAGCATAACCTACAGCACCATCACAACTCTGTCCTGAATAATAATAAGTTAAAGGTACATTTGGTGGTTGTTGAATAATATCTGATTCTGTTCTACCAGTACAATCACAATTATCATAAATTCCAATAAGGTTTGTGGTATAGGCTGAATTTAGATAGTAATGTGAATAGGTATATGTCTCATCAAATGTTCCAACTGTCACCCCATAACAACCAAGATAATCAAGGGAATCAGAAAATAGTTTCACATAGTTATTGGCATATACATAAAGGTGGAACATCAAATCTGAATTGGAATGTAATACTGCTCCACCGGCACAAGGTGTCAAATCATAATATAAAATTCTATGTTCGTCATAGTCTCTTGTCAGTTTAACGAGCTCAAGCTCACAAATGGTTGGTTCAAGTAAATTGAAATTTGTAATCTTATTAATCCTAAAATATTGATTTCCAATTAATACTTTTTCATTCCATCTGAGAGCTTTGATATCTTGAGGATATAGATAGGCTGAGCATGAATATATTTTGTTATCTGAAGATACAACATCTTCGATATAGTCCTGATAATAAACTGAATAAAGGTCATCAGCAGAGAATACAAATTCTGCTGGTTTGATATTTGGTTGGTCAAGTCCTCTGTAGTTGAGGTAATGTGAGAAGTTGTTGTAGTTAAAAGGATATGTGGTAAATCTATTAAGGTTTGTAAATCTGTCAAACTCGTTTCCATTCATATACCAGTATTGGTATTGCTCTGGCAGCACAAGGTCATCACAGGTACTTCCACTACTTGTGATAGAAAATACGGCTAGATTTGAATATGGTATACCTGCAGCCACAGTTGAAGCATCAGCACAAATAGGGATAACATAAGTTCCTGTATTTACAAACTGGTAGTTGGTAATATTTCCACAAGAGACATATCTGATGAAACCATCATCTGTAACATTAAGAGTGATACCTGATGTACAAAATATTGAACCTGATGTTATTCCTGAGCCTCCGATAAAACCCCACGAATCATTTGGTAATGTTGGTCCCCTAAATATTATTCTTGGTAATATCTTGAACGATTGGAACTGCTGCGTGACGATACCATTTTTATCTTGTTGATTAACCTTTGACATTGATTCAACAGTGAGAATTGGAACATAGGCATTATCGATTGTCAGGTCTATTGGAGACCCAAACATATAATCAAACTTTGTTGTCTGGTCTTTGTAATCTTGACCCAATAAGAATTTGTTTGTTCCAAATGTTCTGTTTGCGGCTTTATTAAAATCATCGTTTGCGAAATCTTTATCCAACTTAAAATCGTATTCAAGAGTTCCATTGATTAAGATGTTGGAAGGATATAGAGTTTGTGGTTTTGAGTAATCCACTTTTGTAGTCCAATCTAAGACATCACCTTTTCCAACATAATCTACAATAGGTTCAATTATCAAACTCTTTGGATTGTCAGGATTTGGAACTACAACAAAATTAAAATACTTGTTTATCGATGTTATAAAATCAATCTGTTTATAATCGTTATCAGGAAACTCCAATGAGTAGTCAATATTGCTTCCCTCAATCATAAATGATGGGGGGTTGATTATCTCAAACTTGAAGTTTTTAAGGAAGGCATCTTTGGTTTGATAGATATATGAGAATATTGAAGCACCAGTGACCGTATATATTTGGTCAAAACTTACTGTATACAAGTTTACATCACAATAGGACTGATTATAAATCGTGGTGATACTTGTACCATCATAAAATTTGAGTTGAACCTGAGGTCTGAAAATACCCAAGAAATCACATGTGGCTGCTGGCTGAACTTCAAAGGTTAACTTAATCTGATATTGACCTGTATATGCTGAAGGTATAAGGAAGCTTTGTGTGTCAGATGAAAAACCAAGACTATTACAAGTTTGTCCTGTTGAAGGATTTGTATATCCTGAGGTGCTACCGATACCTCCCACGAAAGGTGTTAGACCAGTATAAGTGAAACAAGCAGGGATTGCGTTTCTAGCATAAATGGATTCAGAGGTGAACTTGAGAGGGAGATAATATTTCTTAAAATAATCTGTATTGAAAAATGATGAATTAATTTCATATCCGGCTTGGTTAACAATTCTCTCATATAAATCTTTTACTTGTATTGCTGGCTTAAAATACCAGTCTCTAACTGGTGTTCCTGAGAAATCAAAGTTAGGTGAAGTGGGAACATAAGCTACAGCACTTGTTCCATAACTTACCGGTGTGAACTTTATGAGTGGCGTATTGGATGAAACAAGAGCGTTGTTTGCGTCATACTCATAACCAATATTGAATAATCCCCATAATGTCTTTCCATTCTGATACGAATAGTTTGTATTACCCGTGATTGGAAATAATGTGGGGTCGAGATTTGACTGCGGGATAACCTGCTGAGAATATGGGTGATTGAGGTCTGATAAATCCAAATCAAATAAAAATTGGTCTCCGATGTTTGACATCAAATCACCAATTTGATTATAAAAAGTGACATTATAAACTATTTCACCATCAGCAACGGATACTGAATTAAGTCTTAGATTAACGTTTAGAATTTCATATCCATCCCATAACAACTCCGTTTCATATTTGTTATTGGGATTAAAATCTGTTGGAACAGAATTAAGGTCATAGAAATAATTAAATACCTGATTGTTTATCTTTGAACCAGGCAAAGAAAATGATTTGGAATAAGCTGAGTTTTTCTTTGTGATGTCTTGAAGCTCTGCGAACGACAAGTTTACCAACACCGGTTCGTTCTGATAGGTATCAAGAAAAAAAGTTTGTCCTGAAACTGTGGTACGGATTCTTAACATTAGAACGGAATATAGTATGGTCTATAAGGTGTTAATTCCATTTGAATGGTATATTGGAATATTCTTTGATATTTGGAGATATATTCCTGAACTTCTTTATTAAGAACTTGTACCGGTAAAAGATAAGGATAGATTAAATCTTGATTGGAAGATGGAAGCCAGTTGTCTTCAATGATATAAACATAAGGGGACATCAATAATTCCTCAATAATTTGAACATCATTTTGTGCTACGAAATTGGAATCTACTGTCACGATTTCTGTGGCATCACCATAGAAATTCTTAATCCCCGAATCATAGGATTGTCTGTTCCAATATACAGTATTCAAACTCTTCTGTGAGTTATATGATTTTTTATTTACCTCGAACTTCTTTGTATACTTCTTTGTGAATGTATATGTATCCCATATCCCTTGTCTATTCATAAAGAGAAATGAAACAGGGTCATTGAGACACTCTTCCCCAACCATTTTATATTGTACGATTTCCGATGACCCGTATATGTCATAGTCATAACCATAAACATCATTGGTGAGATATATCGCAACATCGGAATCTGTTCTCACCGTTGGGTTGGGTTTAAATATTCCATAAGCAATTCTTTGTTGGAGATATGAATATGGTGCGGCAGTTTGAGCATTTATTCTTGGGGTAAATGATATTGGTTGAGCTTGTATCGCATCATAATTGTATTGTCCGTTGTTCGAAGTTTTTTGTAGATACAATATTGCTTCAACACTTGTGGTATTGTTAAAAAGTGGATTACCACCATACATAAACCCTACAATGATTGGACACTTATAATAGTGCGTTCTATACCTTGTCTGATAAACATTTGAACCAAGTATGGTCATAGGTATTGTCTCATTACCAAATGTTGACATGAAATTACCTTGAGTTGTACCAGTATTCATTTGATATGCCAGCACTGATGTATCCAAATAGTTATATTTTCCTGTCAGATTGTTTCCTGAATAATAGTATTTCTCGGACATTTGTTTATTGTCCTGAACACCTGGATAAATCATTACACCATAAGGCTGCGTCTCTGCACTCAATGGAGATATTGTCCCACCAGTATAAGCTGTGTATGCTGAAAATGTTGATGGAACAATCGTTGTTGTTGTTCCCCCACTTGTATATTGTACTCCGAATAATATTCTATATTCGTTAATTTGATATATGTTTTGAAAACCTTCATAACCACCATTAAATCCATTTGAATATGAGATGGTTGATGTTCTATCATTAACGATTGTTGCTTGGTTGGTATCAAGTTCTATCGATGTTGTCTGTGAGTCTGCTACTCTAACAAGATAGGCATCTGTTGTTGCTGATGAACCTGATATAATCATACCCAAGTTTCTTGGGTTGGCATCAACTATGTTATAGATAATTGTTTCAACATTGAATATACAATGACCAAAACTATTTGGTGGGATAAGAAGTCTCGCTATCTTTCCATAATCCTGTGTTGAACCAGAATCATTTAAATATGGGTTTTTATAAACATCTGCAACAAGTTTAATATCTGTATAAGCTGAATAACTATTGAGAGCCACATTCCAAGTGTGGTCAGCATGACTTGGACAAACTTCAAGTGGTTGTTGATATATGGTTAAATTGAAACTCATGTCGTTGGAATTTGATTTCTTAAAATGTTATCCAATAATATATTCACATCTTCTGCCATCGCTTGATAAAGTTGTTCAAGTTCTGCGTTAAGGTTATCAGGTGGGTTATCCAATTTATCAGCAAAGTTGTCAAGACCTCTGTCGTATATGTTTGCTGGTCTAACGCCATATCTAAATATATTTTGTTGGATGGCAAATGCGAGTGAGAGGGTCTTCTTTTCTTCACTCAGTTTTAGTCCTTTCTTTTTTACCCATGCTCTTAACAGGTCTAATGGTAAAGGTTTTTTATTCTTATTCTTTCTCGATTTATTTATTGCGTATGCAATTGAGTTGGTTCCAAAATCATCTCCTACTGTAATACCTCTTATCTTTATCCATTGGATAAGTGCTGATGTGGGAACTCTTTTGACACCTGGTAATCTACCAGCGTTTACATAATCGTAGTAATCGAGATATTCTAATAGTATTTGTGGTATACCATCAGGACCTATCTCAACAAGAGCTTGAATTGAATTATATAGATTTCCTGAAGCATATTTGTCTCCTGTTCCTTTTTGGTCAGGATTTCCATAGGGATAAATTTTTTCTACCAACGCTTGTTTCATCATCACTTGAAACATCGTTGCCACTTCCTGCATCGCCTCTATGGTGTATTGCCAAGCCATTATTTTCTCAATTTCAATCCGAAGCCCATAGCCGTACCAAACGGATTAGTTATATTATTTCGTATATCTAAGGGAGAATAACTCGTTTGGAAGGGTAGGGCTAGAGGGAAATACTGTGATGCTAACCAAGGCTGCCTACTCGCAAGTGTCAATGCGTTTCCACTAGCGTTAATATAATAACCCAACGAATATGCGGTAACAGATTGGTTTATGCTGGTTGTAATCATCCCGCCGTATCTCACAGTGGGAGTGACCCCTGAGTTAGTAAATCTGGAACAACAAACAAAAAATCCTCCTCCGTATCCACTAAAAGATAAAGTCGAAGGTAAAAGTGTAGTTTTAATTCCCGTAGAACCTGTGCTGTCTAATGTTATACCACTCATAATCAAATCCGCTGGTCCTATTCCATATTCATTAACGAGTTGTAAGGTATAGAACGCTGTGGTAACGACATCACTCGTAGAGGTCAAAGTACCGAGATTATAGGTAATAGCTGAGTAATCATAAACTCCTGCGTCATAAAATAGTGTGTATAGTGTTGTATTTTGACTATTTGCTGGCATTGCTATACCAGCACCAGAAGCAACTCCCGTACCCGCATAATCGGGTTTGAGGTTGAAGTTCAAGTTAGGTATGTTGGGTGCTGTGAATAAATTCGTAGCAATCCTCGTTCCCGTATTATTTCCAAGTCCATCTTCAATGGCTTGTAGAGATGATGTAATCCCTGTTGTTGAATCGGACAATTTCAGTAGTCCGTCATATGTGTTATTAATCTGTTGTCCTGTAAGCGTTCCCATAAGTTGTTATTTTATATTGTATTCCACAAACCTGTTTCATTATTCCAGTTTGTAGTATTTGTATTCCAAAGTTTATTTCCACCACCACTTGGAGTTATTGACGGTGTTGGCGTTTGAGTGTTTGTTGGTGTATTCGTAGGAGTTGTAGACGGTGTTTCAGTATTTGTTGGTGTATTCGTAGGTGTTTCAGTATTTGTTGGTGTATTCGTAGGTGTTTCAGTATTTGTTGGTGTATTCGTAGGTGTTTCAGTATTTGTTGGTGTATTCGTAGGAGTGCTTGTATTTGTTGGTGTTTGGGTATTAGTCGGCGTTTGAGTATTTGTTGGTGTAAGAGTTGGTGTTGGTGTGAGGAATGGTCCAAAGGCAGCATCACATCTATCAAGAGGTGTCATAACCTTAATATTCAATATTCCATTCCAACCCCCAAGATAGTCATCGAACTTTTCAAGTATCGGATTACACAAAACGGTGTCATCAAGATAATATTTCTCGTTAAAGTTCCCAAGTGAATCTGTGACGGATAATCTAAATTGAGATATTACATCATCAAGGATTTGGTTTGTATCAGATAATACATCAACTTGATTGGATAGGTCATCTTCCAAAATATCAACAATCATTACATTCATTTGATAGTTTGTAAATGAGGAACCGTCGTCTGTTATTACCTGCTGTGCTGATGCTGGTATAACATACATCATCGGATAGATTGGAGATTCAAATGTTGTATTATCTTTTTTATCTCTCATCTGAACCCAATAGATAAAGTCATCCATCGAACCGAAAGACCAAGAATTAATTTGTTTGTGATAGAATGCAAGTAGTTCCATATCATCAACAATGGTCTTGAGGTTAATCCAATCGTGTTGTATTGGTGTTCCTGTAAATGTATTGAAGGCGGCTGCGCATCTGTCAAGAGGGGTCATTGTCTTAATCCTCATATTAGCGTTCCAACCATTTGTTTGGTCCTGATATTTCTCTATAAAAGGAATACAATTCACCGTTTCATCCAACCAGTATTTCTTATTGTAATCCCCTTGTTGAGCTGTGACGGATAATCTAAACTGGCTCATCAAATCTTGTAATGTTTGTAAAGTATCAGATAGTGTATCTTCTTGATTGAATAATGAACTTTCAGCAATATCCATTACAATATGATTGAACTCCCATGTTTTAAATCTTAAGTTGTTTTCAACAGGACCAGGAACAACAAAGTATAACGGGAATATCGGAGACTCGAAGGTTGTATTTGGAGACTTATCTCTATTTGTAATTAACCAAGCGATTTGGTCTGTATCCCCAAGTCCAAATGAATTAATGAACTTGTGGTTATATGCCAACTGGTCAAAGTCATCAGCGAAAGTCTTAAAATTAATTGTTTGGTCAGGTAATACAAATGAAGGTGTTGGCGTATTTGATGGTGTTATTGATGGTGTGAGACTTATTGTTGGAGTGACAGTTGAAGTATTTGTTGGTGTTGGAGTGACAGTTGAAGTATTTGTTGGTGTTGGAGT
>Ga0172376_10003868_pt1 | contig 17425 bp, 15 predicted proteins | sample Lak35m_FD_121114 | JGI IMG/M metagenome (GOLD analysis project Ga0172376, IMG submission 121114) | Freshwater microbial communities from Kabuno Bay, South-Kivu, Congo - kab_092012_35m | ecosystem: Environmental > Aquatic > Freshwater > Lake | place: Democratic Republic of the Congo: South-Kivu... | reverse complement strand
GGCTGGCCGCAGGGCCGCATCGCGGGAGCCGCCGGCGCGACTGCCGCGCCCGGTGGCACGAAGCCCGGGGGGAGGTGGCCGAAGCACTTTTCATACTTCCAGACCTCGAGGGCGATGTATCGCTCACTCATTGATTTGCAGCCAGTGGATCCCGCAGCCACCACCACGGCCGCGGCCACGATCGCCAGCCTGCTCCATTCCGTTGCACGCATCGAACCAGCCTCCCTGATTGCTGCCGGACGTGTATGCCCGGCCATGCCGCGCCCGGGCACTTCCCGGGACTCGCAACCCTACCCCACGGGATGCGCGCAGCAAGAAAAAATCGGGCCGCGCGGGGTGCATCCCGGCGGCCCGTTGGGAAACTGTGAGGGTCGTGCGGATCAGCCCTTGCGATGACGAATGCGGGCCCGCATGCGGCGCTTCTTCTGGCCGAGTTTTCGCCGCCCCTTGCCGGTTTTCTTGACACCCATGCTCTTCTCGAAGCTCCTTGGAATCCGGGAAATGACTCGGGCAAGTTGTAGAATGCCGGACTGCCCGCTTGCAAGCACCGCCGTCCCGCAGCGAAGGTGAACCGCTCCGCCGCCTTCCGATCACGCCAGAGCCGCATGCTCGTCTTCTTCCCCACCTACGCTCGCCAGCTCCCGGGAGACGGGCGGTGGCGCGCAAACGTCGCAGGCATGGTCACCAGGCCGTTGCCGCTGCGGAGCCGTCGGCGGGTGATGGCGATGGCGGTGCTCAAGCGGATTCTCGACCTCGACGAAACCCAATTCGAGTCGGACGTCTTCCAACGCCGCGCCGACGCCTTCCTCTTTCAGCGGGTGGCCGGACAGCCGGTGCGGATCACGATCGGCAACCGGGTCATCGACGTCGGGCAGACCGATCGAACCGGTCACTTTCGCGGCACGTTCGACCTCGACGGGATCGGCACGCCGGGCGAATCCAGCTGCCCGTGGATTCCATATTCGGGATTCACCGACGACGACGAGCAATCGGGCGTCGACGCGAAGGCCGCCGCTTCAACGGCCGGCGGCCGCATTCAGTTGATCGGCGACGAAGGGCTCTCGGTCATCTCCGACATCGACGACACGGTGAAGGTGACCAACGTGGCCAATCGGCGCGAGCTGCTCGCCAACACGTTCGTGCGGGAATTCCGGGCCGTTCCCGGCATCGTCGGCATCTATCGCCGCTGGCAGGAGGAGCCGCAGACGGCCTTTCACTACGTCTCCGCGAGCCCGTGGCAACTCGCCCGCTGCCTCGGCGGCTTCCTCGAAGCCGCCGGACTGCCCGCCGGCTCGATGCACCTCAAGCTCTTCCGGCTCAAGGATTCGACGCCGCTTGGCCGGCTGCCATCGCGCAAGCGTTCGAAGCGGCGCGCGATCGAGCAGATCATGGATGAATTCCCATCCCGGCGATTCCTTCTCGTCGGCGATTCGGGCGAGCGCGACCCGGAGGTCTACGCCACCGTCGCCCGCCGGCGTCCCGAACAGGTGTCGGGCATCCTCATTCGGCAGGTCGAAGGCAAGGCTCCGCGCGAGAAAATCCGCTCGCGGCTCGACCGCCTCGCCCGCCGGCTCCCGACCGGCCTGATGCGCACCTTCACCGAACCCGAAGAACTGGCGTGATAGCGACAGAAAAGGTGTCAGGACTCTTTTCCGATCAAGCGGGAGCCATGCCGGAAACCAGTGCCTCGGAAAAGAGTCCTGACACCTTTTTTCCCGATCCTTACCACGGGCTCTCGAATGCGTTTTGGAAGTGCTCGACCGCGGGCCGGCCGTCCGGGCCGGCGAGCGTGACGGTGACGACGTCGATCCGCACCCGGCAGTCTTCGAGCCGGTTGCGGCGGATGTAGGCATTGGCCAGTTGCGCGATTCGCCGCTGCTTGTGGTAGCCGACGGTCTCGGCCGGATGGCCGTGATTCGTGTCGCTGCGCGTGCGCACTTCGACGAACACCACCGTGCGGTCGTCGAGCGCGATCAGATCGATGTCGCCGCGGAGCACCCGCTCGCGGCGGGCGATGATCCGGTAGCCGATGCCTTGCAGATACCGGGCCGCCAGGTCTTCGCCGCGACGGCCAAGCTGGTCGCGCGGCTCCATGGCAGGCTCCGTCGGGCTCAGGCCTTGGCCGCGGCCTTCTTGGCCGGCTTCTTGGCGCTGCCTGCTTCGGCCGCGACCTCTTCGCGCTTCTCGCGGAGACGCACCGCCTTGCCGACGCGGTCACGCAAGTAATAGAGCTTGGCCCGCCGCGACACGCCCGACCGCTTCACCTCGATCTTGGCGATCTTCGGCGAGTGCAGCGGGAACTTGCGCTCCACGCCTTCGCCGGCCACGATCCGGCGCACGGTGAACATCTCGCGGCTGCCCGAACCGCTGCGGGCGATTACCACGCCGTTGAAGATCTGCACCCGCTCCTTCTCGCCTTCGAGAATCCGCGTGTGGACGTCGACGGTGTCGCCGATCGCAAACTTGGCCACCTCGGGCTTTAGGCTCGAGGCTTCGACATGGGAGAGGATTTTCTGGCTCACGATGCGCTCCTTTGGGAATGGATGGGATGGGCACGCCGCGTGGTCGCGACCACGGCCTGCTCGTGCCGCCACTGTGCGATCCGCGCGTGGTCGCCCGACAGCAGCACGTCGGGCACGCTGAGGCCGCGAAACTCACGCGGCCGGGTGTATTGAGGGCCTTCCACGAGCCGTTCGGCCCCGGAGAAGGAGTCCTGGCGGGCGCTCTCCTCGTCGCCGAGCACGCCGGGCACGAGCCGCGCGACGGCATCGACGATCACCATCGCCGCCACCTCGCCGCCGGAGAGCACGTAGTCGCCGATCGAAATCTCATCGGGCTGGAGCAGATCGCGCACGCGGGCGTCGAAGCCTTCGTAGCGGCCGCAGAGGAGGACGATGCGTTCCTGCTTCGCGAGTTCCTCGACCACTGATTGATCGAGCCGCCGACCGCCGGGCGTGAGCATCACGAGGTGGCCGGCGGTTCCCTGAGCCTGCACGCTTTCCACGCACGAGACCACGGGCCCTGCCATCAGCAGCATGCCGGGACCGCCGCCGAATGGACGGTCGTCGACCTGGCGGTGCACGCCCTCGGCGAAATCGCGGATGTTCACCACGCGGATGTCGAGCAGCCCCTCAGCGCGCGCCGCCCCGAGGAGGCTTCCCTCGAGGAAGCTCGTGAACATCTCGGGAAAGAGGGTGAGGATGTCGATGCGCATGACGAGAAAACAGCGACGAGGTTTCGCGGCATCAGGTGGCCGGTGCTTCCTCGGAAGGAGCTTCGGGCGCCGACTCGGCGACCGCTTCCGCAGGCGCTTCTGCCACGGCCTCGGCGGCCGGTGCTTCGGCGGGCGCCTCGGCAGACGGCTCCGGCTTCGCTTCCGGCACGAAGGCCGGCGGGCCCGGATCGGGAACGATCCGCGGCATCGCGAGCTTGGCGCGGGCCTGTTCCATCTCCTTCACATGGGTGCCATTGGGGCCGTACTTCTTGATCAAGACACGGACCGCCTGGCTGGGCTGCGCGCCGACGGAGAGCCAGTGCTGCAGCCGCGTGCCGTTGAGTGTGCAGCGGGCATCGGTATCGGGCACAAAAGGATCGTAGGTGCCGAGCACTTCGATCTCACGACCGTCGCGCGGGCTGCGCTTGTCGGTCGCACAAATCCTGTAAAAGGCACGGTTCTTCCGGCCCATCCGCTTCATACGAATCGCCACAGACACGTTCAGGCACTCCTCGGGGAGGGAAAATCGAGCCTTTTAGAGTACCCGACGCGGCCCCAAACCCAAGCCCACCCGCTGGAGCGGCTTTTTTTCGGGTATTTCGCGGGTGGGAACGCAAAGTAGACCGCTTGCTCCGCAAGCGGATCTCAAATCAGCCCGTCTGGGTGTCGCATCGGCTCGCGGGCGGCAGAAGTCGACTCGCGGTGGCCCTCGCGGACTCGGTCCAAATGCTCGTCGAGCTTCCGCCGACCCCCTCGCCTCCGTCCGGCGTCGAAAGTAGACCGCTTGCTCGTAGACCGCTTGCTCCGCAAGCGGATCCCGATCCGCTTGCGGAGCAAGCGGTCTACTTTGGAGCAAGCGGTTTACGCGCGAAGCGGTCTGCGCTTCGTTACTGCGCGCCGCGCTTCTTGCGGCGCTGTTCCTTCTCGCGCTGCTTCTTGAGCTTGCGGCGCTCGTCGGCCGTGAGCCGTCTGCCGGTGTCGCCCTTGGGGCGGCCGAGGCGGGCGGCCGGGTTGGCGAGGCCCGCCTGGAGTTTCTGCACCTCCCGCATGCGGTCGCGCATGCCCAAGCCGGCCATGCCCTTCATCATCGCGGCCATGCCGTCGAATTGCTTCACGAGGTCGCTCACCTCGTTGGGCTGCACGCCCGCCCCCGCCGCGATCCGCCGCCGCCGCGATTGATCGATCGATCGCGTGGGATTCCGCCGCTCGTCGGGCGTCATCGAATCGATGATACCGAAGAGCCGATTCATGTCTTTCTCGAGGTCGGCGCCGGCGAGCATCTCCTGCATGCCACCCATGCCCGGGATCATGCCGAGCACCTTGCCGAGCGGGCCGAGGCGACGGGTCTGCAGGAGCATCTTCTTGAAGTCGTCGAGCGTGAATTCGCCCGCCTTGAGCCGCTCCTCCTGCTTCTGCATCTCATCCTGGTCGAACTTCCGCTGCGCCTCCTCGACGAGCGAGACGACGTCGCCCATGCCGAGGATCCGGCCGGCCATGCGGTCGGGGTGGAAGTCTTCGAGGGCGTCGATCTGCTCGCCGGTGCCGATGAACTTGATCGGCACGCCGGTGACCTGCTTCACAGAGAGGGCGGCGCCGCCGCGGGCGTCGCCGTCGAGCTTCGTCATGATCACGCCGTTGAGATCGAGCGCCTCGTTGAAGGCCTTGGTGCTCCGCACGGCGTCTTGGCCGGTCATCGCATCGACGACCAGATAGACCTGGTCCGGGCCGACCGTGCGGTCGATCCGCGAGAGCTCCTGCATCAGGGCCTCGTCGATGGCGAGCCGGCCGGCCGTGTCGAGGATGACGACGGAGATGCCCTCCTTCTTCGCGCGGGCCACGCCGGCATTGCAGACGGCGACGGGATCGCTCACCCCGTCGGGCGTGTGCACGGGCACGTCGAGCTGCCGGCCGAGCACCTCCAGCTGCTCGATCGCCGCCGGCCGCTGGAGATCGGCCGCCACCAGCATCACGCCGCGGCCCTGCTCCTTGATCTTCTTGGCGAGCTTCGCGCAGGAGGTCGTCTTGCCCGAGCCCTGCAGGCCGCAGAGCATGAGGATCGTCGTCTTGCCCGCCTCGAGATGGAGCGAGTGATCGACCGGGCCCATGAGGTTGACGAGCTCGCGGTGCACGACGCCCACGAGCTGCTGGGCCGGGTCGAGCGATTCGAGCACCTGCCCGCCGACGGCTTCGGTGGCGACGCGATCGAGAAACGCATCGACGACGTCGTAGGCGACGTCGGCCTCGAGCAGTGCGGTGCGCACGCCCGCCAGCCCCTCCCGCATGTTCGCCTCGGTGAGCCGGCCGCGGCCCCGCAGCGAGTTGAAGGCAGACGACAGCGACGTGGTCAACGATTCGAACATGGCGGCTCCGACAAACGGCGGCTCAACGAGCCGCCGAGTATAGCCGCCCCGCCCGCGGAAAACGCCTCGCCCCCCCGGTGACGAGCCGCTCGAATCGGGAGCGGACACACAGCGTGCCGCTTGCCCGACGCGTGGCCGGCAAGAGCGGCGCATCACCGGAGGGGCGAAGGATCGCGGGCCGTGGGGAACGAACGGCCCGCGACGGATCGGATTGACGATGAATCAGCTGAACGTGCCGGGATCGCTCACCATCGGCGCCGACGAGGGAGCCGACATGATCGTGCCCCCCTCCTCGCAGCACGGGGCGGCGGGAGTACCGCAGGGATCGCAGGCCGGAGCACCACAGGCTGGAGCACCGCAGGCTGGCGCCATCGGCGCGGCCATCGCGGGTGCAGTCCCGCGGCCGAACATGCCGCCGCCGCACGGCTGGCGAAATTCCATGAACGACGGGCGACGGCAGGTATTGTTGAAGCCGCCAAAACAACTGGAGCACCCGGGGGCCGCCAGAAGGCTGCCGAGCGCGATCGAGAGGCACAAGAAACGCGACATGGTTACGGTCTCCACCGCACACGCGGCTCGATGCCGCGACGACGTGATGCGTCGTCCGTGACGACGCTATCGAACCCTAGCTCATGATCCGGCGCGCGGCGGTGCGGCGGTCAAAAAATTCCCGGCCGCGCGGTGGGGTGGTAGTGGTCGCGCCAGCCGTTCTTTCCGTGCGGTCGCCGCTGCCGGAGACTCGCCGCAAATGTGGCGTTGCCAACGGCGGCGGTGCGAAAACCACGTGCTAGGGTTGTGCATCGCCGGTCATGGAAGGGCTGGCGCAATCGAGGCAGCGTGGCAATGGCGGTTTGGCAGCGACAGTCTGATCATGATGGGTTGTTTCAGGCGCTCGCACGCAGCTGGTGTGCCGCGGCGGCGGTGGCGATCATCGCCTTGACGGCCTTGGCGATCTGGAGCCCGCGGCTGGCCCAGGGCGGAGAGCCGACGCCGGTGATGGCCGTCTCGCAGCCTGGTTCCCGAGCGCTGCGCAGCATCGACCCGACGCCGCATGACGACGCGCCCGGGATCGCGGACCCCGATGTCTGGTGCGTGAGCACGCGGCGGCTGCCAGCCACCTGCAGTGTGCCCCTCGCGCCGAATCTCTCGGTGGAGCGATTCGTGGAACGGGCGGAGGGAAAACGCTGCGGTCGCTGGCATTCCGACAGCCTTGCCAGCCTCCTCGCCGACGATTCCAGCAGGCCGCTCGTCTTCTTCATTCATGGAAATCGTTACGACGCCGCGGCGGCCAAGCAGCAGGGGCTGCTGCTCGCCCGCCACTGCGCCGCATCCTGCCCAGGCGCGGCCGCGGTGCGGACGGTGATCTTCTCCTGGCCGAGCGAACAGCGGGGCATCCTGCTCAAGGATGGCCGTGCGAAGTACGAGCGGGCATTCTCCGAAGGCCGCTACATGGCATGGCTGTTGGGCCAGATCGAGCCGTCGCGGCCCGTCGGCATCGTCGCCTATAGCTACGGCGCCCTGATCACGCTCGAAGGCCTCAAAGACATCGTGGCTGCCGAGCAGTCGGGCCGCACCGATCTGCAGCCCTGGCGGGATCGCCCGGCGCAGACGAATCTCGTCTTCATCGCGCCGGCGGTGCGGTGCGACGCCCTCGCACCGCGCGGCCCCTATCGCGAGACGGTCGAGTGCTTTGACAGCCTTTCGCTGATCATCAATTCAAGTGACGACGCCCTGCGATTCTTCCCGCTCCTCGATCACCGCATCGGCGCCGACGCCCTCGGCTACGTGGGCATGCCGCGGCGCTGGCTGCCTGGCCACGTGGATTTTTCGGCCGTAGACGGGGCCAACATCATCGGTAAGAAACACGGCCTGCCCCTGTATCTCGCATCTCCAACGCTCACGAAGCGTCTCTGCGCCGCCGCCGCGAGAGGCCTGTAGGGTAGGCTTCAGCCTGCCTCCTATGACGGACGAATCACGTCGTTCAGCGGCAGGCTGAAGCCTGTCCTACCGCGCGGCGAACCACTCAGCGGTCGTGGCGACGCCGTCCGCGAGCGACACCTCCGGCCGCCATCCCAAAACGCGGCCGGCAAGCGTGGCATCGACGAGATTCGACCGCAGATCGCCGGCGCGGGCGGGGCCGTGCGCGGGCTGGGGCAGGTCGGCCGTGCGGCCGCGGCTTTCGAGCACGATGCCCACGGCCGCACGGATCATCGCCTCGAGTTCGTTGACATCGGTGCCGATACCGGTGCCGATGTTGAGGCTCGTGAGCGTCTTCGGCTGCACCTGCGGCAGGTCGTGGGTGAGCGCGATGACGTTGGCCCGGGCCACGTCGGGGCCGTAGACGTAATCGCGGATGTAGCGGCCGTCGCCGTTGACCGTGGCCTTTTCCCCCGCGAGCAACTTCTTGCAGAAGATTGCCACCACGCCCGCCTCGCCGTGCGGGTTCTGCCGCGGGCCGTAGACATTGGAATAGCGGAGGGCCACCGTGGCGAGGCCGTGCTCCTCGGCGAAGAATTTCAGGTAGCGCTCGCCGACCCACTTCGTGATGCCGTAGGGGCTCACCGGATTGGCGGGAGTCGATTCGGGGGCGGGGGTCGTCACGTCTCCATAGAGCACGCCGCCGCTGGAGGCGAAGACGACCCGGCGGCAGCCATGGTGCGCCGCGGCGTCGAGCACGTTGATCAGGCCGATGCAGTTGACCTGGGCGTCGAAGAGCGGCTCGCGCACCGACCGGCTGACCGACATCTGCGCGGCCTGATGGCAGACGGCGTCGGGGCGTTCCTTGGCAAACACGCCCGCCACCGCCTTGCCATCGACGATGTCGACCACGTGCAGCGGCACGCCGGCCGGCAGGTTCGCCCGGTTGCCGCTGGAGAGGTCGTCGATCACGGCGACGGCATGGCCCGCGCCGATGAGCCCATCGACGATGTGGCTGCCGATGAAACCGGCACCACCGGTGACAATGATTTTCATGCGGTGATTCCTTCCGACCTGGAGCCCTCGGTGGCAACGGAACTCGTCCGGATTCTAGGGCCGCGGCCTGCGAAAGCGATAGCCTGTCCTACCGGGGCAAAGGGTCGTCGCGGAATGTGAACCACTTGAGCAGTTCGATCGCCGTCACGGGCAAGAGCGCGAGCCCGAGCACGAGCAGCCAGTCGGAGCCGAGCGAGCTGCCCACCGCAAAGACGCTCTGTGCTTGCGGGAGCGTGACGATCGTCACCTGGAGGAGTGCCGAGATGGCGATCGCCGCCAGGAGCGCCGGATTGCCAAAGAATCCCAGCTCGACCGCCGTTGCGCGATCGCTGCGGCAGCCGACCGCGAAGAAGAGCTGGGCGAATGCGGCAACGCAGAATGTCATCGTGCGGGCATGCGGTAGCCGGGCCTCGTCTCCCCGCCACGAGAGCCAGAAGGCGGCGATCATGACCGCCGCGACGAGCGCTCCGTGGGCGAGGATCAACAGACCGCGGCGCAGCGTGACCACGGCTTCCTGGGGCGGCCGTGGCTCCCGCAGCATCAGGTCGCGCTCCGGCGGCTCGAGCCCAAGCGCGAGCGCCGGCAGCCCATCGGTGACGAGATTCAGCCAGAGGATCTGGATCGCCGCCAGCGGGGCGGGCCAGCCGGCGAGCGCCGCCGCGAACATGAGAATCACCTCCCCCGCATTGCAGGAGAGCAGGTAATGGATGAATTTCTGGATGTTGTCGTAGATGCCACGGCCCTCTTCGACGGCGCTGACGATCGACGCAAAGTTGTCGTCGGTCAGCACCATGTCGGAGGCCTCCTTCGTGACGTCGGTGCCGGTGATGCCCATCGCGATGCCGATGTCGGCCGCCTTCACGGCCGGTGCGTCGTTGACACCGTCGCCCGTCATTGCCACCACGGCGCCACCGCGCTGCCAGGCCCGCACGACGCGGAGCTTGTGCTCGGCCGACACGCGGGCGTAAATGTCGATGTCGGTGACGGTCGCGGCGAGCCGATCGTCCGACATGCTCTCGAGCTCCGCGCCGGTGACGACGCGGCCCGGTGCGCCGTCGGTGATGCCCAGTTCGCGGCCGATCGCCAGGGCGGTGGCTGGATGATCTCCCGTGATCATCACCGGGCGGATGCCGGCTGAGCGGCAGCGTTCGACGGCGGTCTTGGCCTCCTCGCGCGGCGGATCGATGAGCCCCGCAAGCCCGACGTGCACGAGCTCGCGCTCCACGAGCGTTGGCTGTGAATCGATCGATTCGTGGGCCGGCAATTCGCGGTAGGCGAGCGAGAGCACGCGGAGCGAGGCATTGGCGAGGCCGGCTCCGGCCGCGAGGATTTCGCGGCGCCGGTCGGCGGAGAGCGGCACGGCCACGCCGTCTCGCAGTTCGGCCACGCAGCAGGGCAGCACCGCTTCCGGCGCGCCCTTCGTCTCGAGTAGGCGGAGGCCGTCCGGCCGGCGCACGACCACGCTCATCCGCTTCCGTTCGGAGTCGAACGGAATCTCGAAAATCGTCGGGGCGGCGGGGTCGTCGATCGCGATGCCCGCCTTCATGGCCGCCACCACGAGCGCGCCCTCCGTTGGATCGCCCACCACCTGCCAGCCGTCGCCGTCGGCCGGCTGCACCGTGGCGTTGTTGCAGCGCGCCGCGATCGTCAGCAGCCGCGTGAGGTCGGGCTCGACGGAGGCCGCGCGGGCCGCCATGCCGCTCGTCCGCTGAAACTCCCCCTGCGGCGTGTAGCCGACGCCGCTCACCCGATACCTCCCGCTCGCGGTGATGATTTCGCGAACCGTCATCTCGTTGCGGGTGAGCGTGCCGGTCTTGTCGGAGCAGATCACCGTGACCGAGCCGAGGGTCTCGACGCTCGGCAGCCGTCGGACCAGCGCGTTCCGGGCGACCATCCGCTGCAGGCCGATTGCGAGCACGAGTGTGACGACGGCCGGCAGCCCCTCGGGCACGGCGGCCACGGCGAGGCTCACAGCCCGCAGGAGCACGTCGGCGAGTCCGCCGCTGCGCCAGAGCGCGGCGGGCCCACCGCCCCGCCCGATCTCGAGCGCGAAGATGATGCCGACGATCGCCAGGCAGACGACGATCAGGATGCGGCCGAGCTCCGCGAGCCGCCGCTGCAGTGGCGTGGCTTCGGGCGCGGCCCTGACGAGCAGGCCGGCGATCCGCCCGAGTTCCGTCTCCATTCCCGTGGCGACGACGACCGCCGCGGCCCGTCCCGCTGCCACGATCGTTCCGGCATGCACCATCGACCGGCGGTCGGCGAGCGGCATGGCGGCCGGCAGCCGCTCCACCGGCTCCTTCTCCACCGGCGTGCTCTCGCCAGTGAGCGATGATTCCTGCAGCCGCAGCCCATAGCCATCGCGCAGGCGTGCGTCGGCGGGCACGTTGTCGCCCGCTTCGAGTTCGATGAGATCACCGGGCACGAGGTCGCGGGCGGGGATCGCCCGCACCTCGCCATCTCGGACCACCTTCGCCAGCGGTGCCGACATCCGCTCGAGGGCCGCGAGCGCCTGGAGCGCCCGCTCCTCCTGCAGAAAGCCGATCAACGCATTCACCAGCACGATCGCCCCGATCGCGGCCGTGTCAGCCCAATCGCCCATCGCCCCGGCGATGCCTGCCGCCACGAGCAGGATCCAGATAACGAGGTCTTCGAACTGCCGCAGGAATTTCCACCACCAGGGGGCGGCGGGCTGTTCGGCGAGCGCGTTGGGGCCATGGTGCGCGAGCCGTCGACCGGCCTCGGCATCTGCGAGGCCACGATGTTTGTCGGTGACCAGCCGCTCGACGATCTCGTCGAGCGCGAGGGCGTGCCAGGCTGCAGGTGCTTCTGAAGCAGGAGATGGGAGCGGGTCGCTCGGCGTCATCGGTTATGCGCTCGCGATCAGGGCGGTTCCATCATCGCGTCGAGCACCTCCTGCAGGGGCACCGTGGCGAACGTCGTTGCATAGTCGCTCATCGCGTAGGGAATGACGAGCAGACCCTCGTGTACGATCCCCCCGCAACTATAGACGACGTTCGGCACGTAGCCCGACCGCTCGTTGCCGGTGGGCGAGAGGAGCGGCGTCGGCAGCCGGCCGATCACCTTCGTCGGGTCGTCGAGGTCGAGGAGGGCGGCGCCGATGGAGTATTTTCGCATCGGCCCGACGCCGTGCGTGAGCACGAGCCAGCCCGCCGGCGTCTCGATCGGCGAGCCGCAGTTGCCGATCTGAACGTATTGCCAAGGATGGCTCGGCCGCAGGACGAGCTTCTTCGTGTGCCAGAAGTGGCGGTTTTCCGACGCCATGAAGTAGATGTTTTCGCCATCCTGCCGGGAGAGCATGCAGTAATGGCCGCTGATCCGCCGCGGAAACATCGCCATTCCCTTGTTGGCGATTTCGGGTCCGTTGAGCGTGCTCATGCGAAACCGCACGAAATCGTCGGTCTCGACGAACTGCGGCAGCATCATGTGCCCGTCGAACGCGGTGTAGGTGCCGTAGTAATGGACGAAGCCGTCGTCCTCGACGAACCGCACGAAGCGGGCGTCTTCGATGCCGTTGGTCTCGGCGGGTGAGTAGGGGAAGATGATCCGTTCGGAGATGTCGGAGGCGGGATCGCATTCGATCTCGTAGTTGGATCGCGCGAGGGCGCGGATGGCGTCGATGTAGGGCTCGAAATCCCGCCGCCTCGGCTTGTGCTCGCGGGTGAGCCGCGCGAGGGTCGACTCGAGTTCGTCGAGCGTGAAGCGGTCATCGACCCCGGCGAAGGCGAGTTCGATGATGTTGTCGACGATGCCGAGTTCCTCGAGCTTCGTTCGGAAGAGCGCCTTCTCGTAGCGAATCCGCGTCAGCACCCGTGGCGCGGCGACGAATCCCGTCGGCGTGTCGACGTTCACGATCCCCGCGGCGTCGACCGTGCCCGCGCGGAAGACGACGCTCGAGATGTGCCCCTCGCCGATGGCCCGCAGGCTGAGGACGAACCGTCGCGTGCCAGCCGGCAGGCCGCTCTGATCGGGATGCCAGACCATCGCGGGATTGGAGAGCGACGCGCTTTCGAGCGCGTATTCCTGCGTGAAGAAGGAGCCGATCAGGAGCTTCCGCGCTTCGCTCAACGACCGGTCGGTGAGCATGAGGTGCCGCATCGCCTCGTAGCGCTCGAGGAAGAACTGCAGGAGCCGCTGGTGGCGGCCGTGAAACTCGCTGAGCACCTCCTGCAGAAGCGCCTCGACGGCGGCCTCGGAGAGTTCCATGATCCGACCGATGACGCGGGTCGAGCGCTGCGGCGAGGGGGGCTCGAATGGCCGGTAGAGCACCCGCGAATTGACCGGGGGCAGCAGGAGGCCGGTGCGGGTCACCCGCGACGCGATCGGCGCGCGGGCTGCCGCGGAACCGTCGTCCGCGGATGCATTCGGCTGGCCGGCGGGGCTCTGCATGGGCTTCGTCACTGCCTGAAGGGCGGCGTGCGAAGATCCCTGCACACTCAAAACTGTACGCGTCGAGCCAACGGAAGGCCAACGCGTCGCGGCTCCGTGTGGTTCTGGCCTCCACCGAGCCGCAGAAGTTGAAACCCGCAGCCCTGAAGCGCCGAGAACAAACAATGGCGGCGGGACAGTGGCGGTCTCGGGAACTCGACTGAATGTCTTCCGCACGTTCGTGTAACGGATCGGTGATTTGTCGTGTCGAAACGTAGCCAAGGCACGCTGGAACGACCTGTGGCCGTCCACTGCCAGAGCGTCACGGTCCAGACGTGTTGGTGGGCCCAAGCGGGCAGGGCTCTCGAGCGGGGTCAACCGGTTCCCGCCCGCGACAACTCCCGCAGCTCCCGCCGCTCGCGAAACTTTCGCAGCCTGCCGCACCGCGCCCGGACGCTTCGCCGTGGCCCTGTCCTCCCCGGCCTGCTACAAGCCTCTCCATGCCCCGATCCTGCCACCCGCCGATCCGTCGCCCACCAGTTGCAGCCTTGCTGTGCGCCGTCACCGTCGCCGCTTGCGGCTGCGGCACGACCCGCTGGAGCGACTCGAAACGCACCGCAACCGAGCAGCTCCTGATCTCCGATGCCGTCGAGCGGGCGGTGATGCAGATCGACATGCGGCCGCTCGCCGGCCAAGCCGTGTTTCTCGACACGACGATCCTCAACGACGTGACTGACGGCAAGTATCTGGCCAGTGCACTCAAGCACCAGCTGCTCGCCTCGGGTTGTCGACTCGCGGCCACGCAGGACACCGCCGAGATCGTGGTCGAGGCCCGAGCGGGGGCGATCGGCACCGACCGCAACGATCTGTTGTTTGGGATCCCGGCCACGAGCGTGCAGGTCGCCGGCAACGGCACGTCCATCCCCGAGATGGCGATCTTCAAGCGGACCGACCAGCGGGGCGTGGCCGAGGTCAACCTGTTCGCCTATGAGCGGGCCAGCGGTCGTGCCGTCTGGCAGAGTGGCCTGGCCCGGATCGACAGCAATACCCGCGACCGCTGGATGATGGGCACTGGCCCCTTCCAAGATGGCGACATCCACGACCGGGTCGAGTTCGCGGGCGAGCGAGTGGTCCTGCCCTGGAATCGGAAGGAAGCCCGCGAGCAGGCTGAGGCGGAAGCGCTCGCCGGCCGCACCGACCTTCGTCATGAAAAAGTGTTCGCCGCGTTGCCGACGCAGGGCTCCCCCGCCGCGGAACGACCAGTGGTCGCGAACGACCTGCCGGTCGACCTGCCGTCCGTCCGCTGACAGCAGGCGGAAGCGCAGATGCGGAAGGAAACCCCATCAGCGTCGCCTTGCCGCATCCGGCGAGCTTCGATGCCCCCGCATTCGGGGTGCCGGGGCTCTGGACCCCGAAGAATTCGGTCGGCCCGCCCCGTTGTCGCTGAGCCAAAATCGATTCGACGGCATCTCCCAAACGGAGAGGGCGGGATTCGAACCCGCGGTCCAGCTTTTGACCGGACACGTCTTTAGCAAAGACGCGCATTCGACCACTCTGCCACCTCTCCTGGTTCGCAAAAATCACCATGGACTTCCGCGATGCTGCGCGAGTCTATTCTTGACCGCAATGCCGAGTCCCGCAAGGAGGCGCCTCGCATCATGTCGTTTTTCGCTCCCACCACCACACCTGCGTTGATTGTCGCGTCGTTCCTGGCCCTGATGGCCATCGGGCGAACGCCGGCCGCCGAGCGGATGTCTGCCGCCCACGCGAGCATCCGGGCCGCCGACGCCAGCCGGCATGTGCACGCCCTGGCCGACGATTCCTTCGAAGGTCGCGAGGGCGGCAGTCGGGGCGGCCGCGCCGCCGGTGCCTACATCGTGCAGGCGATCGAGAAGCTCGGCCTCCAGCCGGCCGGCGACAACGGCACGTATTTCCAAGCCTTCGGCGGCATGCGGAATATCCTCGCGCTCTTGCCCGGTAGCGATCCGACGGTGGCCGGCGAACTGGTGGTCGTCGGCGCGCATTACGACCACGTCGGCTACGGTACCGCGAGCAACAGCTACGGCCCGACCGGATACATCCACAACGGCGCCGATGACAACGCCTCGGGCGTGGCGGGGCTGATCGAGATCGCCGAGGCCTTTCAGCACATGCCGAGCCGTCCGCGGCGGCCGATCCTCTTCGCCTTCTGGGATGGCGAAGAGAAGGGTCTGCTCGGCTCGTATCACTTCCTGCGGGCGAGGCCTGCGGTGCTCGCCCCCTTCACGATCGTCTTCTCGGTGAATCTCGACATGATCGGCCGCCTGCGAGGCGAGCGGGTGGAGGTCTACGGCGCGCGGACAGCCGAGGGCCTGCGGATGGCCGCCCTCGAGGCCAACCGGCAGGCGCAGCTCGAGCTCGTTTACGACTGGGAGATCACCGACGACTCCGACCACTATCCCTTCATCGCGGCCAACATCCCCACGGTGATGTTCCACACGGGGCTCCACGACCAATACCACCGGCCGAGCGACGACACGCACCTGGTCAACTTCGGCGGAATCGAGCCGGTGGCTCGGCTGACGCTCGACTTCGTCGTCGCGCTCGCCGACGACCTGAATCCACCGCGGGCCTTTCGCCCGGAGTGCCGCGCGGAGACGCCGGCGCATCGCCGGGCGCTCGAATCACCCGCGGCCGAGGCGGCGATGCCGCCGGGGCGGAAGCCCCGCTGGGGCATGGGCACTCGCAGCGATCCCGGGGAGCCGCATGCGCCTGTGGTCGTGCGGGTGACGCCTGGCTCGCCGATGGCCAAGGCAGGTGTCATCCTCGGCGATCGCCTGATCGCGATCGACGGAGCGGCGATCGAAAGCCAGGCCGACATGCTCGCCAAACTGGCGGCCGCGGGCGACCACGTGACGATCGAAGTCGATCGCAAGGGGCGAATCGTCAGGCTCGAGCCGACGATCACGTTGGACTGACGGCATCAGGACTGACTGACCGTATCAGTCGTCGTCTTCGTCGTCGTCTTCATCTTCGTCGTCGTCTTCCCATTCCTCGTCATCGTCTTCCCAGTCTTCGTCGTCTTCTTCCTCGTCTTCGTCCTCGTCGTCTTCATCTTCGTCGTCGACTTCTTCCCACTCGTCGTCGTCGCCTTCGAGTTCCTCGTCGTCTTCGTCGTCTTCGAATTCTTCGTCGTCGTCTTCGTCGTCTACGTCGTCGTCCTCATCCTCGTCCTCGTCGTCGTCCTCATCGCGGGCAACGATCATAGACTCGTCGATTCCGTGGGGTGAAGCTGCGTCGAAGAGCTCCTCCGCGGCCATCAAATCGGGAAGTTCGTTCCAGGAGAACACGTCGGCGGTCATCATGTCCTGCTGCCCTCTGGGACTCGCAACAATCGTCACGGCAAAACCTCCTCGGGACTGAGCCACTTCGAAACCTCGAATCGAAAACTTCTTTCGGCCATTTCTGTACCCGATCGTGCGAAATCGTCCAACTGGCTGGCAAAAAAGTTTTTTCGCCCTGCCGGAATTGGCCATTTTTCACCGCGGGGACCGGCAAGTTTGGCCACCGGCTGCCGAGAGTGCAAGTATTTCGGCGGCCGATTTTTGGCGGCGGTCATGAACTCGGCGGGGTGGCCTCGGAGTTGGCCGGGGCGGCGGCTCGGTCAGGGGATAATGCAGGGGCTCGTTCGGCAGCCGATTCTTCGAGCCTCGGCAAATCCTCGATGCGGGCGAGCCCGAAGGCCCGCAGGAATCGGTTCGTCGTCTGGTAGACGTTTGGACGGCCGATTTCCTCTGTACGGCCGCCGATGGCCACAAAGTCACGATCAAGCAGGTGCCGCAGCATTTCCTCGCAGCCAACGCCTCGGATGGCCTCGACCTCCGCCCGCGTCACAGGCTGCCGGTAGGCCACGATAGCGAGCGTCTCGAGGGCGGCCGCGGAAAGCCTCGTCTCAGGGGGAGTGGCGAGGAGCCGGCGGATCCACGGCCCGAAAGGGCCCCGGGTGAGCAACTGGAAGCCCCCCGCGATCTGTTCCACCCGAAAGGCGGAGCCCGCCATCTCCTGCAGCTGTTTGAGTTCCCGCAGGAGCGAACGGGCTCTGGTCCCGTCGTCGAGCCGGGCGAGTTTCGCCAGCCGCCGTGGCGAAAGGGGCTCGCGAGCGAGATAGAGCGCGGCTTCCAGGCGAGACAACTCCTCCGACCGCAGGTGGGGTCCCGGCGCGATCTCGGCAGGGGTGGTCGCGGCGGTTTTTTTTCGCCGTCGCGGCAGGCGACGGGGCTTGGCAGCTGGCGCCACGGGGGGCGTCCAGATCCGCAGGATCGGCGTGCCAGACGGGCTCCCGAGGCGGCGGCTGGTTCGCAGCGAGGTTGAACGGGCTTTTCGCACGGCAACGCTCCCTAAAACCGCCTCGTCGGCGGTGATGTCGGGCTCGACGCCATCCGTTCCTTCCAGACCTCCACCTGCTCGAGCAACTGCTGCATGGCGGCGACCGGGTCGCGGCCGGAAGACT
>Ga0172376_10003867_pt1 | contig 17425 bp, 18 predicted proteins | sample Lak35m_FD_121114 | JGI IMG/M metagenome (GOLD analysis project Ga0172376, IMG submission 121114) | Freshwater microbial communities from Kabuno Bay, South-Kivu, Congo - kab_092012_35m | ecosystem: Environmental > Aquatic > Freshwater > Lake | place: Democratic Republic of the Congo: South-Kivu... | reverse complement strand
ATTGGTTTATCGCGCCTACGGGTGGTAATATTAACTCGATTTCAAGTTTATTCTGGACGTCGGGAGCTCAGGCAAACATTCCAGCTGCTATTACCTTTACGACTGATCCCACCAAGTTGACAGGTGGTGAACCGACTCTTGTCAACCCGAATCCACTTACTTTTACAGTTAGTGCTACACCTTCAAACTCCTTCATCACCTACGACTACGACCTTGTTAATAATGGCGTCCCAGCTCCACTACCCATTCTGGGTGCAGGATTTGCATTTAGCGCGACGCGACGTATCCGACGTAGAATTAAGCAAAGTGTATAAAGCCTTGTTTGATTTTTCTCTACTTCATATTAGCCCTGCCATTTTGGCAGGGCTTTTATTGTATTCCCTTGAGTTAAACTTGATTGATCATCTAGTTAGTAAAGCAATATGCTAATGCAACGCATCATTCGTTTAATCAAGCATTGTCAACCCATGGCATCCCGTTAACTGTGAGTCAAACTACCCCGAAACAAAGCGCTGTAAATAGTGCTTTTGCCCGCGATGAGACACTCAGCTTGTTGGTTGATGCTTCGCTTGTTTTTTATGCTATCTATATTGTAGTGGTTGGATTTGATGTCTTGCCACCTCGTTTGTTGGATCCACTCTGGATTCTTTCTGCCAGCAGTGCGCTTGTGAATGCCGTTTCGATTCCGCTGGCAGGGGTCTTCTTTACGCATGTTGCCGCCCTAATCGCTCCGATGAGCAACCGCATCCAAGAGAGGCGGCGCTTGATTAGTAAGTTGGTGGCATGGGCTGCGCTCGGTTTCGTTCTGTTGCTTCCTTTGCTTGGGTTCGCCACTTGGAGAGGCATCAGCAATGTGAGTGCCGCTAATCAGAAGCAGACAGCAGGCCTCACCCGCACTGCCAACAAACTCTTGGCTGCTATTGAGATTTCGAGCTCAACCAAAGAATTGCAAGCGAGGATGGTTCAACTTCAGGGTCCTCAAATCCGCGATGAGGATCTTTCTCAACCACTTGAGCTGGTTAAAAAAGCCGAAGCGCAAATCGTTAAACAGGCACTTAATGCCTACATCGCTCAACTTCCAAAGCCCACGAGTGATGCCTATAAATCTGTGTATCTCCAAACGCTAAGAACCGCGCTACTTGCGACTGTTGCATCCCTAGGCTTTGCATCCCTTTCATGGGATCCCCTTAAGCAGCAAACGCTTCTTGGCTCGATCCTCAAAAAGCGAAGAGGGGCTTCAATCAAGTCGGCGAAGATGTTCGCTCCGCTGAAGACACCCTTCGCTACTATCGCTCGCTTTTTTAAGCGATCTGATCCTGAAAGCTTAGATCGAAAGCGCTTCTGGTTTCAGGTCAAAGACAAGGAAAAGCGGGCAAGTGCGTTGCGCGCCAAGGAGCTCAAGCGCAATGCCGACAACATGCGCAAGTCGCAGCGCGAGCGTGAGCGCAAGCGGCTGATGGAGGAGCGGCGGCGCAAACGCCAGGAGCGTCGCGACAGCAGGGATCGCCCCAACAACTGATTGCCAAACGATGTTTGCTTGCTCAGGTTTCTGGTGGAAACCGCTCAGAGCAGAAAATAGCGCTGCGCCATCGGCAGCACTTCGGCAGGCTCGCAGGTGAGCAGTTCGCCATCGGCAAATACCTCGTAAGTCTGCGGATCCACCTGCATCTTGGGCAGGGCGGTGTTGTTGCGCATCTGCTGCTTGCCGATGCCGCGCGTGTGCACCACCGGTACGCAGCGGCGGCTCAGGCCGAGGCGATCGGGCAGATCCTCCTCCAGGGCTGCCTGGCTCACAAAGGTGAGGCAGCTCGCCGCCAGCGCACTTCCGAAGGCCGCAAACATCGGCCGGCCGTGCACGGGGCCCGGGGTGGGAATCGAGGCATTGGCATCGCCCATCTGCGCCCACACGATCGAGCCCCCCTTCACCACCAGCTCCGGCTTGACGCCGAAGAAGCCCGGCTTCCAGAGCACCAGATCGGCCAGCTTGCCCACCTCCACCGAACCCACCTGGCTGTCGATGCCATGGGCGATGGCTGGGTTGATGGTGGTCTTGGCGATGTAGCGCTTCAGGCGTGTGTTGTCGTTGCGCCCCCCTGAGGCGGCGTCCTCCGGCAGGGGGCCGCGCTGCACCTTCATCTTGTGCGCCGTCTGGAAGGTGCGGATGATCACCTCCCCCACCCGGCCCATCGCCTGCGAATCGCTGGCGATGATCGAGAAGGCCCCCCAGTCGTGGAGGATGTCTTCGGCGGCGATCGTTTCGCGGCGGATGCGCGATTCGGCAAAGGCCACATCCTCTGGAATCCTGGGGTCGAGGTGGTGGCACACCATCAGCATGTCGAGGTGCTCCTCCAGCGTGTTGCGCGTGTAGGGCCGGGTGGGGTTGGTGCTGCTCGGCAGCACGTTGGCCTCGCCGCAGATCTTGATGATGTCCGGCGCATGGCCGCCTCCGGCCCCTTCGGTGTGGAAGGTGTGGATCGTGCGGCCGCCGATCGCACGGATCGTGTCCTCCACGAAGCCGGCCTCATTGAGGGTGTCGGTGTGGATGCACACCTGCACATCCAGGCGCTCGGCCACGCTCAGGCAGCAGTCGATCGCGGCCGGCGTGGTGCCCCAGTCTTCGTGGAGCTTGAGCGCGCAGGCGCCAGCGCGGATCTGCTCCTCCAGCGCTTCGGATGTGCTGGCATTGCCCTTGCCGAAGAAGCCCAGGTTCACCGGCAATCCCTCCGCAGCCTGCAGCATTCGCGCCAGGTGAAAGGCTCCCGGCGTGCAGGTGGTGGCATTGGTGCCGGTGGCCGGGCCCGTGCCGCCGCCCATCAGGGTGGTGACTCCGCTGGCCAGGGCGGTTTCGATCTGCTGCGGGCAGATGTAGTGGATGTGGGTGTCGATCGCCCCGGCGGTCACGATCATCCCCTCGCCGGCGATCGCCTCGGTGCCAGGCCCCACCACGATCGTCACGCCCTCCTGGATATCGGGGTTGCCGGCCTTGCCGATCGCCGCGATGCGCCCGTCGCGCAGGCCGATGTCGGCCTTCACAATCCCCCACCAATCGAGGATCAGAGCGTTGGTGATCACCGTGTCCACCGCCCCCTCGGCGCGGGTGGTCTGGGCCTGGCCCATGCCATCGCGGATCACCTTGCCGCCGCCGAACTTCACCTCATCGCCGTAGATGGTGACATCCTTCTCCACCTCCAGGATCAGCTCGGTGTCGGCCAGGCGCAGGCGGTCGCCGGTGGTGGGGCCGTAGGTCTCGGCGTAGGCGCGGCGGGAGATGCGGTAAGGCATGGGCCGGGGGGGAGAGGGGGGCTGGCTGCTGGCGGCTTGGGGCCTGAGATCGTGGTCTCGGACGGGATGGGAGGCCTGGGGCCGGAGATCGTGGCGCCGGGAGGGCTGGGGGGCTGCGCAATGGCTCGGATCGCTACTCAGGGATAGGTCAGTCGAGCGGGCCGTTGACCAGGCCGTTGAAGCCCACCACGCGGCGCTCGCCGGCGAACGGCACCAGGCGCACCTCGCGGCTGTCGCCCGGCTCGAAGCGGATCGCCGTGCCGGCGGGGATGTCGAGCCGCAGGCCCAGGGCTGCCTCGCGGTCGAAGCGCAGGGCCGCATTGGCCTCGTGGAAGTGGTAGTGGGAGCCCACCTGCACCGGCCGGTCGCCCGTGTTGGCCACCGTGAGGGTGGTGACTGGCCGGCCGGCGTTGAGCACCAGTTCGCCGGGTTCGGGGATCAGTTCGCCGGGGATCAGGGGAGACATGGCGGGTGTGCGGGGGAACTGGCTTCGGGAGGGCTGCTGCAGGGGGGTGGCGCGTCTGAGAGGAGGGCTGTCAGCGGATCGGGTCGTGCAGGGTCACGAGCTTGGTGCCATCGGGGAACACCGCTTCGATCTGCACCTCATCGATCAGCTCGGCCACGCCCTCCATCACCTGCTCCCGGGAGAGCCAGGTGGAGCCCTCGGTCATCAGCTCGGCGACGCTGCGGCCGTCGCGGGCGCCCTCGATCACCAGGAAGCTGAGCCAGGCCACCGCTTCGGGATGGTTGAGCTTCAGGCCACGGTTGAGCCGCCGCTCGGCCAGCAGAGCGGCGGTCACGATCAGGAGTTTGTCCTTCTCCTGGGGGGTGAGGTGCATGGCGGGCGCGGGGGGCGGGGCTTCGCGCCGATCACGCGGCGGGCTCCTTCAGCCCACGATCCTCGCAGTGGCGGCCGGGTGCAAGGTTCAGGGCGCACCGTGGCGTGAATCCGGAAGCCCCGATCGCCCCGTTCGGATGTTCACCGGCCGGGTTCCGGGGTTGCCCAGGCTGATGCCGACGGGCCCGGCCGGGTGCTGCCCGCGCGGAGCGGATCCGCGAGCGGGTCTTCCTGAAACGGCCACACCCTCGGCAGCACCGGCTCGGCCAGGCCGCGCACCGCCCGGATCCGCCGCCAGATCCGGGTGAACCAGTGCCGGGCGGCCGTGCTCGAGGGCCCCCGGTAGCGGGCCAGCAGACCCTGCTCCAGCGGCCCGCAGGCCATGTCCCCCGGGAGACCGTCGCGGTCGGCACGGCAGGCCTGGAGGAGCTCGCCGAGCCTGGTCTCGTCCAGGCGCTCCGGGGCCGCCCACACCAGCGAGCCCAGCACCGGCTGGCCGGCCATGCCATGGGCTGCGCTGAGGGCTTCCCCGCCCAGCTCCAGCCGTTCCACCAGTTCCCAGCGCCCGGGCACCGGCCCGGAGCCGCCGCGGCGGATCTCCAGCGTGGAGCGCCAGCGGCCTTCCCCCAGATCTTCATCCGCCGCCGTGAGGCCCAGCCGCACCACCTCAGCTCCGAGCCAGCTGGCTCCCGGCTCCAGCTCCACCCGGCAGCTCTGCTCGTAGAGGCCGCCGGCATAGAGCACCAGCTCCTGGGGAAGCCACTCCAGATCGGCCGCCGGTCCGAGCGCGAACCGGAGCCTCTGGCTGGCCCAGGCACCCTCGGGACTGCGTCGGGATCGGCCCACGCTGCCGTACACCTTCTGCGCCGCCACGCTGGTCAGCAGCGCCCGGCTCCCCTCCTCCAGGATGGCCGTGAGGCTCAGGCCATCGCCCCCCACCAGCCCGCCGGCGGTGTGCAGGAGCGGCAGCTGGCAGCGGCCCTCGCTTTCCAGGAAGGCCCGCTGCACCTTGAGCGGTGCCGTGGCTCCTCCCTGATGGCGGGTGATGCCGCCTGCGTCGCGGTGAAACCGCAACCGGGCCGCCCCCTGCCACGCCTGCGGACTGCACGCACGGCCGGCCGCTTCGCCGCCGGCCGGCGGCACACTGGGTTGGTGCATCGTTTCGGGAGTCGGCCCTGATGAGCGAGTCTGCCCCCGCTGCCCTGCTGCTCACCCGCCGCCTGGCCGCGGCGCCCGAGGCCGGCCCGCCCGCTCCTCCCCTGCGTCTCGCCCTTTCCGCCCACGACCGCACCCGCCTGCGGGGCCACCGGCGCAGCCTCTGCGGCCGCGATCTGCTGCTCCAGCTCGAGCGCGGCGAACCGCTGCAGCCCGGCGAGTGGCTGGCCGGCGACGCCGCCGCACCGCCGGTTCGGGTCGAGGCCGCACCCGAACCCCTGCTGCTGGTGAGGGCCGGGGATCCGCTGGCCCTGCTGCAGGCGGCCTATCACCTCGGCAACCGCCACGTGGCGCTCGAACTGGGCCCGGGGGAGCTGCGCCTCCTCTGGGATCCGGTGCTCGCCGATCTGCTCGCACGCCGTGGCCTGACCCTGGAGCGCCTGGAGGCGCCCTTCCTGCCGGAGCCCGGCGCCTATGCCGGTGAGCACAGCCATGCCCATGGAGCAGCGCCCGCTCCTGGGGCTGATCACGATCACGAGCGCGCCCAGCCATGAGCGCCGAGGCGCGGCTGCGGCTGCTGCAGCTGGTGAGCCCGGCGCTGCCGGTGGGAGCCTTCAGCTACTCCGAGGGGCTGGAGGTGCTGGTGCAGCGCGGCCAGATCCGCGATGCCGCGGAACTCGGCCGCTGGCTGGAGGCGGAGCTCCGGCGCGGCGCGCTGGCCGTCGAGGCCGCCAGCCTGCCCGGCCTTCAGGCCGATCTGGCCAGGGCCCACAGCGGCGCGGCCGCCCCCCCTGCAGCGACGGCTGGCACAGCGGAGGCCGCGATCACCACAGCGATGGCGGCGGTGCGCGAGCGGGAGGGCTGGCTGCTCGCCCAGCGGGAGGCTCCCGAACTGCGCGCCCAGCAACGGCAGATGGGGGGATCGCTCTGCCAGCTGCTCGAAGACCTCGGCTGGCCCCTGCCCGACAGGCGGCATGGCGCACCGCCGCTCGCCTGGCCCGCCGCCTGGGCCTGGGCGGGCGTGTGCTTCGCCCTCTCTGCCTCGGATCTGGTGGAGGCCTATCTGCATGGATGGAGCGCCAATCAGATCAGCGCTTCGCTGCGGCTGGTACCCCTCGGCCCCACCGAAGGGCAGCGGCTGCTGCTCAGCCTGGTGCCCCTGCTGGCGCGCCGTGCCGCGGCACTGACGCAGACCGATCCGGAGTCGCTCCGCACGGGAGGGGTGGGGGCGGGGATGGCACAGCTTGGCCATGCCGAGCTGTATTCCAGGCTGTTCCGCAGCTGAATCCAGCCTGTTTGCTGCCCGAGGGCTGGGGTGCCTCGTACCGATGCCCGGGCCGCATCCCTAGGCTGCCCTCTCCGGTCGGATGGGGCCCGCGATGAGCCGTCTGCGCGTGGGGGTCGCCGGCCCGGTGGGATCCGGCAAGACGGCCCTGGTGGAGGCGCTCTGCCGCCGTCTGCGCGACCGCCTCGAGCTGGCGGTCGTGACCAACGACATCTACACGCAGGAGGATGCCCAGTTCCTCACCTGTGCCGGTGCCCTGCCGCCCGAGCGGATCCGGGGTGTGGAGACCGGCGGCTGCCCCCACACCGCCATCCGTGAGGACTGCTCGATCAACCGGGCTGCGGTGGCCGAGCTGGAACGCACCTTTCCCGGGCTCGATCTGGTGCTGGTGGAGAGCGGCGGCGACAACCTCGCCGCCAGCTTCAGCCCGGAGCTGGTGGATCTCTGCATCTACGTGATCGACGTCGCCGCCGGCGACAAGATCCCCCGCAAGGGCGGCCCCGGCATCACCCGCTCGGACCTGCTGGTGATCAACAAGATCGATCTGGCACCGATGGTGGGGGCTTCCCTCGCGGTGATGGAGCGCGACAGTGCCCGGATGCGGGGAGAGCGGCCCTGGTGCTTCACCAATCTGCGCAGCGGCGAGGGCCTCGACGCCGTGGAGGCGTTCCTGCTGCGCCAGCTGCCGGCCTCGGCCTGAACCACGGCGCTCCCCCCGGCCGGCGGCCGGGATCTGAACCGGGATCTGAACAATGTCCGCAATCCCGCGCAAGCGTTACAAGCGCTACCGGCCGGCGATGTTCCCGTGGATACCTTCGCCTGGTAGCGAGGGTTTTCTTCGCGCGACACTTTTTCCAGGAGCAGTTTTCATGCACCCCTCGGCGATTCGGAAGCCCACGCTCCGGCTGATTGGTGGAGCCACGGCGATCGCGGCCTCCCTTTCCCTCGTGGCCTGCGGTGGTGGCGGTGGAGACACCGCCGGCGGCGATTTTGATGGCGAAGTGAAAGTGGGCATCCTTCACTCACGCTCCGGCACCATGGCCATCTCCGAAAACACGGTGGCCGAAGCCGAGCTGATGGCCATCGATGAGATCAACAAGGCCGGTGGTGTCACCATCGAAGGCAAGAAACTGAAGATCGTGCCCGTCGAGGAAGACGGCGCCTCCGACTGGCCCACCTTCGCCGAGAAGGCCAAGAAACTCATCGATCAGGATCAGGTCGCCGTCGTGTTCGGCGGCTGGACCTCCGCCAGCCGCAAGGCGATGCTGCCGGTGTTTGAAGCCAAGGATCACTTCCTCTTCTACCCGATTCAGTACGAAGGCCAGGAGTGCTCGAAGAACATCTTCTACTCCGGCGCCACCCCCAATCAGCAGGCCGAGCCTGCGGTAGAATGGCTGCTCAAGAACAAGGGAAAGGACTTCTTCCTGGTCGGTTCGGACTACGTCTATCCGCGTACCGCCAACACGATCATGAAGGAGCAGCTCAAGGCCCAGGGCGGCAAGCTCGTGGGTGAGGACTACCTCCCCCTCGGCAACACCGAGGTGGCGCCGATCATCGCCAAGATCAAGCAGGCCCTGCCCAAGGGTGGCGTGATCGTGAACACCCTCAATGGCGATAGCAACGTGGCCTTCTTCAAACAGATGAAGGCAGCCGGCATCACCCCGGCCAACGGCTACGCGATCATGAGCTTCTCGATCGCCGAGGAGGAGATTGCGGCCATCGGTCCCGAGTACCTCGAGGGCACCTACGCCGCCTGGAACTTCTTCCAGAGCCTCGACACCCCGGCCTCCAAAAAGTTCACGGCCGACTTCAAGGCCAAGTACGGCGACAAGCGGGTCACCAACGACCCGGCCGAAGCCGCCTACACCATGGTTTACCTTTGGAAGCTGGGTGCCGAGAAGGCCAACAGCGTCGACGACAACAAGGTGCGTGAAGCCCTGGTTGGCGTGAGCTTCGATGCTCCCGAGGGCAAGGTGACCGTGCAGCCCAACCACCACATCGAGAAGCTCGTGCTGATCGGTGAGGTGCAGAAGGACGGCATGTTCAAGATCCTCGAGAACAAGGGCTTCACCAAGCCAGTGGCCTGGAACCAGTTCGTGCCTGAAACCAAGGGCTACACCTGCGACCACACCCAGAAGCGCCCCGACGCCGGCAAGTTCAAGATGTGATCACAGTCTCACGGCGCTGGTCGTGAGTGGGGGGGAAGTTTCTTCCCCCCCCTTTTTTGTTCTCTGTTTCTCTGATTCCCATTGCCCCGCCTCTGCGGGTCACCATGACAGCTCTTTTCGACACGCTCTTCAACGGGCTGGCGATCGGCTCGGTGCTGATGCTCGCCGCCCTTGGTCTGGCGGTGGTGTTTGGCCTGATGGGTGTCATCAACATGGCCCACGGTGAGTTGATGATGCTGGGCGCCTACACCACCTTCGTGGTGCAGAACCTTCTCAAATCAGGCCCCCTTGAGGCCCTGTTTCCGATCTACATCCTGATCTCGATTCCGATCGCCTTTCTCGTCAGCGGTCTGTTTGGCCTCCTGCTCGAACGCACCGTGATCCGCCGCCTCTATGGACGCCCGCTAGAAACCCTGCTGGCCACCTGGGGGGTGAGCCTGATCCTGCAGCAGTTCGTGCGCTCGGTGTCGACCGCCTTCTTCCTCGGGCTCCTGGCGGCCGTGGCCTTCGGCATCCTGGCCCCTCGCTTCACGCCGCTCGCCTGGTGGCAGCAGCGCTGGACTCCCCTGCTGCGGACCGGCTCCTGGGTGCTGGCGCTGATCGTGGGCATCGGCCTCGGCTCCGCCCTCGGCACGCAGCGGGTGCTCGATCAGCCCTGGTTCAGCGCCCGCAACATCGATGTCACCGCACCCCAGTGGCTGCGCGGCTCGATCGATCTCGGCGGGGTGACCATGCCCACGGCCCGCCTGTTCATCCTGGCGCTCACCGCCCTGGCCCTGGTGGGTGTGAACTGGTTTCTGCAGAAGAGCGCCTGGGGGATCCGCATCCGCGCGGTCACCCAGAACCGCGCGATGAGCAGCTGCCTCGGCATCCCCACCCGCACGGTGGATGCTCTCACCTTTCTGGTGGGCTCCGGTCTGGCCGGCATCGCAGGGGTGGCGGTGACCCTGCTCGGTTCGGTGGGCCCGAATCTTGGCGGCAACTACATCGTGCTCGCCTTCATGGTGGTGGTGCTCGGCGGCCTGGGCAAGCTCTGGGGCACGGTGGTGGCCGCCTTCGTGCTCGGCATCCTCGACTACGTGATCGGCTCGGGTTCGCTGCTGCTGCTCTGGCCCACGATGCCGGCTGCGCTGAATGGTCTGATCACCTTCTTTGCCACCACCTCGATGGCCAAGGTGCTCGTGTTTGCGTTGATCATGGTCTTCCTGCAATTCCGGCCGGCGGGGATGTTCCCCCAGAAGGGCCGCATGGTGGAGGCCTGATCGATGGCGATTTCGCTTTCCAACCCAGCCTTCTCCTTCCTGCGCCGCTGGTGGCCCTGGATCCTGATCGTGGCTGCCGCCCTGATCCTGCCGGTGCTGTTGCCACCCTTCCGGCTGAACCTGCTTGGCCGCTTCCTCGCCCTTGGCATCGTGGCTCTGGGGGTGGACCTGATCTGGGGTTACACCGGCCTGCTCAGTCTCGGCCAGGGCATCTTCTTTGCTCTCGGAGGCTATGCGGTGGGCATGCATCTCTCGCTCAATACGCTGGAGCCCGGTCAGCTTCCCGAGTTCTTCAGTCTTTATGGCGTCAAGGAGCTACCCGGCTTCTGGCAACCCTTCGCTTCGCCCTTCCTCACCTTCCTGGCGATCTGGGTGATCCCGGCGCTCGTGGCGGGCATCCTCGGCTTTCTTGTCTTCCGCAACCGGATCAAGGGTGTGTACTTCTCGATCCTCACCCAGGCGGCGCTGCTGGTGTTCTTCAACTTCTTCAATGGCCAGCAGAAGCTGATCAACGGCACCAACGGCCTCAAGACTGATACGGCTCGCATCTTCGGAGGCCTGGTGGGCTCCGATGCCATGCAGCGCAACCTCTTCTGGCTCACGGTGCTGCTGGTGATCGCCGCCTGGCTCCTCTGCCGCTGGCTCACCCGCGGCCGTTTCGGCGATGCGCTGGTCGCCATCCGCGACGATGAACCGCGGATGCGCTTCACCGGTTACAACCCCACGGCCTACAAAACCCTGGTGTTCACCGTGGCCGGCGCCCTGGCGGGCATCAGCGGGGCTCTCTACACCGTGCAGTCGGGGATTGTGAGCCCCCAGTACATGGCCGTTCCCTTCTCGATCGAGATGGTGATCTGGGTGGCGGTGGGCGGCCGCGGCACCCTGCTCGGGGCCGTGCTCGGTGCGGTGCTGATCAACTACGCCAAGAGCCTGATCAGCGAGCAGTTGCCTGAGACCTGGCTGTTCGTGCAGGGAGCCCTGTTCCTGCTGGTGGTCACCGCTCTGCCCGATGGGCTGGTGGGCTGGTGGCGGCAGGGTGGGCCGGCGAAGCTGCAGGCCATGGTGGGCTGGCCGCCCCTGGCTCCCACCTATCCCTCCCTGGATCTCGATCCCGCTGTGCAGGCCGAGCGTGCCGCCTTTGAGGCCGGGTCCCCAGAGGCTCCGCCTGGGGTGGTCCCGGCCGCGGCGCCCACGTCTGCAGCAGAGGGAGGAGAACGATGAGCACCCTGCTTGAGCTGCGGGGGGTGAGCGTGAGCTTCGATGGCTTCCTGGCCCTCAACGACCTCAACCTCAGCCTCCAGCCCGGTGAGCTGCGGGCGGTGATCGGCCCCAACGGCGCCGGCAAGACCACCTTTCTCGATGTGATCACCGGCAAGGTTCGCCCGACCAGCGGTGATGTGATCTTCCGTGGCCGCTCCCTGGTGGGCACCACCGAGCACCGCATCGCCCGGCTCGGCATCGGCCGCAAGTTTCAGACACCGCGCGTGTATCAGAACCTCACCGCCCGCCGCAATCTCGAGCTGGCCGTGAGCCGGCGCTCCCCCTTCGATCTGCTCTTCCGGGGGCTCGGCAGCACGGCGCAGGATGTGGTGCAGCACCTGCTCGGGGTGGTGGGTCTCGAACCCCAGGCTCAGCAGCCTGCCGGGGGCCTCTCCCACGGCCAGAAGCAGTGGCTGGAGATCGCGATGCTGCTCGCCCAGGATCCCGATCTGCTGCTGGTGGATGAACCGGTGGCCGGCCTCTCCGATGAGGAGACCGAGCGCACCGGCACCCTCCTGCGCGGCCTGGCGGGTGATCACACCGTGCTGGTGATCGAGCACGACATGGAGTTCATCCGCAACCTCCACTGCCCGGTCACGGTGCTGCACGAAGGCCATGTGCTCTGCGAGGGGAGCATGGAGACCGTGCAGCGGGATCCGCGCGTGATCGAGGTGTATCTCGGCGTCGACGACAGCGAACCCCAGCCATGACCACCACCTCCATGCCTGCCGCCGCCCATCCGCCCGGCCACGACGCCGATCAGCTGCTGGTGGTGCGCGATCTGAACGTCTACTACGGCGAGAGCCACATCCTCCGCAATGTCGATCTCTCCGTGGCGCCCGGCCAGATGGCCTGCCTGATCGGGCTCAACGGTGTGGGCAAGACCACCCTGCTCAAGGCCGTGATGGGTCTGCTGCGCCAGCGCAGCGGCTCGATCCAGCTGGCCGGCGAGGAGGTGTCAGCCCGGGAGCCGCACCAGCGCGCCCGCGGCGGCATCGGCTACGTGCCCCAGGGCCGCGAGATCATCCCCCAGCTCACGGTGCGCGAAAACCTGCTGCTTGGCCTCGAGGCCCTGCCCGGCGGCATCCGCCGCCACCGGCACATCGATCCGCTGGTGTTTGAGCTGTTTCCGGTGCTCGAGAAATTTCTCGGCCGCCGCGGCGGCGACCTCTCCGGCGGCCAGCAGCAACAGCTGGCGATCGCCCGGGCCCTGCTCGGCAAGCCCAGGCTGCTGCTGCTCGATGAGCCCACGGAAGGCATCCAGCCATCGGTGGTGCTCGACATCCAGCGCGCCGTGGCCCGCATCATCCGCGAAACGGGCATCAGCGTGCTGCTGGTGGAGCACCACGCCAGCTTCGTGCGCCAGGCCGACTGGTATTACGCCATGCAGAAGGGTGGCGTGGTGGCCAGCGGCCCCACCAGCGAGCTCAGCAAGGAGGTGTTCCAGCGCTTCCTGAGCGTCTGAATCCTCTGGTCTGCATTCCTGGTGGAAGCCGCGGGTGGCGGCAGCTTCCACCCCGTGCTCCCGGCGGCCGATGCAGCGGGTGAGGCGCCGCTGGTGGAGCGTTGATGCGCCACTGGAGCCTGCATGGCAGAGCGGGCCATCATGCTAGGAGTTCAGAGTCTTGAAATCCTCTGCCCGACGCCATGGCGTTCCTTTCCCCAGCCGCCCAGCGCACGTCACTCCGCAGCTCCCTGCTGCTCGCCCTTGCCGTGGCTCTCGGTGGGGTCGTCGCCTCCCCTGCCCGGGCGGAGCGCTGCCAGTTCCTCAATCCCGTGGGCGGTGACGGCACCACGCCGATCGTCACCAAGACGATCAGCCCCGGCAACCCGCTGGGCCGCCCGAACTGGAACACCGACTTCTTCGTGACCCAGCCCTTCAGCAGCTACAAGCTCTTCTTCACCGCCGATTCCTCGGTGAGCGCCACCTACCCGCTGCAGGCCTATCTGAAGTTCACCGATGGCTCCAACCTGCGGGTGGCCGACGGCAACTTCACCCCCACCCCCGGCACCGGCGGCGCCAAGCGTGTCTTCGCCGTGCCAGGCAAGACGGTGAGCCAGGTGAACATCAAGGTGGGCTCCACCAACAACATGGCCGCCACCGGCTTCACCTATCGCATCTCGGTGCAGGGCTGCAACTGAGCGCCGGGGCCGCCTCGCCGCTGAGCAGGCGACGCCAGAGCTGCTCGGCGTCTGCAGGGGCCAGCGGCGGCAGCTCCAGCGGTCCGCAGCGGTGCAGCGGCCTGCAGCTCAGGCTGTTGAGCAGCAGGGCCGCCTCCGCCACCGCCAGATCCTGCGGCCGCAGGCATGCCTCGAACGCCCAGCCCAGGGCCAGGGCCCGGCCGCGCATCACCCCCGGCAGGCAGCCGCTGCTCAGCGGTGGGGTGAGCCAGCGGCCGCCCCGGCGCAGCAGCAGGTTGGCGGCGGTGCCGCAGCTCAGCTCGCCCGACGCCGCCAGCAGCAGGGCGTCATCAGCGCCGGCCTCCCTGGCTTCGCGGCGGGCGAGCAGCTGGGGGCCGTAGGCAAAGCTCTTGCAGCGGCTGAGGCGGCTCGCGGGGTTGCGGCACTCCCAGCGGCTGATCGAGGCGCTCAGCGGCAGGAACAACGGCTCGGCCGGGCTGAGCTGCAGCCAGAAACGGGGCCGGCAGTGCTCAGGGTCCGGTGGATCGAGGCCTCGGCCGGCGGTGCTGCCCCGGCTCCAGTTGAGCCGCAGGGCGCCATCGGCGAGGCCGCTGCGCCGGATCGCCTCGGCCGCAAGCGCTTCGATCGGCCCGGCCTCGGGTGGCGGCGGCAGCGCCAGCAGCTCGGCTCCCTGCCGCCAGCGCGCCAGATGCTCCGGCAGCAGCTGCGCACGGCCCGCCAGCACGAGCACTGTTTCGAACAGGCCCTCGGCCAGGAGCAGCCCCCGATCGTCGAGCGGCACCGAGAGCGCCGCCGGCTCCCCCCAGCGACCCTGCCCCGCATCCGTGGGGTCACCGATCCAGGCGATCGCCGCCGGCTGAGCGCTCATCGTCGTGGGCCTCTCATGCCAGGGCCTCCAGCAGCGGCCGGATCTTCCAGCCCATCTCCACCGCTTCGCCCTGGGGATCCGAATCCGCCACGATGCCGCAGCCGGCGTGCAGCCGCAGCCGCCGCCCCTTGAGCAGCAGCGTGCGGATGAGGATGCTGCTGTCGAAGCTGCCATCGGCGGCCAGATGAAACAGGGAGCCGCAGTAGGGCCCGCGCGGTACCGGTTCGAGGGCCGAGAGGCGCTGGCAGGCCCGCAGTTTCGGCGCACCCGTGATCGAGCCGCCGGGCCAGCAGGCCCGCAGCAGATCCCGGATGCCGCGATCCGCCGCCAGTTCCCCGGTCACCACCGAGGTGAGGTGGTGCACCTGGGCATAGCTCTCCAGGCCCACCAGCTGCGGCACCTCGATCGAGCCCGGCCGGCAGACGCGGCCCAGATCGTTGCGCAGCAGGTCCACGATCATCACGTTCTCCGCCCGGTCCTTCGGGTCGCAGATGAGCTCGGCGGCGGTGGCGGCATCGGCGGCCGGATCCCGATGGCGGGGCCGGGTGCCCTTGATCGGCCGGGTTTCGACCCGGCCATCGGCCTCGCAGCGCAGGAAGCGCTCGGGGGAGGCCGAGATCACCGCCTCCCAGGCCTGGTCGTGCGCTCCCCCCGCGGAGGCGATCGCCAGGCCTGCGAACGGTGCGGGGCAGCGTTGCCGCAGGCGGCCGTAGAGGGCCAGGGGATCGGGCTCCTCGGGCAGGAGCGTTTCGCAGCAGGCGGTGAGATTGGCCTGGAAGAGGTCGCCGGCGGCAATCCGCTGGCGCAATGCCTCCACGCCGGCGGCGAAGCGCTCGGGCGGGGTGTGCCAGTGCCAGGCCTCCAGCGGGATCGGCAGGCCGAGCGCGCCGGCATCCGGGGCCGTGGGCGGCTCGGCCTGGAGCCGGGGGGAGATGCCGCTGGCCTGCGGGTTGCGGCTGGCAGGAGCCGCATCGATCGCCCTCAGCCTCTCCTGCATCGCCGCCATGCGGCGCGGATCGTGGCCCTCCAGCCAGCAGCGGCGTTCCTCACGATCGAAGTGGATCAGCGGGTCGTGGCGGGCGGCCCAGAGGCTGGCCATGTCGGAGCGATGCCAGTGAGCGGCCGGCTCCACCCAGGCCCCGGCCTCGTAGCCGAGCCAGCCCAGCCAGGGCCCGCCGCTTTGCTCCATCGCCCCCAGGGCGGCGAAGGGATCCGTGGCCCCCGCCTCTCCGGGCAGCCCTTCACAGCGCAGGGTTTCGAGGGGGTCCACCCCGAGCACCGCCCGCCGGCCCAGGCGGCTGCCATCGCCCTCCAGCAGCACCAGGCCCTGCTCACTCCCCCCGGCCCCCAGCAGCCGTGCCAGGTGCCAGGGCTCCCGCCAGGGGAGCGGCTGCCGGAGAGGCGGCTGGCTCACGGGTCGGCAGAGGAGGCTGGCCCGGTGCTCTGAGCCGCGGGGGGGCTCCACTCCCCGGGAGGGTGGCTGGCGGAGGGTGCGGCCGGGCTGCAGAGATCCGGCCGCCCCGCATCCCGCAGGGCCGCATCGCGGATGCGGCAGCTGTCGCAGACGCCGCAGGGCTCGCTGCCGCCGCTGTAGCAACTCCAGGTGGAGCCGATCGGCACGCCCAGCCGCAGGGCCTGCTGCACGATCTCCGTTTTGCTCCAGCGCAGCAGCGGCGCCCAGAGCTGGGTGCCATGCCCTTCACGGCCGGCCCGGCTGGCCAGATCCGCCAGGGTCTGGAAGGCCTGCAGATAGTCGGGGCGGCAATCGGGATAGCCCGAGTAATCCACGGCATTCACCCCCAGCACCAGGCGTTCGGCCCCCCGCGCTTCCGCCAGGCTGAGGCCGATGGCGATGAAGACGGTGTTGCGCCCGGGCACGTAGGTGCTGGGGATCCGGCCGGCTTCCACGCCGCTCTGCGGCAGCGGCAGGCTGCGGTCGGTGAGCGAGGAGCCGCCCCAGGCGGCCAGATCCACCGCGATCGTGTGGTGCTCGGCCAGCTGCAGAACGGCGGCCACCCGCGCGGCGGCCTCCAGCTCGCGCCGGTGGCGCTGGCCGTAATCGAAGGAGAGCCCGATCACCCGGTAGCCGGCCTCCTGTGCCAGGGCCGCGGCGGTGGCGGAATCCAGGCCGCCCGAGAGCAGGGCGATCGCGATCGGCGGGGCGTTCATCGATTCAGGCTGCCAGATTCCGCGGCGGTCGCCAGCCAGCCCGCCCTCGACGGCCGCGCCGGCCCTGAGCAAGATGCGGGCATCGTCGCTCTCTCCCCGATGCCAGTGCCGCTGGGTCTGTTCTCCGGCTCTGCCCCCGGCCGCTCCTCCCGCCAGCCGTCTCTGCGAGGCGCCCTCCTGGCCGTGGCCCTGGGCCTGGCTGCGCCGGTTGCGCTCCATGCGGAACCCCTTCCGGATCTGAGTCGCTACCCCGCACCTGCCCTCGGTGAACGCCGCTGGCTGGTGGAGGTGCCGGCCACGCCGCCGCCGAGCCGCGATCCCGCGCTCTCCAGCAGCCCGGAAGACTGGCGGGTGCAGCTGATTCCCGGGCGCACGATCGAGGTGGATTGCAACCGTTTCAGCTTCGGCGGCCGCCTTCGCAGCCAGGCGGTGCCGGGCAGCGATCTGCGGATCGTGCGGATCAGCGAGGTCACCCCGGTGGCGTCCACCCGCATGGCCTGCCCGCAGGGAGAGCCGAAGCGCAAGGCCTTCGTGCCGATGGGCGGCAAGCCTTTCGTGGTGCCCTACAACCCGCGGCAGCCGATCGTGATCGTCGCCCCCTTCGATCTCGAACTGCGCTGGCGGCTCTGGCGGGCGGAGCGGCGCCAGTGGCCGGCGCTGCAGCGCTGAGCGGGTGGCCCGGCGCGGCCGTCTCCGCAGGCCCCTGCTCCGGCGAGGCTGCCGCAGGCCAGTCTGCGCGATGGCGGAGGCGGCCCGCGGCGGCGATTCCGGCGCCGGAACGGCGCCGACCTGCAGCGCCCCGGCTTCGTGCATACCCTTGGGCGGCCTGAAGGCCCCAGGCCCGCCCCTGCCCCGCCATGGTGTTACGCCGCGCCCGCGCTGATGATCCCCAGCCCTTCGAGGCGGATGGGGAGGACCCGGGCGAGGAGCCGGAAGCCCGCCCTCCGGGCGACCGGGAGCGAGACGACCCTGACGGGAACCATCGCGGCGGTGGCT
>Ga0172376_10003866_pt1 | contig 17426 bp, 18 predicted proteins | sample Lak35m_FD_121114 | JGI IMG/M metagenome (GOLD analysis project Ga0172376, IMG submission 121114) | Freshwater microbial communities from Kabuno Bay, South-Kivu, Congo - kab_092012_35m | ecosystem: Environmental > Aquatic > Freshwater > Lake | place: Democratic Republic of the Congo: South-Kivu... | reverse complement strand
TCGTCAAGTGCCTGCATTGAGGCAATCTGACGTTTCACTTCGTCTTCGACCAGCGGATAGACCTCGTCGAGGAAGCCCGGTTCGTCGGCGATGCGCTTACGCAGAACAAGACAGACTGTGCCCCGCACATAATTGCCTTTCTTGATACCAGCGGCTTCTGTTTCGGTGCTGATCGTCCTGGCAGCCGTGGCTTTTAGCCCTGCTGCCCAAAGGACCATACCAAGGTCTGCCCACACTGCAGGATTCTGGTGCGTAAACAGGTCGGACTTTTCAAGCTGCTCCGCAATTGACCCCCAAGAGACCGCCCGGGGCGTCAGAATTGCGACCGTTGAAGCCGACAACTCGACAGCGTCCGAGTTTGGGAGCCGGGTCTTTGTCGGCGAGAACCCGGTGCCGCAACGCCGGATCGACGAGCGTCAGCATCTCATTCGTGAAGTAGTTCTCATCGAAGAACTCTGAGCCATTCACTTGCCCCTTGAGAAAGGTATCCAGGTTCAGGACAGTCGCTCGACGATCTGCAGCAAAAACGGAGGCACGTGGTTTACAAAGGGTCTTGAGTTTCATGAGTGTTTCAATATTGGGTTGAGTGGATGTTTATCTGGGGCGATTTTGAAGAATCAGTCCTCTCGCGTCGTGCCTGATCGCGATGGCTTGCCAACCACCCGAAGAAAATCCGGCAAACCCTTTCGCCGAAACAATCGAGATCCGTTTGCCGGGTTCTTGTGCATCGGGATCTTGCCAGCCTCGGCCCACGACCGAACGGTGCCTTGAGCGACGCCCAGAATCTCTGCTGCCTCGGCCATTTTCACGTATTCGTTGAGTTTCGTCATCAATCGAACTCCACTGAAAACTGTGACCGAAACCGACTTAAGGATCTATCAAAATTTCCAACAGAAATATAGCCACTCAGGGCCGCGTCGGGACTGCTCTATTGCGCGAACGCAGACATCAGAAACTTTCGGGATTTCCGGCGTTACTGTCGAGCAACTCAACACACCCCCGCTTGCCTTGACGTTTCTGCGCTGTCCGACCAGATCGCGGCCGATCGATACCTGCAGGAAAAGCAGGCAGCTCGCTCCCGGCGGCCTGGTCTTCGCATCACGAAGATTGTCCCTCCGGGAGCCGGCTGATCATGCTGTCCTGGCTGCGCCGCACACTTGCCATGTCGCTGAGCCAGGTCAGTCGAGGCAGTCCTGTTTCATTGGTGAATGGAAACCGCCAGCGCCAAGGCCTCGAGGTGACCGATATCCAGCAGGATCCGGCTGTGATGTCACTCCTGTCAGACAGGTGGAGTGCGACCGACGAATCGCCCTGAAAAATGCTCGATCGGTTTGCGGCAGGCGCTGCTTTTTGTGAACATGCCGTCAAGTGCGCGGCAATCGGTCGTCTGACCAGTGGATTTGCGGCGATTACTGTTGACTGGTGTTTTGGGGTTTCAACGGTTTCTGCGGAGACGAAACATGCAGCGTCTGAATGTCCCGGTCGCGATGTTCGCTATTTTTGCAGGCTGCTGCTCACAGGCGTTTACGGATGAGCGGCCAAAACGCCCAGCGACGCTCCCGCCCATCATTCAGCCGGTGCTCTTCCACACGCCGGAAGCGGATGCCATTCTCTCGGCCATGGAGATCTTTCCGGAAGACAATGCCTTCAACCAGTCCATTGAAGACTGGCCGCTTCATCCCAACTCGCGAAACATCGTCGCCTCCGTCGGAGCCGATAAGCCGCTCAGATACAACCCGGACATGAGTTTTGTGATTGTGCCCCCGAATCAGCCACGCGTGGACGTGGCGGTTGTCGAGTATCCAGGGGAATCCGATGCGGGGCCCTGGCCGGTTCCTCAGAACATCCCGATTGAAGGCTGGCCCGGGAACATGCTGCAGAACGGGCAGCCTGTACCGCTTGAACGTGTGCAGCAAAGACCACTTCAGTATGAGGGAGACCGGCATGCGATTATTGTGGATCCGGTCAATCAGAAGCTGTATGAATTCTTCACCTTCGGGCGGACCGGAAGCGGTTGGGCGGCAGGTCAGGCATCGTCATTTGATCTGAGTTCCAACGCGCTGCGTCCGGACGGCTGGACATCGGCAGACGCCGCTGGGCTGCCCATCTTTCCGGCGGTGGTGAGATATGACGAGCTTCAGCGGGGGCAGGTGGAGCATGCGCTGCGGGTCACCGTTCGCCGATCCCGCCGAGCATACGTCGCACCGGCCACCCACTATGCCAGTCAGCTGACTGATGAAAATCTGCCGCGGATGGGTGAGCGATTTCGGCTGCGTCGGGATTTCGACGTCCGTCCGTTCTCACCGCAGGTGCAGGCCATCCTGAAAGGGCTTAAGCGCCACGGGATGCTTGTGGCGGATAACGGCATTGAATGGGCCATCTCTGTTACGCCCGATCCCCGCATCCCGAATCTGCATGAGGAGTTGCGGCGCATCCGCGGCTCAGATTTTGAAGTTGTCATCTCCCCCTGAGCGGCATCACGGCGCCCGATCGTGCAGTGTGGTTTCCAGTTCCCGTCGCTTCATGGAGACGCCGAGCGTCATTCCTTTCAGGATCCACGCAACGATCCTTCTCCCGAGGACATTCCATTTCCAGGACAAAAACGCCATCTTCCTGACGACAAACCACTGGTTTGTAGTGTGAACAGCCACAGGCGCGGTACAATGAGGCTGCCGTGATCCTGCACTGCTGATGACATAGGCGTTGGTGACCACACTTCCGTCAGACCGAGTCGACCACTTTTTGTGAAACCTCCAAGTGCCTTTTTCCCATGCCGCGCACCCTGCTGCGCTTTGAACCGTTCAGACAACACAACTCAAACCAACGACCTGATGGGTGGTTCGAACACACATGGCGTCTCAAAGCTCAATTCTTGTCACCGGCGGAGCTGGATTCCTCGGATCCCACCTGACACGGCACCTGCTCAGCGAACCGTCGTTCGCGGGAAGGCAGATTGTCGTTTTGGATGATCTTTCCGGAGGTTTCCTCGAAAACGTTCCCGAATCGTCTCGAGTCCACTTTGTCGCAGGCAGTATCGCTGATCCAGAACTCATCGAACGGCTGTTTCGCCAGAACACATTTGCTTATGTGTTCCACCTCGCCGCCTATGCCGCCGAAGGGCTCAGCCACTTCATCCGACGATTTAACTACACGAACAACCTGATCGGCAGCGTCAATCTCATCAACGCCGCGGTACGGCACAACGTGCAGCATTTTGTCTTCACCAGTTCGATAGCCGTCTATGGAAGCGGTCAGGTTCCCATGCTGGAATCCATGCTGCCTCAGCCTGAAGACCCTTATGGAATCGCCAAGCTGGCGGTCGAACTGGATCTGAAGGCCGCTCATGAGCAGTTTGGTTTGAACTGGACAATCTTCCGTCCGCACAATGTCTACGGAGAGTTCCAGAACATCGGAGATCGCTACCGCAACGTCGTTGGCATCTTCATGAATCGCATCATGCGGAATCAACCGCTGCCGATTTTCGGGGATGGTCTCCAGCAGCGAGCGTTTTCGTACGTCGGGGACTTGATGCAACCCCTGGTCACCGCTCCATTTGTCCCTGCAGCGAATTGTGAGATCTTCAATGTGGGAGCGTCGGTCCCAATCTCTGTGCGAGATCTCGCCATCGCCGTGTGCCGGGAATTCCAGGTCGAACCGAATTTCGAATTTCTCCCGGCACGCAATGAAGTGAAGATTGCCTGGGCCGATCATTCGAAGTGTGATCAGATTTTCGGCTGCCGTTCCGCAACTTCACTCGAACAAGGCCTGCACCGAATGGCTGACTGGGCTCGCACAGTCGGAACCAGATCCGGCCGCCATTTCGATCACATCGAAATCACTCAGGGACTTCCCGCCGTCTGGAGTCAGACATCCAGCCCATGAGGACCACCTCGCGGCCTCGATCCATTCAATCCCGCCACTGTGTCTAACCCGTGTGGCGGGACAGACGCCGGTGGGCCAATGGCGTTGAAGTTCTCTGGAATCCTGTGCAGGGACTGTTGGTCTCCCGCAAAGGCGCAAAGACGCAAAGGAAGGACATAAGGTTTAAATTTCCAACACATCCAGCGATGCGATTTAGCGCCTTTGCGTGAGGTAAGAGTCGGTACAGCAAGGTGCCCGCCGCCGCGTCTGCAGGAAATCCGAGAGACGATCTCAAGTGTCCTGAACACCGTTTCGTCATCCCAGCTTCGCCCTGCCGGCACCGCCTTTTGCCAGAAAATCAAGGCCATTGGCCGGTGGGCCGATGCTCAAGCTGCTCGCCGACCCCAGGCTGCACTGAAAGCAGTGAGGATTTTGTGTTCCTGAGAACATGGACAGCCGAATTCTGGCGCACGAGTGGAGTTCCACTCACACCGACCCTTTTTCCCGATTGTTCAACTGCAACAGCGCATCTCGCAACACCGGATAATTGGCCTGGATTGAGTATTTCTGTTCGACCGTCTGCCGACCACGACGTCCCATCTCGTTCCTGATGTCTGCACGACTGGTGAGCAGTCGCAATGCAGCCAGCCATTCTTCTGTCGTCTGAGCGGCAATGCCGTTCTGATTGTTGTCGAGGATCTCGGAGTTCACACCTGCCGGAGCAGCAATCCCCGGGACTCCCACGGCCAGATACTGAATAAGTTTCAGGCCACACTTGTAGATATCCCACTCCTGATCTGGAAAGAGGGGCATCAGTCCGATATCAAACTGCTGAAGTTGCTGGACTTCGCGCTGCGGCTGCCATCGCTCGTGCACAACATGGACACCGGACAAATCGACTTCGCTGAGTGCAGAGATGTCGGGGACAACAATTCGCAGTTCGAACGGAAGCTCGCTGGCAAGCGTTCGCAGCGCTTCTGCGGCGACCGACAGATACTTGAGATTGCCTGCGGTTCCCATCCATCCCACGACGGTGCGGGAATCATCGTTCGATCGCCAGGACCGCTCAGAATATTCGTCCAGATCCACGCAAGTTGGGATCTGACAAATGCTGGAGTTGAGTGGCCGGACTTTGTCAGCAAGGAACCGATTTCCACAGACGACCATATCGGCCAGTTTCATCAGCTTGTCAAATTTCTCCGGATAGCGGAGGAACACGGCATCATCCAGATCAATAACAAGGCGACCGCAGCTTTCGCGGAATCGTCGTTCCATATCAATCGTGGTATTATCAAAAATTTCACGATCGATGAACACGACATCGAATCGCTGCAACTTTGTTCGCAGCCAGTGCCACCAGCGAACACTTCGTTTCAACAGCTGACTGGGCCGAAAGCCCATCCAGGGAAAGTAGTCGTACTTCTGAGGGAAACTGTGTGCCACGACGACCCGATGTCCCTCGGCTCGAAAATGGTCCAGCCACGGCAGAATTCGAAATCGAGCGGAAGGAACTCGGTCACCCGAGGACAGGAAGAGGATATTCAAACAGCATTCCCCAGCATTCTGATGCGGCTGATTCCTGTGACAGAGGTGATCACAGGTTCTTGTGATATGAGTCAGGCCATGCAAACATTCTTTGACAGCGGTCGATGCGCGGAGATCGTCAATCGTCCTCCCTGCCGAATCCATGCCAGAACATGAGCCAGTGGCGCAAGCAGCAGTTTGGTCACGAATGTCGGCCGGTCAGGATATCGCAGAAGCCATCGGCCGAACCGGCATTCCGGCCAGCGAGCAAGAATCGCCAGAGCAACGCTGCCCACAATATTTGACACATTTCGCTGATGCGCAATCTGAATATCTTCAAAGCCGCACTGCTGCAGAAGCGTTCGAATCGAAGACGGTGTGAAATGATGCAGGTGTCGGGGTAATTCCCAGACATACCAGTACCTGCCGAAAAACGTTGCTTCCCAGCAGCCAGCGTTGGGGATGCTGAAGAGCAGCGTGCCACCCGGTTTCAGAAGGTCGTGGACTCCCTCCAGCGTCTGACGCACATCCGGGATATGCTCGAACACCATCCACGCAGCGACAAGATCAAAATGCTCCCGCGGAAGATCGCAGCATTCCAGTGTTCCGCAATGAACGTCCAGCCCGGCCTGTTGGGCCATCATTGCCGGTCGACTGCCTGGCTCAATCCCCACTGCCTTCCAACCGGCATCCTGCAGCCTGACAAGGTACTGTCCCGAGGCACATCCCAGCTCCAGTGCACAGGGACCTTCAGCACTCGTTTCGCCACTGGAACTTATCACCGTGCTGGCTGCGGTTCCGGGACTGGTCATCCGTGGGACTGGAGGGAGCGGCTGACTGCGATCGTCCATCAGCCAGTTGTACAGTCGCTTCAGTCCAGGAACATACCGGAGCGGAAGAATTCGAAGAAGCAGGGGGCGTCCGGCCCCGCTGTGATCATTGGTGTTATTCGATCCGGAAACGACCGCGGCTGCGGGGCGCGTAACAGCATCCGGCGTTGATTGATGGGGACCATAGTGTTCAGGATAACAGGCCCCGAGACACTCGCGCACCGGACGAGGATTCATGAAACGATGACCACACGCATCGCAGCGTTCCACCACAAACTCGCCGACGATTCCACAGAGATTGTCACGGGAAATCTGAACCGCGGTACTATTCGCAGAGCCGCACAATGGACAGCAAATGCGTTCCAGCCGCAGCATTTCACTGGATGGATGGGAAGAATCCGTCAACATCCGGTCATCACTCTTTGTTTCAGATTTGTCAGGCATCCCTGATCTCCGGCCGATGCCATTCCGATCGAGTGCGTGCCCAGGTCATGGTCCACAACGGTACCTGCACTCGGGCAATCTCAGGCAGATGACCGCCGGCGACCTTTGGATAACGCTAACGATTTCCTCACGAGGCTTCAAGGGTGGCCACGGTGAGGCTCGATTCGATTGAGACGACCAGAAACGGATCCCGTTTGTGGGCGCGCACATAAGGATCTGTCCGCAGGGAAAACTGAATCAGCACCATCGACGTGATCGCGAGCATCAACGGTTTTGTCAGCACGAAGAACAATCGATCGAGCTCGGCAAACTTCCGCTCGGCGATCAGCGCTGCCTTCCGGTGCATGGCACCTGAAGCGTTCTGTTTGCCCGCAGGCTGCCGCCATGCGGCTCAGCGGATGGGCGGAAGCCCCCGGCTGCGTTTTGCACCGAAGGTGCGCGCGTTGGCGAGGGGCGTTGGCATCGCGTTGGTGGGGCCTTTGCCCGCAGGCTGCCGCCATGCGGCTCAGCGGTTTTCGCGAGATGACTTTTGCCTTCGCTTCTGCTAGACTCATCACCCACACGTACCTGCATCTCTGCCTCCTGCCAATCTGCTGGAAAAAGGATTTCCCATGAAACATCTGCTCACATTTGCCGGAATTGTGATTTTGGCTGGCCTGTTATCTGCCAGCGTTCCGCATTCATCTCAGGCTTCTCCGTGGCTCCGTGCGGTTCCTGAAGACGGACCGAAAGCGGTGGAGGACAGCATGCATGAATTCATGGAATATGTCTTTCAGCCTGCCTATCTGCGGTTGAAGCAGTCCATGGCGACGGCACCGGCGGACAACAAGGGCTGGAAGGCGATCAAATCCGATTCGCTGATCCTGGCCGAAAGCTGCAATCTGCTGTTTGACCGAGCTCCGGACGAGAAGGCAGCCGACTGGAAGGCCCATGCCGTGGCAGCCCGAGAAAAGGGCGGCCAGCTGTACTCTGCTGCGAAGGCAAAGGATTTTGCTGCCGCAGGGACCGCATGGAAGACGATGCTGGAAAGCTGCAACGCGTGCCATCGTCAGTTTGAAAACGGCAAGCACATCCTGCAGCCATAATCACGGACCACAAGACTCATGAGTGACCGTATCTGGCGAATCGCCACTCGCAAAAGTGCGCTCGCATTGTGGCAGGCCAACCACGTTGCCGACCGACTGAGACAACTGCCATCGGGCCCCACGGTGGAACTGGTTCTGATCGTCACATCGGGCGATCAGAACCAGACGGACGCGTTGCGGCAGTTCGGTGGCACGGGAGTCTTCACGCGGGAAGTGCAGAGGGCGGTTCTTGACGGCCGCGCCGACTTTGCGGTGCACAGCTTGAAGGACCTGCCTACGCAGTCTGCTGACGGTCTGTCGATGGGGTGCGTTCCCGAGCGAGCTCCGCGGTGTGACGCGCTGCTGTTGCCTGCTGGCATCCCTGAGGCGACTTCTCTCGCGGACCTCCCCGCGAACGCTCGCATTGGCACGGGAAGTCCCCGCCGCCAGGCACAGTTACGATATCACCGCAGTGACCTCGACATCACCGAAATCCGCGGCAACGTGGATACTCGTCTGAGAAAGCTGGACGAGGGTGAGTACGACGCCATTCTGCTTGCGGAGGCCGGCCTGCGGCGGCTGGGACTGCATCAGCGAATCTCGCTCCTGCTTCGGCCTCCACTGTTTTTCCCCGCGGTGAGTCAGGGGGCACTGGGAATCGAGACTCGCACCGACGACACAGAAGCGCAGGCACTTCTCTCGACGCTCACCTGCGTGACGACGCACGCCGAAGTGATTGCCGAGCGTGCGCTGCTGAGAACTCTCCGCGCCGGCTGCCACGCGCCGCTGGGTGTGTGGGCCGAAATAACCGATCAAACGCTGACGCTCACCGCAGTGCTGCTCAGTAACGACGGCACAGCAAGACTGGAGCAGTCCGCCAGCGGCTCGGCAGACGATCCCGAACGTATTGGCGTCACCGTCGCCGAAAGGCTCTTCGAAGCGGGTGCCTCGGTGCTGCTCGGCGAATAACAGCAGATTTTTTCATGGCATTATTTCGGAAACTCTGAACGTCAAGCGACACGTCAACAGGCGGGGGGTAACAGGAATGTCAGGATTCCGGCAGCAGTTTCTGAAGAGCATTTTCATTGCCATGGCGTTGATCAGCAGTGTCGCAGTCTCTGTCATCGCCGGCGAACCACTTCGACTCAACCCGCGTTCGCGAGTGGAGACGGTGTCTGGTTCCGGATTCTGGCATTCCACGGTGACGCCCGCACTGTGGAAGCCTGAAGAGACGTGTATCGTCGTGTGCGACATGTGGGACGACCACTGGTGCAAGCCGTCCGCTGCCCGTGTGAACGAGATGGCGCCGTTCATGAACGGGGTGCTCCGCGCCGCCCGCGCCCGTGGCGTCCTGATCATTCACTGTCCCAGCGATACGCTCGACTTTTACAAAGACACGCCTCAGCGACGGACCGCCCAGTCTGCTCCTCCGGTGGCGACTGAAAAACCTCTGGAACGCTGGGTGCGTCTGATTCCCGAGCGTGAGGGCGGATCGCTCCCAATTGACGATTCAGACGGCGGCTGCGACTGTGAAGAGCCCGTGCAGAGCCGCCGCGCATGGACTCGCCAGCACCCTGCCATCGAGATTGCTCCTGAAGACGCGATCACCGACAGTGCCGAGGCCTTTTATCTGATGAAGCAGCGGGGGATTCGGAATGTTCTGGTGATGGGAGTGCACACCAATATGTGTGTACTGGGTCGACCGTTTTCGATTCGTCAGCTGGTACTGCAGGGGCTGAATGTGATGCTCGTGCGGGATCTGACCGACACCATGTACAACCCCGCCAAAGCTCCTTTTGTCAGTCATTTCACGGGAAATGACCTGGTGGTTGAGCACATTGAACAGTACTGGTGCCCGACGATCCTGAGTTCTGACATCACGGGAACGCGGCCGTTTCGCTTTGAGCAGGACCGGCGGCCCCACGTGGTGGTTGTGATGTCTGAGCCCGAATACCGGACCGATGAATCGCTGACTCGGTTCGCTCGCACTCATCTGGGCCGTGAATTTCAGGTGTCACTGGTTTACGGGGACGCGAAGGACGGCAGCCTGCTCCCGGGCGTGGACGTGCTTTCGCAGGCCGACCTGCTGCTGCTCAGCGTTCGCCGCCGCACTCTTGCCTCCCAGCAGCTTCAGTTGTTCCGGGACTTCATCGCCTCGGGCAAACCTGTAGTGGGGATTCGCACTTCAAGCCATCCGTTTCATCTGCGCAATCAGGCCCCGCCGGAAGGCCGCGCTGACTGGGCCGGGTACGACCTTGAAGTCAACGGCGGACGTTACACCAACCATCACGGGGCTGGTCCGCAAACGACGATACAGCTGGCTTCCGGGGCAACAGCAGCCGACCCGCTGCTTGCGGGCGTTGACCTGAACCAGCTGATTGGTCAGGGGTCGCTCTATCAGGTCAGCCCGCTGTCTGAGACCACTCGAGTACTGCTCACCGGATCAATACCTGATCGACCGTCGGAGCCTGTAGCGTGGGTCAACCGTCGGGCGGATGGCGGGCGGACGTTTTACACGTCACTTGGGCATGTTGGCGACTTCGCGCAGCCTGCTTTCCGACAGCTGTTGCTCAATGCCTGTCGCGAACTTGTGAAGACTGCTCCCTGAGGAACCAACATGCAGCTGGCATCTGTGCTGACACCACTTTCCGACTATCAACTGCAGCTGGCGGCTCAGTGCGGCGTGACGGATATTGTGCATCGCTATCCCGGTCCGGATGCTGCGGTGCTGGCAGCCGGCTGCAAACGGATCGCTTCGTTTGGCATGAAGTGCAGTGTGGTGGAGGGCTATCTGCCGATTGAAAACATCAAGCTGGGGCGAGACGACGGCAGCGAACTGCGGGCGTTAAAGACTCTGATTCAGCAGATGGCCGATCTGGACATTCGGCTGCTCTGTTACAATTTCATGGCAGGCACTGACTGGTGTCGCACGCGGCTGGATGTTCCTGAGCGTGGCGGTGCTCTGACGACGGCATTTCGTCTGCAGGATGTTGAGCAGGCGGTGCTGCTGGGGTATCGGCCACCGGATCCGGGTTTCGACGAGTCCGCGCGAAGTCTGACGCCGGAGCGGTTGTGGATGCATCTTGAACGGCTGCTGAATGAGCTGCTGCCGGTGGCCGAGCGCTGCGGCGTGGTGCTGGCGATGCATCCTGATGACCCGCCGCTGCCTTCGCTGCTTGGCCGACCGCGGATCATGTACACACCGGAGTCCTTTGAGCGGCTTGTTCAGCTGGCTCCCAGTGCCGCCAACGCCATCTGTTTCTGCCAGGGCTCCTTTGCATCGATGCAGGTGGATATTCCTCAGACCATCCGACGGCTGGGACCCTGGGTTCGTTACGTGCATTTCCGCGATGTTGCGGGCGGGCCGGACGACTTCCGCGAGACCTTTCACGACAACGGTCCGACTGACATGGCCGCGGCCATGCGAGCCTGGCGCGAGGTGGGTTTCGCCGGGCCAATGCGTCCGGACCACGTTCCGCAGCTGGCGGGCGAGGAAGACGGTGAACCCGGCTACACGATTCTGGGGAGACTCTTCGCGTGGGGCTACATGCGGGGGCTGATGCACGCGACGGAGTAGTCAGTGGGATCAATCAGAGCCTGTGATGAACGAATATCTGCATTTCTGACGGAGCCAGCATACGTGAATCCAATTTTCCTGTTGTTCAGGTTCAGGACTGAGTGGGTCAGCTGTCTGTTGCATGGCCTTGCAATGACTCTGCTTGTCGGAGGCAGCTCGGCAGTTGTTGCGGCTGCTGATGGGCAGGTGGCTCCGCAGCCCCCGAATATCCTGATGATTGTCTCTGACGATCAGGCATTCGGAGATTACGGGTTCATGGATCATCCCGTGATTCGCACGCCCCATCTGGATAAGCTCGCATCAGAGAGCGCCCTGTTTCGTCGCGGTTACACCCCAACGGCGCTTTGCCGTCCTTCACTGATGTCGATGATCACTGGTCTGTATCCGCACCAGCATCGGGTCACCGGAAACGATCCCCGTCAGTTACCGGGTATGGCGCCGGAACGATTTGCGGAACTTCGCGGACAGTTGATCGCGAGGATCGACAGCATTCCGACGATCCCCGGACGGCTTGGTGAACGAGGGTATGTGAGTATTCAGACGGGCAAGTGGTGGGAGGGCAACTACAGTCGGGGCGGATTCACGGCTGGCATGACACGTGGTTTTCCGCAGCCTGGTGGGCGTCATGGAGACGATGGGCTGGACATAGGCCGCAAGGGTCTGCAGCCGTTGCTCAGCTTTATTTCCAGTGCAGCCGAGAAGAAGACGCCGTTCTTTGCGTGGTACGCTCCGATGCTGCCGCATACGCCACACAATCCCCCACCGCGTCTGCTGGAGAAATATCGCGCAGAAGATCGCCCGATTGAGCTGGCTCGTTATTTTGCCATGGTGGAATGGTTCGATGAAACGTGTGGCGAAGTGCTGCAGCATCTGGACGCCACCGGGATTGCGGAGAACACGCTGGTTGTCTACGTGACTGACAATGGCTGGATTCAGTCGACTCCCGACATGCAGCTTTCCGACGCATGGACGCACGGCTTTGCACCTCGCAGCAAGCATTCCGCTTACGAGGGCGGCATCCGGACGCCGATTATGTACAGGCTTCCGGGGAGGATTCGCCCGGCCGACCATCGCCAGGTTGCCACGACTCTTGATGTGATGCCAACGGTGCTGCAGGCTGCCGGGCTCGAAGTGCCTGCCGGACTTCCAGGCATCGGACTGCTGCCGTTTCTCACGGGCACTGCAGAGCTGACCCGAGACACGGTTTGCGGTGAGGGCTTCACGCACGACGTGGCGGATCTGGAAAAGCCGGACGCATCTCTGCTGACCCGCTGGTGCGTTTCGGGCCAGTGGAAGCTGATTCTTTCATGGGATACGACACCCGACCGCTATGCTTTTGTGCACGCTGGCAACGAAAGAGCTCCGCAGCTGTACAACCTCGAACAGGATCCCGCAGAAAAGCGGAATGTGGCGGCCGATCATCCAAAGATTGTTGCGGAACTGGGCGAAAAGCTCAGCCAGGTCTGGAAGGTACCTCGAGGCTCGATTCAGCAGCAGGGCCTGAAGTAAGTGGTGGCCGGCTTTGCCTCTACGGCAGCGTAGCAGCGCCGAGCAGATCGGCCTGATCGTAGGGTGCCGTTGGTGCTGGGTACGATGGGTAGGTCGGGTAGGTCGGACTGGGCTGTGCTGGGTACGTACCACCAGGCGTCTGCGGGTAGTAACCGGACATGCTTTGACAGGATTCGGCGCAGTGTACGAGTTCTGTGTTCACCGCATGTCCCAGAGTGGCCAGTCCGGCGATGCAGCCGATGACGATGACCGTGGTGATCAGGACGATTTCGGCAGAGACGATGATGCCGTCTTCCGAGGAGAGGAATCGGGACAGGCAGCGGATCATGAGGAGCATTCCTGAGGTGTCAACGGATCATTTCCCCTGAAGGGACCTGCTGGCGGGCATGGGAGTCTACTTCGGGAACCGGGTGCGGGGCGGATGGAACTTCCAGGTTTTGCCCGGTTGCAATTGTTGTTCGTGCGGAATTTAGCGAGACTGCCGGGAAATCGGTGTTGCGACAAGTTAATCAGCGGGCGTACGAGTAGCGGGGAATCGCATGTCGAAGCGGATCGGGATTCTTGCACTGCTGCATGAGAGCAATACATTTTTGCGGGAACCGACAGAGCAGTCGCATTTCCGCCGGAATTTGCTGGCAACCGGCGATGCGGTTTGTGAAGCATTTCGTGGCACGCCGCACGAGGTTGGCGGATTCTTAAGTGCCATCGACGAGTCGCCTGAATTTTCGGCGGTCGGTATTTTCGGTGCGCGGGCGATGCCATACGGACCGATTTCCGCCGGCTGCTGGAATCAGCTTTGTGATGAGCTGGCATCGTCGCTGCAGGCAGCACTGCCTTTGGATGGTCTGCTGGTGGCACCACACGGCGCCACAGTCGCAGAGAACGCTTCGGACGCTGACGGCGACTGGCTGTCGCGTGTTCGCCGAATTGTCGGCCCCGATCTGCCGATTGTCGGAACGCTGGATCTGCATGCGAATGTTTCCACAAAGATGGTGGCTGCCTGTGACGCGTTGTTCGGCTACCGCAGCAACCCGCATCTGGACCAGTTTGAGCGGGGTTTGCAGGCAGGTCGCTGCCTTGTGCGAGCATTATTAACGGGGATTCGCCCACAAATGTCAGTGGTACAGTTGCCGCTGTGTGTGAATATTGAGCGACAGGCGACCGAGGAACCCCAGGGGATTGCACTGTGGGCCGAAGCGGATCGTCTGGCAGCGTCCATGCCCGGCGTTCAGGGCATGTCCTGCCTCTATGGTTTTCCCTACTCTGACGTCGCAGAAATGGGCGCATCGGTACTGGCGGTTGCGGATGCCCGTGACACGGCCCGCCGGCTGGCTGTGGAACTGGCAGATTTCTGGTGGTCACAGAGAGAATCATTTGCCGGGCAGCTGGTTTCGGTCGAGGATGCGATTGCTGAGGCGGTGCGGGGGCACCAGCCCGGGCGTCCCGCGGGTCTTCTGGAGATGGGAGACAACGTTGGTGGTGGCAGTCCCGGCGACGGCACCTGGATTGCTCATGCATGGCTGCGGCATGGTCGTGGTCGCTGTCTGGTGGTGCTTTCAGACGCGGGTGCTGTGGAGCGGTCGGTGCAGGCTGGAGTTGGTGGCACGTGGACCGGTCCGGTGGGAGGTCTGGTGGATCCGGAGCGGCATGGTCCGCCGCTGGAAGATTGCTGGACCGTGGTGGGTTTTTCGAACGGCCGATTTGAAGAGAGTGAAGCGCGTCACGGTGGTTATTCGCGATTTGATCAGGGCCCTGTAGCGGTACTTGAGGGCCGCAGCGGGCTGACTCTGGAAGTCACCTCGCTGCGGATGGCCCCATTAAGTTTGCAGCAGGTATTATCGGCCGGGATTCAGCCGGAGCAATTTGCGGCTGTTGTGTTGAAGGGCGTGCACGCACCGGTGGCTGCGTGGCGTTCGGTTTGCAGTCGGCTGATTCGTGTCAACACGGATGGAGTGACGACAGCGGACCTGTCGCGTCTGAGATTTGTTCAGAGACGCGTACCAATGTATCCCTTTGAGTCGGCGATGAGCTGGCGAGCGGAGTAGGGTGATGGGGAGTGGAAGAAATCTGGGTGCGTCGCCGGATGAGAGTTCATCGCCTTCGCACGCCTTTACCGGGGCCACGCGGATGCGACACCTGATGATCCTGCTGGCAACTCTGGTGGCAGTGCTCTTGTATCTTGACCGCATCTGCATCAGCACTGCAGGTGCATCTGTGGCAAAGGATCTCGGGATTACTCGGGATCAGCTGAATCATCTGCTTGGTGCGTTTTTCTGGAGTTACGCACTGGGGCAGCTGCCGGCTGGCTGGCTGGGCGACCGCTATGGTGCTCGCTGGATGCTGGGCCTGTTCATCGTGCTTTGGTCGCTCAGCACCGGATTACTCGGGTTTGCCACGACGCTGGCAGGAGTCTGGTGGCTGCGGCTGTCCTGTGGCCTGTTTGAAGCGGGCGCGTATCCACTGGCGGCCGGTATTGTGCGGCGGTGGGTTCCATTGCATTCGCGCGGGCTGGCAAGTTCCGTGATTGCCGTTGGCGGGCGTCTGGGAGGGGCTTTGGCACCGATTGCCACCATCCAGCTGATGCTCTGGTGGACATACGGTGAACAATTGGGCGAGATCCCCAAAGGCGCTGAGGCTGCAGTTGACAGCTGGAGGCCGGTGATGATGATTTATGGCGGGGCGGGCGTACTGATCGCGGCTGTTTTCGTGATTTTCTTCAGAGACTGGCCTGAACAGCATCCGCTGGTAAATGAGGCAGAGCGGCGATTGATCGAGCCGGACAGAACAGTGGCGGCCATTCGCCCATGCCGATCGCTGGAGCTGCCTCCGGTGGGTGCCATGATCAGGTCGCTCCCGATGTGGATGAATTGCTTTGTGCAATTCGCTGCAAACCTCGGCTGGGCCTTTCTGGTCACCAGTCTGCCGCTGTTTCTGAAGGACAGATTCGGCACGGATCAGCAGAATCTTGGCTGGCTTCAGAGTCTTCCTCTGGCGGCTGGGATTGTCGGACTTTTTGTCGGGGGAGTCTTTACCGACCGGCTTACGCGCGCGTTTGGTCTTCGCTGGGGGCGTTCTGTGGCCTTAGCATCTTCACGGCTGTTGGTTGTGGCTGCGTTTCTTTCGGTTCCATTTGCCGGAACAGACGTCCAGGCGGCGCTGTGTCTTGCGATCGTGGGCCTTGCAACAGATCTGGGAACGCCAGCGTGCTGGGCGTTTGGTCAGGATGTTGGTGGCCGGTTTGTCGCGTCTGCCGTCGGCTGGGCCAACATGTGGGGCAATTTCGGAGCAGCACTTTCGCCAGTGTTCTTCGGGATGTTTGCGAGCGGCGATCGAACGGACTGGAACATGGCCTTCTATGCCTGTGCTGCAGTGAACGCGGTGGCCGCAGTCGCCGCCATGGGGATGAATGCCGCGAAACCGCTGCTGCCTGTGCCAGCCGGCATCAGCTGACCCGCTGAACTGAGAACGCCGTCAACGCCTCCAGCAGGATCCGCTCCTGGACGTCGGGGAAAGAGTTGAGGCAGTTGGCCGCACTACGGGCGAACCGCAGGGCGGTCTGCCTCGCTGATTCGATACCCGGCGCCAGCAAAGGCGAATTTCTGAGCCGCTGCTTGTCCTCAGCGAGGCCGGAATGGAGTAACGACAGCAATTCCGCTCGCTGTTCCGCATCTGCCAAACGCAGTGCGCGGAGAATTGGCAGCGTGGGGCGTTCGTTTTCAAGATCGTTGCAGGTGTCTTTTCCCGTTTGCTGGACAGATTCGGTCAGGTCAAGGACATCGTCGGCGATCTGGAACGCCAGCCCCAGCCGCATGCCGTAAAGGCCAAGTCGCTCCTGCTGAGCGAACGACGCCTCCGCCGCCCTGGCACCCAGACGACCGCTGACCGCGAACAGTTGCGACGTTTTGCCACGAATGACCCGAAAGTAGTCTCGTTCTGAAACGGACTGTTCCAGTCGCACAGCGATCTGGTTCAGTTCGCCTTCGCACGTTCGATTGGTGGCCATACCGATCAGGCGGCAGGCATCGGCGTCACCGGTGCACGCGGCCAGATGGAAGGCTTTTGAGAAGAGATAGTCACCAAAGAGCACACTGGTTTCGGTGTTCCAGCGGCGATGAACGGTAGACACATGCCGCCGGAGGTCAGAGTCGTCAATGACGTCGTCGTGCACGAGCGTCGCGGCATGAATCATTTCCACGACGGCCGCCAGCTGGGCAGCCTTCAGTCGATTCTTTGGAGGAAGACCGCAGAGTCTTGCTGCGAGCAAAACCAGAACCGGACGGAACTGTTTACCCTGAAACTTACTGACGTGCCCTGCAACATCCTGCACGAAGCTGCTGCGGCTTGCGAACTGTTCGGCAAGAACGTCTTTGACAAGTCCCAGTTCCGGGCCGAGAAATTCGGTGATCTGGTGTTTCAGTTGTGTCCGGGCGGTTTCGGCAACGGTCATGGCAGTTCACTTTAAGTGTCTGCTGCCGTTCAGGGCGAGTCCCGGAAGAAATCCCCGGATTGCCCACCCGTTTTCCGCAGCAATCGAATTCCGTCAATCTCCATCCCACGATCGGCAGATTTACACATGTCGTAGATTGTCAGGCAGGCCGCGGAGACCGCTGTGAGTGC
>Ga0172376_10003865_pt1 | contig 17426 bp, 12 predicted proteins | sample Lak35m_FD_121114 | JGI IMG/M metagenome (GOLD analysis project Ga0172376, IMG submission 121114) | Freshwater microbial communities from Kabuno Bay, South-Kivu, Congo - kab_092012_35m | ecosystem: Environmental > Aquatic > Freshwater > Lake | place: Democratic Republic of the Congo: South-Kivu... | reverse complement strand
CTCAGCAATGAGTTGTTGCGGACGCTCGTCGAGCAAGTTCCAGGTGACGTCGACATCGCTGGCCATCAGCGCTTTCTGGTACGCCGATTCGAACTTGCCAGACTGCATGTCTTCGCGAGCGGTACTCATCAAGTTCAGTGCTTGCTGCTTGAGCTTACCTTGATCGGTCGCGCCACGTTTGCCGCTATCGACTCGTTCAGACTCGAAGGGGTTCTCGTCGATCACTGGCGATGCCGCCGGTTTAGCGAGTCGCCCTGTATAGAGCGGTTGAGGTTCGTTTGCCTGAGCGGCCGACGTTGTGGTTGGTGCCTCATCGTCGAACGGATTCGACTCCGCTGGAGTCTTCGCGAGCGGAGTGGGTTTGGCGAGATTGCCAGTTGCACCGTTCTTAGTCGCAGTCCCCGAGACGACTCGATTGGCAACCGGGGAGATTGCGGGCTCGTTCTCGATGCGAGTGAGGTATTGGCTCGGCGTTTCTTCGTCGGCGCCGAAGGGCACGTTGATCGCCATGGCTTCAGCGACCTTAGCCAAACGAATGGCCTCGGCTTGATCGCCACTGCGTCGCGCGGCTTCGGCTCGTTGCAACCATTGATTGACGAGCTGTCGCTTGTCGGACTTAGTCGCACCGACCGGCGCCTTAGCGGGGGCGGCACCGTCATCGTCAAAGCCGACTTGCTCGAATTGCGGTTTGGATTGAGTACCTGCCGCAGTCACCACGCCGTCGTTGCGAGTCGGCGTGCGACCAGCAATCGCCGAGGGATTCATTCCCCCCGATCGACTGCTCGCACCGCCTTCAAGCTGGGCGAGGAACTGCTGCGGGCTCAGCTCGCGCGGTCCCCATTGGACCGGGAAGCGACTGGCTTCCAGTGCGAGTCGTTTCGCACCGGTCAAGTCGCCCTTCTGTGCACGCTCTTGAGCTTTCTTCAGCGTGCTACGAGCTGCTTCGTCATAAGCCGACGAACGCGAGCGGCTGCCTGAGCTGGCCTCGCTCGATGTGCTGCGTGCCTGTTGAGCCGAGAGCATTTTCGGGGACTGCTCTGGCAACTGCCACAGCGCGACGCCAGTGACGGCCGCCGCAATGAAGAGTCCGGATAGCTTACGCAAGGTAAGTTCCTCCTTGACCAAACCGCGGGAAGTAACTCGATGGGGTGCATGGCATTCGCGGCAGCCAACCGTGGCTAACGCGAAAACGACGGTCACGAACGCTTGTATGAAATCATCACGGAAGTTCCGGGAACGATTTCGATGCAGGAGTTCGAGACGAGTTTGAAAGGGGAAAGAAAATTGAAAGACGGGCTGTCCGTTCGGGTGACACTCAAAGGAAGGGAAAGGTCGGTCGAGAACTAGCTAATGAGTCCTCGCGCACGGAGTGTCGGCCCCGAAGCGGGATGAGTAGGGGCGGGTTGATATCCCCGCCGCAAGAAATGGGTCAACACCGATCTTCAGCCGATTTTGGAGAGTTTTTTGACTTTGAAAGGATTTCCGAAAGACAGCCACCATCGGATTTGGACTGCAGCGATCCACGCCGCGATGAATGGCAAACAACGTCCGCGTTTATTCGGCTCGCAACAAAGGGCGCAATTGGTCCTCAAGTTCCTCAGCAACGAGCTGGTGGGCACGCTCGTTGGGATGAGCATCGAAGGGGTTGACCGTCAGTCGCTCACCAGCATGCGTTTTCAGCTTGGGCAGCAAGTCGATGCACACCATGCGGTGCTGCGCGCAGTGAGCTATGATCTGCGCGTGGATGTCCGCGAACGGATATTGCTCGCTGAGGTTATGAAGAAACGGAAAGACCACGACGACGAACTGCGAATCATGGTTTTGAGCCAGCCGATCAACGCGACTCAAGACCGTGGAGAACTCACGCCACGCTGGCCCGGCGTAGTAGTCGCGCACAAAATCGTAGTAGCTGCGCGCCTTGGATTGGCTCAGCATCGCCGAGCGATAGTAGGCCCAGTTGAAGAAGTAAGTGTCACGCCACAAGAAGAACTGCGGCCGCTCGCGCAACGCGGCAAGTTCGTTGTTGAAGTCCATGCGCTGCGGATGAAACATCTCGATGTCGTTCAAGCACATCACATAGACCGCGACATCGACGTGATGCCCGTCTTCATAGAGCCGCTTCAACACCGCTTCACCCCACAGGAGGTCGCTGCCGGGCTTAGAGAGATTGGAAATCTCGCAGTGGCTATTGCTCGGCAAATTGTGCTCCAACCTAGCCCGCAGGCGATTGGTGAAGCGATCGTCGACACGCGGCACGCCGTGTCCGAAGGTGAAACTATCGCCCAAAAAGCAGAGATGTTGCCGACGAGTGGTGCTGCTGTTTGCGATAGAGGGAAACTCGCGATCGTCGCGGTATTCGATGCCGGACTGATCCTTGAACGCGAGCACTTTCAAATCCGCTTGTGCATGCACCTCAAACCAACGATGCGAGACATTGGTCATGTCGAATGAGTCGGTCGTGTCGTACAGCAGCGCGAAGCCTAACTCGAGCGCTGTCAGAGGTAACAACACGCACCACACAGCCAGTCCGGCATGGACCACTCGCCGCGCCTTAGGGCGTTCACGAAATCTCCGTCGTAGTTTCAGCAAAGCCCGCGGCGACAGGCATATGCCCACCAACCACAGAACCATGCCGAGCAAGTAGCCATCGGGAATGTGTAGGAAAAGTGACCACATAGGGCATCCAGAATGCAGAATAGCGAGCCGACCGACGTCGCTGCCGTCCAAGTCGCTGCAATAAGCAGGACGTCAACGCGTTGACGCTGCGAAGTAAAGCCAACGAATCGGATTTGACGGCGGCTAGCCCGACTTTGCGGGCGCCATTCGCGCGTGCTGGACCGACTGAGTTGGCTCCTTAGAATCCGTCGCCCGCTGGGGTCAGTTGAGGTGCTGTTGGCCTCGATTGTTTTGACTCTCTCGTTTGCGAAAGTCTCAGATGGAAGCCGAGTTGCGTTTGAAGTGCCAAAACCTTGTGCAGCGTGTCGACCTACTCCGAGGGTCTCTTTGACTTAGCGGGCAAACAAAAAAAGATCGACGATTTACAGTCCCTCATGGCGTCGCCTGGTTTTTGGGATCATCAAGAAAAAGCTCAATCGGTGGCGGCTGAATTGCGTGCGCTCAATGCCAACGTGAAGCCGTTGAAGCAACTGGTGAGTGCTGCTGACGATCTCGGCGTGCTCATTGAATTTGTAGAAGCAGAGAGTTCGCCGCAGACCTTGGCGGAGATGCAGCAAGCGATCGCGGACCTTGAACCGCAACTGGAAGCGGCGGAACTCAAGGCGATGCTGGGTGAACCGGAAGACTCGTGCGGCGTGTATCTCCAGGTACAAGCAGGTGAAGGTGGCACGGACGCGGCAGACTGGGCTCACATGCTCTTGCGGATGTATCTGCGCTGGGCCGAACGGCATGGTTATGAAGTCGAGGAGATCGACCTCTCGCCAGGCGAAGAAGCCGGAATTCGTAACGCCACGATCGCGATTCGAGGTGATTACGCGTTTGGCTATCTCAAAGGAGAAGAAGGCAATCATCGTTTGATCCGGATCAGTCCGTTTGATGCGGCGGCGCGACGACAAACGTCGTTCGCGGCGGTGGACGTGACTCCGGAATTGAGTGACGACTTCGACATCGACGTTGATTTCGATGATCCCAAGATCATTCGAGAAGACGTTTTTCGAGCGAGTGGTGCGGGCGGACAGAAAGTTAATAAGACATCGTCTGCGATTCGGCTGACTCATATTCCCACGGGTGTTGTCGTCCAATGCCAGAACGAACGCAGTCAGCACAAGAATCGTGCTCTCGCTGAGAAGATGCTCAAAGCGAAGCTCTACCAACTTGAGAAAGACAAACGCGATCAGGAAGTCGCGGCGAAGCGCGGCATGAAGTCGCGTATCGGGTTTGGTGGCGAGACCATTCGGCACTACGTCCTGAATCCCGAGCAGTACGTCAAGGACGCGCGCAGCGGCCATAAGCACGGCAATCCGAATGCGGTGCTGGATGGTGAGTTAGACGGCTTCATCGAAAAGTATATGCGCTGGTCGATGGGCAAAGAGGATTAGCACGCGGCGATCAATTGCTATTCCTGCGCTGCCGATCTTTGCCGGGCGGGAATGAGGGCCTTTGAAATCAAAGTCTCACCCTCATTCCCTCTCTTATTCTTGCCTCTTAAGACCGCTCAGAATCTTCGCTACCGACACTCGCTTCTGAGGTGAATCGCGATGACTCCACTTCAATTAGTTCGCGGCATTGTCCCCGCTGCTCTGGTTTGCGGCGGGTTATTGATTGGTTCGGCAGCTCTTGCTCAAGAGACCGAAGCGGGGACTCGGCAATATGCGGTGGCCGTCGGGTTTCAGAATCAGAAGCTCTATGACTCGGCGGCTGACGAGTGGCAAACCTTCATCAAGAAGTTTCCGAACGACCCGCGCCTGGAGAAGGCATATCACTACCTCGGCACTTGCCAGTTGCAGGCCAAGCAGTACGCCGCTGCTGTCTTGTCGTTTGAGACGCTGCTGAAGAGGTCGCCGAAGTTTGAGTTACTCGATCAGTCGCTGCTCAACTTGGGGACAGCGCACTACAGCTTGGCGCAACAGTCCAAGAAGCCGGCGGACTATGCGAAAGCCGAGTCCATTTTTGGGCGGCTCGTCAAAGAGTTGCCTAAGTCGAATTACGCGGCGCGGGCACTCTTTTATCACGGTGAATGTCTCTATCAGCAGAGCAAACAGCGTGAAGCTGCCGAGGCGTATGCGTCGCTCGTGAAGACTTACCCGAATGACGAGTTCGCTGCCGATGCGACGTATGCGCTGGGCGTAGCTCAAGAAGCTTTGAAGCAAAGTGATGCCGCACAAGCGACGTTCGCGCAGTTCGCGAGCAAGTATCCGAAGCACGCGCTGGTGACCGAAGTGCGAATGCGACAAGCCGAGTTGCTCTTTAGCAAGCCTGACTATGTCGCCGCCGCGCCGCTCTTTGAGCAGATCGCGAGCGTCAAAGATTTTTCGTTGGCTGATACGGCAATGTTGAGACAAGCGCGGTGCTTGTATGAGCTTGGTAAATATGAGGAAGCGGGCAGCATCTATTGGAACATGCCGCGGCAGTTTCCGCTGACGAAGCACTACGACACCGCCGTACTCGCAGGTTCAAAGTGCTACTACCTCACTGGCAAGTACGGCCCGGCACGGCAAGGACTTGAGATTGTTTCGAAACGAAATGGTCCAGAGGCCGCCGAAGCGAAGCAATGGATCGCGCGGTCACACCTTAAAGAGAAGAACCCGGAACTCGCGCTCGGCGTGCTCGATGATGCGCTGAAGCAACACTCAAGCTCCGCAGCTTTTCCGCAACTGGTGCTCGCGCGAGTCGACGCTCTTTACGAGATCCCTAAGCGACGGCCTGAAACTGTTGCGCTCTATGCCGATTTTGCGAAGAAGTATCCACAGCACGAGTTGGCAGCGCAAGCTCAATACATGTCGGCACTCACGGCGCTCGATGTCGACGATCATGCGGCCGCCCGGACTCAAGCAGCGGCGTTCTTGAAGGCTTATCCTGAGGACAAACTCGTAGCGGATGTGCGGTTCATCGCGGCAGAGGCAAGTTTGCTGTTGAGCGACTATCTCGATGCCGAAGCGCAGTACCGTGCGTTCTTGAAGTCATCGGCGACGCATACGAACGCGCCGCAAGCACGCGTTCGATTGGGACTGTCGCAGCAACTTGCAGGCAAGCATGCGGAGGCGATTGCAGCGTTGGAAGCGGCTCAAGCGGACCTCAAAGATCCGGCGCTCAAGAGTGAGGCGCTCGCGGTGCTCGGACGCAGCCAGGCGGCTCAATCGCAGTTCGACAAAGCGGTGCAGTCGTTCGAAAGTTCATTGAAAGCAAAACCGAATCGCGAACAGTCCGATCAGACGTTGCTCGCCCTCGCAGAGACCTATCGCAAGCTCGGCAAGTCGACCGAAGCGATGGCTCGCTTGGAGCAACTCAGCCAGCAATACCCCCAGAGTCCGCTTGTTGAAGAATCAGCCTTCCGGCTCGGTGAAGTCGCTTATAGCAACGAGCAGTTTGATGTGGCGGTCGCTCACTACATGAAGGTTCTCAAGAATTGGCCGCAAGGCCTGTTCGCTCCGCATGCGCAATACGGGCTTGGTTGGAGCTATTTCAAACAGAACGACTTCGCGAAGGCTGCCGAAGCAATGACGACGTTAGCGTCGAAGTTCGCTCAGCATGAGCTTGTGTCGAAGGGCTTTTATGTGCGTGCGATGTCGCGCTATCAACTTGGTGAGCATGCGGCTGCGGCGACGGATGCGACCGAGTTTCTCAAGAGCAAGCCATCGAAACCAGATGCGCTCGACGCGCAGTATTTGCTAGGTCTCGCGTTAGCTGGTCAGCAGAAGTTTGAAGAGGCGGCCAAGACTTATGCGATGATCCTCGCGACTGATCCCAAGTATGCAGGCGCTGACAAAGTCGCTTACGAACTCGGTTGGGCTTATGTCGAACTCGGGCAGAAGAACGAGTCGATCGCGGCGTTCCGGCGATTGTCGCGCGACTTTCCGAAGAGTCCGCTCGCTGCTGAGGCTCTCTTCCGAGTGGCCGAAGCGCACTATGACGCGAACGAGTTTGCCGACGCGACGAAGGCTTATGCCGATGCGCAGGCGAAGGGCGGTAACACCGAGATTGGCGAGAAGGCCGCTCATAAACTCGGTTGGAGTTACCTCAAAGCGGAGAAGATCAAAGAAGCTAGTGACGCGTTTGCTGCTCAGTTGAAGGCGTTCCCGTCGGGCCAACTGGCGGGTGATGCCGAATTTTTGCTCGGTGAATGCCACTTCAAACGTCGTGAGTGGAAGTCGGCGGCGACTCGCTATGCGTCCGTCATCGCGGCCCAGCATCCGACCTATCACGCACTCGCGCTGCATCGGTCGGCTGAGTGCGCCGCGGCTCAAGAGGACTGGGCGACGAGCCTCAAGCTTCAACAGCAAGTGCTCGCGAACTTTCCCGAGTTCGAACTCAAGGCCGAAGCCCGTTACGGCGTCGGTTGGGCACTGCAACAGCAAGGTAAGCTCACTGAGGCGATCGAGGTCTACGAGAAAGTCACTGACGAAACCGAGACCGAGACTGCTGCGAAAGCTCGCTTCATGATCGGCGAGTGCTGCTTCGCTCAGAAGAAGCATCAAGACGCCGCGAAGCACTTCCTCAAAGCTGCCTTTGCTTACAACCACAAAGAGTGGTCAGCACTTGCCTATTTTGAAGCGGCGCGGTGCTTCGAGGTTTTGAAGGACGTTGCTCAAGCGAAGAATTGTTATCAGCAACTCATCGAGAAGTATCCATCGCATGCCAAAGTTGCCGACGCCAAAAAACGCTTAGGGATGTTGTAGTTCGGTCGCTGTTGTGTGGGGCTAAAAGCATTCCTTGCTTCGAGTTTTCGAGCTTCGTAAAGTCCCGCCCCCTGCCTGAATCCTACCTTCCTACTGCCTTCCTGTTTGGCTCGCGGCACTCGCCTTGACGGCCCGGTCACTGCCCGAGTCTCTCCTTCCTCCTGTTTGAGATGAGCTCATGACCCGTTTCTCTCGCGCTCTTCGTGCGCCTCGAAAGGCTGCACGAGCCGGCTTCACGTTGATCGAACTCTTGGTGGTGATTGCGATCATCGCCGTACTGGTGGCGTTGTTGTTGCCCGCTGTGCAACAGGCTCGCGAAGCGGCTCGACGCAGCGACTGCAAGAACAAGCTGAAGCAGTTAGGGCTCGCGATTCATGACTTTCATGACACGCAGCGAATCTTTCCTCGCAACTATCTGAAGGTCGGCGGCAACGCCTGGGAAGCGCTGAGTGCGAATTACTACCTGCTGCCGTACATCGACCAGATGCCGTTGTTCGAGGCCGAGCAGGACAACTTGGCGAACTGGGGCTACACATACAACACGTTCATGAATACGGACCTCGCCGCGTTTCATTGCCCGTCAGCGTTGAACGGTCCGAAGCGTGGTCAGAACCCTTCGGGCTGGGATGGTCCTGGCACGAATTACGCTTGGTGCACTGGCAGTTCCATCGAAACTGTGTGGGCTGGCAACAATTTCAACGGCATCTTGGCCTACAGCGTTGATCGTCGCATCGCGGATGTGACGGACGGCCTGTCGAACACGGTGATTGCTTCCGAGATTCTCTCGGGGTCGAACGCCAGCGGCAGCGCGGGGCGTTATCCCTATGACATCTTCTATACCGGCAACGGTCTCTTTTCGGCGGTTGCAAATCGCAACTTTCCGACGCGGACTGAACTCAATGCGATTGGTAACGTGGCCCGCACCGCACCGATCGGTATGAAGTCGAATAACGGCACAATGTGGGCGTGGTACGCAGCGGCTCAATCGACCTTCAATACTGCCGCACCTCCCAACTGGGAGTATCCAACGGCTGGTGGCGATTGCTGTCCTGGTGGCGCGCATGATTGGGGCTTCGGGTTGATCCCCCCACGCAGCATGCATGCGGGCGGCGTGAATGCGGCGCTCGCAGATGGCTCGGTACGTTTTGTGACCGACTCGATTGATCTCGTGACTTGGCAGCGACTCGGTAATCGCAACGACGGTGAACCGATTGGCGATTACTAAGCCAATCTCATCGCATTCCTAGGTACCGCGTCGGATAAGGCGCGGTACTGAGTCGTCGTCAGTAAAAAGAATTACCAGTCATGAAGGGGTTCAGCGTGAGTCGCTTGGTCATGGTCTGTGCGGCGGTGATGTCGCTGGCGGTCGCCGGTTGCAGTCAAGGTTCGCGTCCCGAACAAACGATCGAGGTCAAGGCGAGTAATGATCCGCTGGAGTTGCCGCGATCGGTCCTGCGTCAATACGCCGCAGGGCAACCGATGGGCAGTGAAGCCGCTGGCTTTGAAGCGATGATCGAAACTGTTCGCAAGTCGGATGCGGCTCGCGCGGATCTGTTGCAGAAGGGACTGGCGGACATACAAGCGGCGAATCCGGCGGCTCGTTCCGCGATGGCGAAGACGTTGTTAGACAAGTTGCAGCCATCGATGCACTAGATCCTCAAGGTGATGCTCGCCGTTGCTTCGCCGACGGCGGTTGAATTTCGTGGGGCACGTTTTCAACGTGCCCGGATTCATTGGGTTTCCAGCACGATAAAATCGTGCTCCACGTATTTTTCAACGGGCTATGAAGCCGTTATCAGACTCCTTGTTGAACGATCTCGCGTCGAATGTCGTCGCGGGTAGGTTATCCCCGAGGAGGCAAGTGATGACGGCGACACTCGCGTTGTGGGTTGGGCTGTGGTTGGGGTTCGCAGAGGACGAATCGCAGAGTGGTGCACTGTTTCAGACATTGCCGGAAGATGGTGTCTGGGCCAAGTACGACGTCGCGTTGAAGATCGACAATCAGGAAGTTGCATTGGCTTGGCAGGCGCGGTCGGTCGGCAAAGGCTTTCATGACGGCAAAGAGTGTCGCTTGTTGGAACTTGAGCAGCACAGTCCCGATGCCAATCTTGGGATCAACTTTCCGCGCGTCATCTGGCGGCTAATGGTTCCAGAGTCTGAGTTCGGTTCGAACAAACACCCGCTGAGCAAAGCCGTCAAAGTTTGGCGCAAAGAGGGTGAGCAGGATTCCGTCCTGCATGACTCGTTGGTTGCTGCCGACTCGCTTTTTGCCGGCTTCGTCAGTGGCCCTCAGTCTGATGTGAAGCGTGGCGACTCCAAAGCCAAGCACTCGTGGCAACGTGGTGAACTCGAATGCGACGTTGTGAGCGGCCGCGGTGAGGCCTTGCTCAACACTGCAAAGTTCACCTTGCAGCATCGGGTATTGCGCGAGAAGTCGGTGCCCTTCGGATTTGTCGCCACGCATGCCGAGCTCAGCATCGAAGGGCAGGCGACGAAGATCACTGCCAAGGTTCTCTTGGTCGATTACGGCAAAGGCGCTGAACCGAAGCTGCCACAACTCATGCCATGAGTCGCGGCGCGCTGGCGGAACTCCGCGCAACGAATTTTGCGGCGGGCGATCGAATTCGTGTGCGATCAACGATTGGAATCACGTTAGTAATGTCGAACGCCGATGACGTTCGCCAAGTCGACGAGTTTCGAACGACACGATCTCTGGAACTCATGGCCGTAGGCGGCGTCTAACCGGCGAAATAGCGAGACGGGGGGCGAGGTCGGCCGCTAAAATTTGCTGTCTGGACCTTCTATTTTCCTTCAGTCTCCTGCCCGATCGAAAAAGTCTTCGCAAATTGCGTTGATTCAAAAAAGTACACCCGACTAATTTCCGCTCGCCTGTCGTTGGAGTTTGAACTTCGCTGATCTTGTTTCGCGAACTGACGCAGGTGGAATTGGCAGCTCTTCGAGAGCGAATCAAGGAGTGACGACTGTGGCAAAAGAGAAGGACGACAAGGCAGCAGAGGCAGCACCGGAGGCTCCTGCGGCAGCGGCGCAACAACAGCAGTTGCAGCAGACGCTGATCGTTGATGATTCGAGCGTGAACGCTGGCTATGCAAACTTCTGCCGCGTTTCCAGTACCCCGGAAGAGCTAATCCTCGACCTCGGCCTGAATCCGAATCCCTACGCTCAGGGTGAAGTGCGCGTGCCGGTCAATCAGCGAATCATCATGAATCATTTCACGGCGAAGCGTTTGTTGCAGGCACTCTCGATGGCGTTGCAGCGTCATGAGCAGGCCTTTGGTGTGCTTGAGACCGACGTTCGTCGTCGTGTTCGTCGCGCCTAAGCAGCCACTTGAACGTCGTTTGAAGTTGAAGAAGCCGTGACTCAAGAGAGCCACGGCTTCTTTCTTTGAAGGCCAGCTCAAGAAGACATCGCTCGGCGATGTCTTCGACCTGCCATCGGCTTCAGTGGTCAAGCGGTCTGCGTTAACGTTGGTTGCCAACCGTACCTGAAGCCACTCCACATTTTTCGTGACACCACTTTGCATGACCGCTGCAGATTCCCAGCCGCTGCCGCATCCCACGAATCGCAACATCGTTTGGCTCGCGATTCAGTTCACACTGCGATTGGTCTTTCTGTTGTGGTTACGCTACCAATGCCGAGGACTGCACAACGTCCCACGCTCAGGCGGCGGTTTGGTGCTCGTGAATCATCAGAGCTTTCTCGATCCGCTGCTTGTCGGCCTGCCGTTGCAACGACCGGTGAGTTACCTGGCTCGTGACACGCTCTTCCCGATTCCCTTGGTTGGTTGGGTATTGAGGAAAACCTACGTCATGCCGATTAATCGGGACGCTGCGAGCACCGCGTCAATTCGCGAAGCACTTCAGCGTATGCAGCACGGCTTCCTGGTCGGCATCTTTCCGGAAGGTACGCGGTGCATTGACGGCGAAGTCGGTGAGTTCAAACCGGGTTTTGTGTCGCTCATTCGTCGGCTGAACTTGCCGGTCTATCCGGTGGGAGTGGCTGGTGCTCATGAGGCCATGCCGCGTGGTGGTTTGCGATTGCTGCCACGCCCCGTACGTGTCGTGTTTGGCAAGCCACTGACACGAGAAGAACTCGATCACTTGTGCGTCAAAGGTCAAGAAGACGCGCTCGTCGAGTTCGCTCGGAGCGCGGTCATTGCTTGCCAGCAGGAAGCTGAAGAGTGGCGGCAGGCGAGTCTGTGATCGTGGAACCAACCTCGCTCAATTGGCTCCGATCTCATGCACCATTTGTACGAGCGCCTTCACGTTCTCAGGTGGGACTTCGGGAAAGACTCCATGACCGAGGTTGAAGATGTGCCCTCGACGGCCAGCGGCGTTGATCACCCGCGTCGCTTCGCGCTTCAACGTGGGTAAGTCGGCTAAGAGCAACACGGGATCGAGATTGCCCTGAATGCCGCGCTGCGGCCCGAGGAACTTCCGCGCGTCAGCCATATCAACGCGCCAATCAAGACCAAGCACTTGCCCTCCGGCTTCTGACTGCAACGGCAAGAGCGCGGGATTGCCAGTGAGAAAGTTGATGACCGGCACATCGTGCGGCACGGCGTCGATGATCGCTTTAGTGTGCGGCAAGACATACTCACGATAGTCGTTTGGCGAGAGACAACCGGCCCAACTATCGAAGAGTTGAATACCCTGACATCCCGCGTTGATCTGCGCTTGGATGTACTTGATGAGGCTGCCGACTAATCGGCGCATGAGTTCGTGCCACGCTCCCGGATCGCGATACATCAAACGCTTGGTACCGAGGTAATTTTTCGAACCGCCACCTTCGATCGCATAGCTTGCCATCGTGAAAGGAGCGCCGGCGAATCCAAGCAATGGAATGTCGGCAGCCAGTCCGGCTCGCACAAGTTTCACGGTCTCGAAGACGAAGTGCATCGACTCGACATCGTCGAGTACTCGGACTCGGTCGATATCAGCGGCGGATTGGATCGGGTTGTGAATGACCGGTCCTTCGCCTTTTTGATATTCGAGGTTGAACCCCATGGGTTCGAGGACCGGTAGCAGATCCGCAAACAAGATCGCGGCGTCGACTCCGAGCACTTGCTGCGCGGTAATGGTCACTTCGGCCGCAAGGTCCGGTCGTTTACAGAGTTCGATGAAGGTGACCTTGTTACGCACAGCCATGTATTCAGGCAGATAGCGTCCGGCTTGACGCATGATCCATACAGGAGTCGTATCGGTTGGTTCGAGTCGAGTTGCTTTGAGCAAGCGACTGTCCCGCAGTTCGGGAGTCAGCAAGATGGGCTCCGAGGATGCTTGAGGATGAAAGCTGCGTTTCATGTGGGTGTTGCGACGGCAGTTTTTAAGAGCCAGAACTTCATAGCGTTCTGCTCCCGAAAATGCTTCCGAGGTGACGAGGGAGTCGCACCACATCTTAGCGCCTGGGCCGCAGTTGATCAGTGTGGTTTCAATGTCGCGTTATACGGGATTGGCAGGAATGGCCTGTGTGCCGAGTTCGTCTGAATAGGACACGTTGTTGCTAGTTATCTCACGGACAGCGCGTCGTTCTGCGTCGTGAACCGCTCCCTAGTCATTTAGCGAGCGCATGCTTGTCGCAAGCAGTCGTTGGGAAGTTGATGGTCAGCTTTCGACAGATTGCACCAAGCGGACTGACGAGTTGAGGCATGCAATTTCAAAGCAGCCGCATTCGCATCACTGGTGAGACGCACTCCGTTCCTGTGGTCGCGACCTCCGATACCTTGCTCGAACTGGCGCAAACGTTCGCGAGTTCGCTTTGTCCCTTTGTGCTTGTGAAGAACGACGAAGGTACGCTTGTCGGTGTAGTGTCATTACCCGACTTCCAGAACTCGATTCGCGCAGGCTCCGGCGATCTCAAGACCACTTGGCACTCGCGTTCTGTGAGTTCGATCTTGAAGGTTGTGTTGAGTGAACCGCCAGGTGGAGCATCGGCGAGCGTGACGACCAACCTGACCGACGTTGATTGCGTGTCTGTGACCGAACAAGGGCAACTCGTCGCCGTACTGACCAACGACGATGTGCTCTTTAGTTGGAATCGACTCGAACCAACGCTGGCTCGCGTGGCCGTCGATGAATTGACATCGCTGCCGAATCGGGCGCACTTCGAACGCCGTCTCGCTGAAGAGTGGGAGCGCGCTGCGCGACAGAAGTTGTCGTTAGGAGTGATCATTATCGACGTCGATCACTTCAAGCAGATCAACGATCGCTTCGGACACTTGCAAGGTGACTCGGTCTTGGCGGCTGTGGCTCAATGCTGTCAGCGACAACTGCGTTCGTATGATGTTGTCGCCAGATTTGCGGGTGACGAGTTCATCGCTCTCACGAGTGGCTGTCAGGCAGATGACTTCGAGATGCCGATTCATCGTCTGCAAGCAGCAGTTCATGAACTCCGTATCGCGGTTGGCGATGCTGTGATCTCACCGACTTTGTCGATCGGTGCCGCGTTGGCAACCAGTGAGTTGGATCAGTTCGATCCGCAGAGGTTGATCGAAGCTGCTGATCAATGTCTCTATTTCGCCAAACGTCGAGGGCGTGATCGAGCATTTCGTACCGAACTCGCCGCCGACGGATCAACGAGGCGTCCGTTGGAAGTCGGCGCGATGTCGAGTGATCTCGCACTGTGGTAGGCAGCGTGTTTCACGCACGTCACTCGAACGATCATCGCCCTTTGAACCATCATGAGATTCATTCTCGGCGATTCTCGGCTGATCTGTCGGTCGACTTATCACCGTGAGACTTGATCGACCGCCTCTGGCTGCTCGTTTTGAGCCTTCGTGGTAATGACTTCATAGAGGTGACGAACTTCAGCGAGGCGCGGACTGCTGATGTCCGACTGCTCTTCAAGCTGTCGTAAGCGTGACAACACTTGCTTCGCGAGCTGTCCGGCGTTGCTTGCAGACATCGCACTCGGATCGCGGTTGAGGATGTTAATAACGAAGGCCGCAGATTCGACGTAGTGCCCCGCTTGGTCACCGTTCTGAGCTGCCCATAAGCGGACGAGTGCTCCAAACAATGATGGTTCGATGGCGAGAGCGCGGTCCGCGAAATCAATCGCTTCGATGGCTAACTCGTGCTTGCGCTCTGCATTCGTCACTTTGGCCCGCCACAGCCCTCGAAACAGCAACGCTTGCGGAAAGCAGGCATCGTGCGGTCGGGCCAGTGACAACTGGCCGTCCAGCGATTTGAGTCCCGAGTAGTCGCGCTGGGCGTACTTCTTAGCAGCTTCGACGACTGCGAGTTCGATGCTGTTGGATGTTGAGACGAGTTGCACAAATTCGTGCGGCGCTCGAGGACTTCCTGCCAGTTGCAGCATGGGCTCCAGCAACTTGAAGCGTGCTGTGCGATCGTTGGGGCGAGCGAGTACGACATCTACGAAGTGCTCGCGTGCTGCGAGCGATTCGCCTTGAGCCAAAGCCAGCATGCCGCGTGCTCGAGATTGCTCGACGGGATTGGGAATGCTGTTCGCGATGCGGGTCGCTCGGTCGATGAACCGTGTGCGAGCCAAGCGCCGCACAACGCCGGAGGCATCAATGTGGAGCGTCGTCAGCAGCGAACGCCCGATCTCGCGATCGACCAATGGATCGAACTTCGCGAACGCATCCGGCTCGAGTGCCGAGATTCGGTCACCATCCGTCTTCACTTGGCGTGCTAGCGATCGTAGCGCGAGCAGATTGTGGTTGTCCGTGTTGATCGATGCCCCAGCGCAGAACTGTTGCAAACCGGAATGATCGAGGGTCAAAGCCGCAGCGACATCCGCGACGTCGTTAATACCGAGCCATCCGAACTGCGGTGGCTGACTGCGCAGTGGTTGCCCGGTGGTGAGTAATTGTTGCTCGACATCCAACGGCGTACGCGAGGCTAAGAACAACAATGTGCCCGGATGCGGTTGATAGAGCCGAGTGTGCTCGAACGATTCCTGCAATGTGGCGCCGATCGTGCGAAGCAAGGGTTGGTCAAGAAAGGTCGCGTCCATCCATTGCAGAAAGACACCGTCGTCGGTCAGACGCGAGCGGGCGAGTTGCACGAATTCGCGCGTGTAGATGTGTGACGCGCCGGCGGTCCAGGGATGTGACGGTTGCGAGACGATGATGTCGTATCGTCGCTTTGTGAGAGCGAGTGCTGCGCGGGCATCATTATGAATCAACTTCAAGCGAGGATCGCTTAGCGGATCGTGCATGCGGCGCGAGCCGATTGAGCGAATTGCGGAGACAACCTGCGGTTCCAGTTCGATGGCATGAATCTCGTCGACTGATGCGGGCACTCCCGAGACCGCTCCACCACCACCCAGTCCGACGATCAGCACACTCTTCGCGTTCGGTCGCGCCAGCACTGGCAACGCGGTGAGCCAGCGTAAGCCAGATTCCGCTCCCGCCACCGCCCCGCGCGGAGCAATAACCGATTCGGGTAAGCCGTTCGTGGTGAGCCGGTATTCGCCGGCATGTTCGATCAATGAGACCGTGGACGATGTGCCAACGGCGGTGAAGATTGTCTGACCTGGCAAGGGCTCCCTCAGTAATGGCGACGAACGCAAGACTGAGTCCGTGTTGGCGATAGCGACGAAGAAGACGCAGGTCGTCACTCCCATGGCCGGGCGCCAGTCACGTCCGCGTTGTAAGGAGGGGGCGGTTGAGTCTCGTTGTGCACGGGCCACCAATGCGGCCAGCAGCAGATTGACCGCAATGCCACCGCCAAAGAGACCTTGGAATCCGAGCAGCGGCAGCAGCGCATGAGTCGCGAGTAAGGATCCTGCTATTGCGCCGAGCGTGCTGGCTGCGAACAGTCGTCCCGTGCGTGCCGCGTCCGCTCCGCCCCATTCGATCGCGAGCGGCAGTGTCATGCCGATGCCCAGCGTCGACGGCAGCAACACCATCAAACTTACAAGACCACCTGCCCAGAACGACGACGCATCGAACCAACGGCTAACGAACGGCAAGAAGCCGCTGCCCGCGAACGCCGCTGCAGTACCAACCGCCGTGAGGCATTGAGCGACGACGAGCAAACGCGGCGCTGATTGTCCGCGTTGCAACGCTTTGCTGACCCACAAACTGCCCAGCGTGATACCCACCAAAAACGCTGACAGCATTGTCGCGAAGGCAAACACACTGCCGCCCAAAACATGCGCGAGCAATCTCGTCCAAGCGATCTCGTAAGCGAATGCGATGAGGCTCGATGTCGCCACCAGCAGTGCGAGCATAAAGCCCGTCGACTGCGAGAGCGTGGCGTTTAGAGTGCGTTGAACCACCCGGTCTGAATTGTCGAACTCATGCCGCTCACTCACTTCTTTGATGGACGCCTTTGCTTGGATCAGTGCCGCGAGTACGAAGATGACAACGTTGATTCCGACACCGACGAGCACCGTGCCCCAGAGTCCGAGTTGCGGCAAGCACACAAACGCCGTTGTCAACGTGCCAAGAACGGCACCGCAGGTATTCAAGCTGTATAGCCGAGCGACTCGACCGCCTTGCGTCTCGTTCTCTGTTGTCAGAGTGCCGGCTAGCAACGGCAACGTGGCCCCCATGCACGACGTTGGCAACAGCATCAACACGAACGTCAGTCCGGTATCAAGAATGACCTCCAGAAAACCACCCGCATGGGGCGGTAGAGACTGGTTGCCGCAGAGCCAAACTCGAATCGCTTCGGCTGCTTGCAAACCGAATGGAATGAGTAACGCGCCGCTGGCGACTCCCAGTTCCAGTAAGCCGTAAACGAGCACGGGGCGCTTAACCAACCGACTCCACCGCGCGGCCGCAGCGGCCCCCAGTGCGAGTCCGCCCATATATCCGGCGAGCACTGCTCCCAGTGCGGCCTCGGAAGTACCGAAGACCGTTGCGAACTGTCGCAACCAGACGGTCTCGTAGAGCAGCCCAGCAAAGCCCGAAAACACAAAGCAAATCGCGACAACGCCTGTGCGGCGTGACGAGTGATGCACGGTACGACCTCCCTGTCGAAGCGACTGCGTCGTTAATCGTTGCGTCAATGCTCCCGTGTTCGACGCCCATCCGCAGTCAGTCGGGGCGTTTCGTGAAATGCCCCGGATGTGTCAATCCCAACGTCG
>Ga0172376_10003861_pt1 | contig 17436 bp, 13 predicted proteins | sample Lak35m_FD_121114 | JGI IMG/M metagenome (GOLD analysis project Ga0172376, IMG submission 121114) | Freshwater microbial communities from Kabuno Bay, South-Kivu, Congo - kab_092012_35m | ecosystem: Environmental > Aquatic > Freshwater > Lake | place: Democratic Republic of the Congo: South-Kivu... | reverse complement strand
CTCGGCTTTGTCGGTCGAACGTTTCTTCTTGTAGTCAGCGAACGCATCGCTTTGTTGCATGCCCTTCAGCACCGCGCCGCGCACGAGGATCTTCGCATCGCTCGGCGGATAGGCTTCATAGACGTCGCTATCGCCGAAGATCTCTCTGTCGGCGATGCCGCGCAGCACGACATCGTCTTTGTTGGCCGGCTCGAAGACCCCAAGCGTTGCTTCACTCTTATGGCGTCCCCAATGACTGACCCAACGCTCGCCCAGCACGTCTTTGCCGAACGAATTGAGATACCCGAACGAGCCGCCCACTCCCGAGAAGGCATGCGTCGAGGTCCGCAAACCGATCATCGGCACGCCGCGTTTGAAGGCGGACTCAAAATGCTTGCAGGCATTCTCGTCCCACTTCCGAAAGCGGAGCAGCATCACAATCGCATCGGCGGAATCGAGCTTCTCGGGATTGCTGAGCGACCTCTGATTGTCGGGATTGATGGTGCCGTCATCACCCATCGAGAACAGCACCGTGCATTTGAAGCCGTGCCGTTGCGACAGGATCTTGCCGAGCATCGGCAGGCCTTCTTCCGAGCGATATTCCTCATCCCCCGCCAGCAGCACGACGTGCTTACCGCGCCCGGCTCCATCTTTCGCCGGGTACTCGATGAATGAAGCTTCTGCCGTGCGGGACATTCCGAAACAGGTCGTTAGCACGCTGCTAACGATCATCAAGCCGATCAAACGCAGTCTCATGTGAGTGTCCATGGAAGAGTGAGTCAGACAACGAACAAGTTGCAGACTCGCATTCCTGACTGAGACGCGTCGAAATCTCAAGGCAACGGGGCCCGTGACAGCCAACGGCTCGCGATCGCTATCGCCCCTTGCTTTGTGGAAATGGCGACGATTTCGGCAATTGAAGCGGAGCAGGCCGTTGCTTCGACATTTTCTTTTGCAGGTTAGGGAATTTGGTCGCTGGCTTGCGCGGGCCTTTACGTTCGTTCGCACACATGACGATGTCCTTGTCGGTGATCAGTGGCGAGGCTCGCTGACGGGCGAAGTCTGCGACCGATGATACAGGCTGCTCTGTCTATTTGAGCTTGAGCGCGATAGTAGGACGCCTCTGACACTCATCAGGGGGCGTTCTTTGGAGATTGATAATGTCGCTGCGTTGAGGGAATCAGCGGCGACTTCTCATCAACGGTGTCCAGCGATCAACACGAGCCAGCGCATCACAGACTGGTTGTACCAAAAGTGAATAGTCACGTGTCTTGGGGATGAAATCGATCGCTCCGTTTTCGAGCGATTCGAGGACGGTCATCAGATTCGCATCCCCGGTGAGCATGATGACTTGCACCAGTGGACTGATGGCTTTGAGTTTCGGCAAGAGTTCCACGCCACTGATGCCCGGCAAGTTCAGATCGCAGATCACGACGTGGTAGAGGCTCTTACGCATCATTCGTTGAGCTGTTTCCGCTGAGTCTGCTTGGTCGATCGCGATGCCTAACTTGCTGAACTGGCGACTGACCAAACTGCGCACAATGGGCTCGTCATCGACCACAAGAACACGAGTGCGAGTTTGTGGCTGGCTGCTTTTCGGTTTGGGTGGAACCACCACCAGGGGCACTGCCGCCGCACTGGCTAGTACCTCTGTGGCGAGTCGTCGGGTTGCATGTTTCGGCACGGCAACTGCCAGGGGCGCAGTGCCCGCGTCTTGGCCGATCTGGTCTAAGTGAGTGAGTGTTTCAGAGATATCCGTGTGATTGGACTCGTCGACATTTTCGATCAGTGACCGCAACACACCGACCGACGACAAGAGCGCTGCGGCCACTCGCGAGACCGATGGAGCTTTCGAGTCACGCAACTGATCCAGCAGGTTTTCCATGGTGTGAGTCAGCGTGCCGATCGTATCCAACGCCACAAATCCGGACTCACCTTTGATCGTATGTACGGCGCGAAAAATGCGATTCACGATGGTGATGCGGTCGGCCGGGGCCACTGTTTCCAGTGCGTTCAGGTCCGTCTCGATCTTCTCCAGCAATCTGGTCGCATTGCTCACAAACATGGCAACCATTTCGGGGTCGCTGGCAAACTCATCAATCGTGTCGGCGATGACGGTCATGGAAGAACCTCAATTTGACGAAGGTGTTTCGGAGATTTCGAGAGACCCAAGCCCTCGCAGTCGTGTGCTGTGTTGGCGGAGTGGAACCGCAAATCCACGCAGCGCGTTTCGTGGCGATGTCCACGAGGACTGTTCATCGTTCTACGAAGCCAAAGACGATCTTGAACGGACCGATGTCGGATTCGAAATCGATGCAGATGGGATGACTGTCGCGAGGGAAACTGATTTGCACGGCACTGCCATGGATGACCGTGGGCAACCCCAATCCTAGGTCAAGTTTTGCGACTCGATTTTTGGCGCTTCCTGCAATCACATTGGCAAACTCGCCAACCGTGTCGCAGACCAACGACGTGATTTCATGGAGGTCGATGTCAACCATGCGTTTGACGGCCCCCAGCGCAGCGACTTGGGAGAAGTTCAAGCACAGAGTTCCTGCGATATTGCCCGTTAAGCCGATGACCGCCGAGATCGGATGCAGTTGTGACTGAGCAGTCTTCAGCGAGATGCCTACCTTGCGACAACTCACGCCCATCATGAGATTAAAAGAGTCAAAAGTTGACTCGATGATGGGATTGACGATTTGGGTCGAGGATGACGCGTTGGCCTGCACGATCAGTTCCTTGTGAGTAGTTGTTGAAGCGAGCAGTTCCAACAACGTGTCCAAGACACACGTGGTGTAAGTCTCGACCTCCTTGCCGGGCAGGCACCCTCTAAGACCACCTCGATCGACACCGTGGGCGGTGTCGGAGGCGAGCCAGGGAACACGAGTAGTTCGCTCATGGTCGCGGCAGCGGATCTTGGTAGGGAATCTGCCCAGACTCAGCTCGCAACTGATAGGTCGCGTTGCCGTCCAAAGAAGTCCAAATCGCTCGAACGCGGCAGCCTTTGTGGATGCTTCCTGCCGGTAACGTTGTGAGCGGCACATCAGGGCGGCATTTCCCTGTTTTTTTCGGGTAAATGGCGGCCATCAACGAAACAACGGACTTCAACAGGTGATGACATCAACGGCTGTGTGATTTCGTAAGCCGATTTATCGCGTCATCCATCCTTCAGCAGACCACACTGTGAGCCCATCAAGCTCACTTCGCGGTGATATGTGGCTCGACCCACTGCCCAAGTGCCTTTTCGAAGGCGTCGACTCGCGCATCGGTACGAGCCTTGGCTCCCGCGACATCGTGGCCTGCGGGACCATGCGGTTCAGCGAAGATGTAGAACTTGATCTTCGGCTCAGTGCCCGACGGTCGGACCGCGAAGCGAAGGCGACAGTCCTCATGCGTGCCAAAGAAGATCACCAAATTGCCGCTTGGTTGTGGCAAGTCCACGGTCTTCGAATTCGCAGGCAGACTGCGGATCTCGTGCTTTGAGTAGTCATGAACAGCAGTCAACTTCACTCCGCCCAGTTCCGTTGGCGGCGTGGTGCGAAGCGCCTCGATCAATCCCAAGATCAACTCCTTGCCGCTGGGGCCATAGGCGTAGTCGTTGCGTTGCCGTTCGGCGTAGTAGCCGTGTTGCGCATAGAGTTGATTCAAACGATCGAGCAGCGAGAGTCCTTCTGCTGCTAACTCTGCCGCGAGTTCGCAGAGGTAGAGCGCCGCGATCGCGGCATCTTTGTCGCGGGCGTAGTCACCGGCGAGATACCCGAGCGACTCTTCGGTACCGAACACAAATGTGTCGACGCCGACCGCATCCATGGTCTCGCCGATGTACTTGAAGCCAACGAGCAAGTTGTCGACAACCTTGAGGTTCGCCGCCTTCGCAATCGCGGCGGTCAACTGCGTCGTGACCAGCGTCTCGACGACGTAATGGTTGGCGGTCAGCGGCCCTGTGTAACGAGTATCACCAGCGCCGTCCGGTCGAGCTTGCTGTCGCTTGCGGATCACATAGTCGGCGATGAGCGCGCCTTGCTGATTGCCGGAAAGAGGCACGAACTGCCCGCTCGCCTTGTCGCGGACCATGAACGCGATGCGGTCCGCGTCGGGGTCGGACGCGAGCAAGACATCCACGCCGCGAGCGTTGGCTTCAGGAATGATTGGCTCGAAGACCTTCGGGCTTTCAGGATTGGGCAACTGCTTCGGCACGTTCGGGAAGTTGCCGTCGGGCTGGCGCTGTGGTTCAAAGATCGAAATATCATGGAAGCCGACCGACTGTAGTAAGCGATACACCGACGTCTCTCCGACTCCATGCAATGGCGAGTAGATCGCCTTCAAACTGCGATTTGCCGACAGACTTAATTGGCGTAGCGAGTCGATGTACACCGCGTCGACTTGCTCGCCGATGATCTCAATCTGACCACTCGTGACGAGGGACTGGAAGTCCGGAATCACGATGTCTTTGGACTTGAGCACGCATTCGACGATGCCCTTGTCGTGCGGCGAAGTGACTTGTCCGCCGTGCGACCAATAAGCCTTGAAGCCGTTGTCGGCAGGAGGGTTGTGAGATGCCGAAATCATCACACCGACATCGCACTTCAGATGCAAAACCGCGAACGACAACTCGGGCGTCGCACGAATGTCATCGAAGAGGAAGACTTTCAGTCCGTGCGCGGCGAAGACGCAGGCCGTGAGTTCAGCGAACTCGCGCGAGCGGTTGCGCGAGTCATGCGCAATCACCGCGCGGCCCGATGAACGCCCCGTCGACTTTTTGAAGTACTCGGCCAGCCCGTTCGCGGACTCGGCAATCGTGCGTTCGTTGATCGTCGCCGAACCGAACGCCGCCATCGGCCCGCGTCGTCCGCCGGTACCGAATTCGATCTCTTCCCAGAAGCACGCTTCGAGTTTTTTCCACTGAGCGGCTTGCACGTCGGCGGCGATGGCCGGTGCATACTTCGCGAATTGCGACTCGCTGAGCCAACGTTTGAGATGTCCGGCGGTTGCGGGCTTGATCGTGTCTTGAACAACAGCAGCATCTACTTGGGCGAGGAGGTCAGTCAGTGCAGCGGTCATGGACGGCATCCTTTTTGAGTTCCCGAGGGAGTGTGCGACGAAGTGGCAGAACCGTAGCAGCGCCTGATTGATGGCCGTAAGGCAGCAGGCCTCACGGCTTTGGCCAGGTCTCTTGGTTTACCTCAGGCTTACTCGGCGTACTCGGTGGCTTTGTGTTTCAATCTTTGCAAGAACTGGAAACACCGAGGCACAGAGGGCACAGATTGGAATGCCAAGATCAAACGGTTTGACGAGCGACACATTCACTCGGGCCGGCTACACAACGATCTCTGCCTCGAATTCTCAGTGGCCGATTGGACTTCGTACTTCTTTATGGAGCCATCCGTATGAAGCGGTCAGCTTTGCTCGCGGTCTTCTTCTGTTGCCTTTGCGGCGCGATGTCGGCGTTCGCGGCGGAGAAGAACATCATCTTCATTATCGCCGATGATCTCAGTCCGACATTAGGTTGCTATGGCGATTCCGTGGCGGTCTCGCCGCATGTGGATGCGCTCGCAAAGGATGGCACGAGGTTCGTCAACGCGTTCGCGACGACAGCCAGTTGCAGCGCGAGTCGCTCGGTGGTCATGTCCGGTTTGCACAACCACAAGAACGGGCAGTACGGGCACGCGCACGCCTATCACAAATTCATGAGCTACCCGAACGTTGTCAGTCTTGCGCTGCCGCGCGTGATCGCGAATGCCGGCTACCGCACGGCTCAAGCGGGTAAGTATCACGTCGCTCCCGAAGAGATTTTTCATTTCGAGACGTACCTCAAAGGCAACGATCGCAATGCGGTTGATTTGGCCGAGAAGTGCCGCAGCTTCATTGCGGACAAAAGCGACGCGCGCCCGTTCTTTCTGTACTTCGCGACGAGCGACCCACATCGCGGCGGCGGTGATGACAAGACCTCGGCACTCAAACACAAGCCGGATTTGTTTGGGAACAAGCCCAACAAGGGCTCGTTCCCCGGTGTCAAGGAAGTGTTCTTCGACCCAGACAATGTCTTGGTTCCGAACTTCTTGCCGGACACTCCCGAGTGCCGTGCCGAGTTGGCTCAGTACTACCAATCGTGTGCCCGAGTGGATCAAGGAGTTGGTCGGCTGATCGAGATTCTCAAAGCGGAGAATCTCTTTGATAAGACGCTGATCGTATTCACGTCCGATCACGGCATGGCGTTTCCCGGCGCGAAGACCAACGTGTACGAGCCAGCGTTGAAGGTGCCGTTTGTTGTTCGTAATCCCTACGAACCTCAACGCGGCGTGACATCGACGACGCTCATCAGTCATGTCGACATCACGCCGTCGCTGTTGGACTTTGCAGGTGGCCTGGATGCAAAGACCAATGGCCCCAGCAAACTGGTTGACGCTGACGACTACTGGAAAGGCCGTGACCTCTATCAAATGGATAATCGTGCCGGCGCGAACAAGTTTCGCAGCTATCACGGCAAGTCCTGGATCGGAGTGCTCGGGCAAGCGGATTCGAACTTGCGTGAGACGCTCTTCGCGTCGCACACGTTTCACGAAATCCAGATGTACTACCCCATGCGCGTCGTGAGAGATCGACAATACAAACTCATCTGGAACATCGCGCATCCGCTGCCGTTTCCGTTCGCATCGGACTTGTGGGATGCCTCCACATGGCAGGCTCAATTGGAGCAAGGCAAAGCCGCCCCGTATGGCCGCAAGACCGTCGGCCAATACATCCAACGTCCGGCCTTCGAACTATTCGATATCAAGAATGACCCCGACGAGTCCAAGAACCTTGCCGACAGTCCCGATCACGCGGAAGTGCTCCAGCAATACAAGGCCAAGCTCAAGGCGTTGCAGATCGAATTGAACGATCCGTGGGTGATGAAGTGGGACTATGAGTGAGTCTTACTCTAGTTCGTTGATGACCTCGTTTCCCGCCCGAGTCCCCATCGCGGCGTAAGCACTGAAGTCGATGTTTTCGTTGATCGACCGCACACGGCCGTCTCCGAAGACAAAGTTGGCGTAGCCAATGTGGGGAGCCGAGACGTCTCGATCGTCGCTGGCCGGGTCGTTGGGAGCATGGCCCGTTTGGAACAAGACCATATGGCCATGATCGTCCGTGGGATCTGACAGCTCGCGCACGGCAGCCATCCATGTGGTTTCGTAGTCGAAGTGGTTGCCGTGCGAGGCTCCGTATCGGAATGGTCCATTGACTCGCTCGCCGACCATCAATGTGTTCGATAAGCCGTCAGTGACGTCGCTGGTTCGAGTGGCGCTGTTGCGAGAAAACATGCCGTCGCGCTGCTCTTGATTATCGTCGAGATCCGGTGGACCAAAGCTCGCCGCGTAGCTGGCCATGGAGTAACGCTCGGTCCCCATCATGACGAAGCCGTGTGCCGAGACGGTGTCCGAAGGGCAGAGAAAGTTTTGCACGCGGCTCTCGCGTCCGGGCTGATTGACGGCCTCCCAGATCGGGCGATTAAAGTTGAACTGGTCGTAAAGAGTACCGCCGTCAATGAGCGGCAGGATCATCAGTCCCCAACTGAAACCCATCTCGTTACCAGAAGCTCCCGACTTATAGAGATAGCCCGGTGGGAAGACGCGATGAGTCTCCTCATAGTTGACGAGTCCCAGTGCCATCTGTTTCAAATTGTTGCGGCAACTCGCTTGGCGTGCTGCTTCACGGGCTTGTTGAACCGCTGGAAGGATCAACGCGATCAGCACGGCAATGATGGCGATGACAACCAACAGTTCGATGAGTGTGAATCCACGACGGCGCATATGGGACCTAGAGAGGGAGTGCTTCGAACCTCAGTTCGTCGAGTTTCTGTATCGGGCGGGATTAAATTCACTCTGGTCGACATCTGCAATTAACCAAGTGAGCTGAAAAGATGAGGGAGACTTCAGCGTCTGCTCGGGGCCAGGCCTCGTTCACTGGAGGCACATGAGGCAGGGTTGGATCATGGCGCAGTTCACGACTATCACTGTGACCGCGCTTGACGCTGCTAAGCCGATCTGTCGGAAGTCCGCTGCACGCAGATCATCCATCGTCAACATCACTCGGAGTTCAAGATGCTCACCATGCTCGGAAGTCCGCGACGTTGTTGTGACGGAGTCACTCGGCGAGAGACCTTGCAGGCCGGAGCGTTGACCGCGCTGGGTGGCTTTGGCCTGCCGGAGTGGCTGCACGCGAACGACGTCGGAACTCTTCGTTCTGGTCCCGCTAAGAACATTTTGATGCTCTATTTGCTTGGAGGTGCTGCGACGCAGGACATGTGGGATTTAAAGCCACTGGCTCCTGCTGAAGTGCGCAGCGTGTTTCAGCCGATTGCGACATCCGCTTTGGGAGTGCAGGTTTGCGAGCATTTGCCACAGATGGCTCGGTGGATGCACACGGCGGCGGTCGTACGCACCGTCAATCATCAGGCTGGCTGCCATAATCCTCTGCCGAGCTATTCTGGTTATGAAGTCATGCTGCCGGACATTACGACGACGAAGGACACTTATCCGCCCAGCATGGGGGCGGTGTGCGAGTATCTGCGGCTCAAAGCACACGGCGATCGGGGTGGCTTGCCCGACTATGCCTATTTGCCGTGCTATCTCGGCTGGGGACAGAACATTCGTCGTCCGGGACCGTATGCCGGATTTCTCGGAAAACAGTGCGATGCACTGACGACTGAATGTGAGCCATATAAGCCCGATGGTTCTGGCAATGCGTTGCCCGGTACGCCGCTACCGGTGTTGGGGCAACCGCGACTTCCGCAAACCAAACTCCAAACAGGAGTGACACTCGATCGGTTGGCCTCGCGCAAGTCGCTGCTGGCTCAATTCGACGATCAGCAGCGGCGTATCGAGGGTTCGCGGTTGGTGGATTCGTTTGGTCGGAATCATCGCACTGCCTACGAGATGCTGACTTCTCCGGAGCTCAGGGGAGCGTTTGACCTCGATCAAGAAGATCCGAAGTTGGTGGAGCGTTATGGGAAGACGCTCTTTGGAAATAGCGCATTGATCGGTCGACGGTTGCTCGAACGAGGTGTCCGATTTGTGAACGTCACATGGGATTTGTTCTGGGATCGAATCCCCATCGACTATGACGCTTGGGATACTCACCAACGCAACTTTGAGATCTTGCAAAAGAATAAATTGCCGGGGTTGGATCAGGTGTTTTCAGCGTTGATGGATGATTTGCAATCGCGAGGACTGTTGGATGAAACGTTGATTGTGATCATGAGCGAGATGGGGCGTACTCCTCGTATCAACGCTAACGCTGGTCGTGATCATTGGACGAACTGCTACTCGGTGCTGTTCGCTGGCGCGGGCATTCGTGGTGGCACTCTTTATGGAGAATCAGACCATCAAGCCGCCTATGTGAAGGACATGCCGGTTAGCACGTCGGACATCTGTGCGACGATTTATCGCTGTCTGGGGATCGACCCTGGTTATCGCGTCCCTGATCAAGCGGGACGTCCTGTTGAGATTGCTCATGGAGGCCAACCGATCACGGGGATTCTAGCGTAAGAACCAGCCTGAGCGGAGCACTTTGCAAGCTGGGCACGGGCCACCAAGATGCCCGCCCGATGGCGTTTATTCTTTCTCCCATTTGGATGCACCATGTCTGATGATCTGACTCGACGTCGCTTTCATGAAATCACCCTCGCGGCATTTGGAGGACTATTGGCAGGGGCCAGTGCTGGCTGCAGTCACGAACAATCACAGACCGACACTGCGGCCCCGGTCAAAACAGACGTGACCAAGAGCGAGGTCGCTAATACCGCCGACTTGCACTTGTGTCGGGGGCTCAACACCTGCAAAGGCAAAGGGAAGGGCGGAGCCAACGACTGCGCAGGCACCAGCACATGTGCGACATTCGCTCAACACGAGTGTGGCGAGAACGGTTGCAAAGGGCAGGGCGGATGCGGTGCGAACCCCGGTGCCAATGAATGCAAAGGCAAGGGCGGATGTCATGTTCCGCTGATGGACCACGCTTGGGACAAAGTTCGTAAAGCGCTGGAGGATAAGTTCAAAGTCGACGGTAAAGAATTGGGACCAGCGCCCGCTGCAGCGTAAGGCGCGGCTACCGATCGTCTGATGCGCACCACCTCGATGCCTCACGCGAGCTGCATGATGACGACGTCTTCTCTACGCGTTTCCTGGGAGAGCTTGGGAACGAATGACAGATAAGTCTTGGAATTATCACCGCAGTGTTGTTGGGGGCCTCCTTCGTTTCTCTTGTGGAAGACCGACCGAGCATCATGCCCGATCCTGATCCTCGCTTTTTTAATCGTGAACTGAGTTGGCTGGAGTTCAATCAGCGTGTGCTCGATGAAGCTCGCGATGTGTCTAACCCGCTCATCGAACGTCTGAAGTTCCTCGCGATCACCGCTTCGAATTTAGACGAGTTTTTCATGGTTCGCGTTGGAGGCCTCCAGACGCTTGCCGAAGGGGGCAGTCATCAAACCGATCCGTCGGGCCTGACTCCAGAGCAACAATTGACGGCGATTGGGCAACGCGTCCGGCAGCTTGTTGACGATCAGTACGCGTGTTTCTTGAGGGAGATCGCGCCGCAACTGAGCACGGCTGGTATCACGCGACTCACTGCTGCAACGCTGACCGAATCGCAAGATCGCTTTGTGCAGCAAGTTTGCATGGAAGAAATCTTCGCGGCCCTCGCACCTTTGACGGTAACGCAGCACGATGGGCAGTTCCCGTTGCTGTTGAATCGTTCGATGAACGTCTGCGTGCGACTGCAACGACCGCTCGCTGAGAACCCCGATGACTTCGAGACGCGGTATGCGATCATTCCGTTTGGCCGCACCAATATGCGGTTTGTTTCGTTACCGGTTGCAAGCGGCTATGGCTTCATGTTGCTGGAAGAAGTCATCGAGCACTGTATTCATCAGTTTTTTCCCATGGAGAAAGTCGTTGAGTGCGCGGCGTTCCGTATCACACGCAACGCCGACATGGCGATTCGAGAGGACCAAGCGTCGGACTTGCTGGTGCAAATGCAGCAACTGCTGACTGAACGTCGCGCGAGTGATTGCGTGCGATTGGAATTGGCGTCATCGGCTTCGCCTGAGTTGACCGAGTTCTTGCGAGCGAGTTTTGAAATCGGTGAGCGAGACATCTTTCGTATTCCGGGACCGCTCGAACTCTCGGCCTTCATGCAACTCTTGGAACAAGCTACCGGAGCTGAGCATCGTTTTGCGGCTTGGCCAGCCATGAACTCGCCGTTGGTAGATCCGCCAGAAGACGTGTTTGCCGCGATCGCGAAACGCGACATCCTGCTCTATCACCCTTATGAGAGCTTTGATCCTGTTGTGCGTTTCATCGAGCAAGCGGCTCTCGACCCAGATGTCATCGCGATCAAGCAAACGCTGTATCGCACGAGTCGCAATAGTCCGATCGTCGCGGCTTTGGCACGAGCGGCTCAGAACGGCAAGCATGTGACCGTGATCGTCGAACTGAAGGCACGATTTGATGAGGCTCGCAATATCGAAGGCGCGAGGGCTCTCGAACATGCCGGCGTGCAAGTTTTCTATGGCGTGAAAGGGCTCAAGACACACGCGAAGATTTGCATTGTGATCCGCCGAGAGCCGCAAGGCATTCAGCGCTATGTCCATTTTGGAACAGGCAACTACAACGAACAGACCACGCGGCTCTATAGCGACGTGAGTCTGCTGACCTGCGATGAATCGCTCGGGCACGACGCGATCTCGTTCTTTAATGCGGTGACGGGATACTCGCAGCCGTTGGCCTTCCGGCTGATCGCCGCCGCTCCGTTCGGTCTGAGGGAGCGGCTCGTCGAAATGATCGAAGCCGAGATTCAATTCAAGAAGCAGCGCCAGCGTGCTGAGATTACCGCCAAGCTCAATTCGCTGGTCGACCCCGAGTTGATCGAATTGCTTTACAAGGCTTCGCAAGTCGGCGTGAAAGTGCGACTGAACGTGCGCGGAACCTGCTGTCTGAGGCCCGGAGTACCGGGACTTAGCGAGAATATTGAGGTCATCAGCATCGTTGATCGCTACTTGGAGCACGCGCGGATTTTTTACTTTAATCACGGTGGCGATCAGCGGGTCTTCATCTCCAGCGCCGATTGGATGCCACGCAACTTGGATCGCCGTGTGGAGTTGTTAACTCCCATTGAGGATGTCTCCTCGCGAGATCGATTGATCGCAATCCTTAACAGCTACTTCAAGGATCGCGCCAAAGGCCGCGTCCTGCAACCTGATGGGAGCTTTAAGATCGCCGGCAAACGGACGTCGAATAAGTTGCGTGCTCAAGAATGGCTCTACGACGAGACGCGTCGACTGGTGGAACTTGCCGAGCACTCTAAGAACACAGTCTTCGAGCCATATCAAGCGCCCGGTTTGGAATAATGGGATTGCTGGCGAACTTACTTGGGTGTGGGCTTCTTATTGACTTGGGACGCTCGTTTTTTGGTGTTTGTGGAGTATGCCGGAGTTGCCGGAGCGCTGGCTGTGGGTTCTGCCGAACCGACGAGCGGATCGTCGACATTGATGCTCTCTAGACGAGCCAGTCCGCGCGCCACGTATTCCTCGCTGATGTCAAACGAAACAAAACGACGTCCCAACTTCTTGGCAACTGCAACTGAAGTTGCACTTCCGCTAAATGGATCAAGCACCAACTCGCCAGGGTTAGAGCTGACTTTGATGATGCGCCCCAGGAGCTGCTCGGGCATTTGACAACCATGGAAGCCTTCGCGCTCTTTGAAGGTTCCGGCCACGCGCGGGAAGTACCAAGTGTCTTCTGTGGCACTAAAGCTTTCCGGCAAATCTTGTGGCCGCAGAATCCAGGTATCGTCGGGCAAGCGACCCGGCGAGGCTCGCTTATCGGCGTAGACCAATTGCCGCGCGGAAGGGATCAGGATGGCGTCGCGGTTGAAGGTGATCTTCTTGGGGTCTGGGTCTTTGACGAAGTGAAAAATGTGAGCATGCGAACGGCTAAACTTGAGTTTGCAGTTCACTCCGAACGTGTAGTACCAGATGACCCAACTGCGGCAGTGGAAGCCGATCTGTTGGCTAAGCACTTTGAGTTCTGCGGCGTACTCGTCTCCGATGGCTAACCAAAAAGCTCCGGTCGGTTTGAGGACTCGATAGACACCGCTGATCCAATCGCGAGACCACTCAAGATAGGTCTGCGTGTCTTTGCGGTCGTCATAGACGTCGTAGGCATAACCGATATTGAAGGGGGGATCGGCAAACGCCAGATCAACACTGCCCGGTGTCAGTTGCCGCATCCCCTCAATGCAGTCGAGCTGATGAATCGTGCCTGTGGGAAGCATCCAGAAAACCTCGATCTCTCAAATCAAACGCGTCCTCGCGAGGTTCGTGAGAGACGCCGAGCCGCATGCGGAGAATGTTAGGAACGAACACGGGATGATTGCGCATTAGTCACGCGATTTCATCCGAGGGCAGTGACGACGCTAACTCTCAGGCGAGCACTTCAGTCGCAGATAGATCTGGCTCATCCAGCGACAAGACGGCCACTCGTTAACGACGCGTTGCTGGGTTGTTTGCTCGGCGACCTCAGGGAAAGGGAGCAGCCCGGCCTAACGACAGAAGAGCGAGTGGTGGTGGTGCAAGTGCTCTCGGCGGCCCCGGAAGCTGAGTGAGCGACCGCCGTTCTGTCTGTCAAACCGGGCTGCAAGGTGGCTTCATTAAACTGAGTGGTAGAGGCCGACTTCCCGCCGCATCACAAGCCTTCCTTGGCGGACGGGTCCATTTTCAACCAGAGCGACGGTTAACCGACTAACTCCTTGAACATGTCTCCGAATTCGGGCATGTCGACCTTCAGGGTTTCGAGCCAAGCATCTGGCTTCCAAATCTCTATGCAGATGGCTGCTCCGACCAACATCACGTCATTGGTCGCAGGTACGTCGAGGAACTCGCGAAAGCCTTCTGGAATCAACACTCGCGAACGATTCGCAAGGGGAATGACCTTGGATCGCGTCGAGAGCAATCGACCGAGTCGTTGCACCTCGTTCATACGTCCACCCAGTAAACCGGCTTTGATCTTAGACCTGATCACTTCGACCCCCGCTTCCACACGAGCGTTCCAGTCCGACGGCTTCCACAAGCTGAGGCAGCCATATCGTTCTTTCACGAGGATCGTGTTGCCATCGTCGTCAGTGATCTCCGTGGCCATTTCCGCCGGGAGCGTCAATCGGAAACGATCATCGATCGTCCGTTTCTGCTCACCTTGAAGAAAGGTATCGGAGGGCATGACTAAGGCACCGCTGTGGAATGAATCTGACCGGGTGAGGCATGCTATTGGGCTCAAAACCCACAGACAACCAATTTGTAAAAGAGCATTGGGCTAATTTCCCACTTGTGGCCGGAACTTATCCCGGTCGGGCAAGCTCGGCAAGCGCGCGACCGGTTGTTGCCAAGATTTCGATGAAGCAGACTCGATCAGGCTGAGGGGATGACGGAGTTCACAGAGCGCATGATCGAGTTCGCGCGGTTGCAGCAGTCGAGGCTCGACGCGGTGGCTCACGGTGACATGAGTCCGACATGATGTGGCTTAATCGCGAGTGCGTCGTCGACTTGTTCTACGTCGATAAGCCTGATGACCAATTCATTCGCGAGCCGTTGGCGGGTGATATTCTCGCCGTCACCGTACCGTATGAGCGTTACTCACAGCGAAACGCGATTGTCTTCATCGACTGACATTGCGATCGATTGACATCGCGGACTTGCTGTGGTGGGCATGATTCCCAAACGTCAACGGGTGCGTCATTCTGAAGCACAACGGCGTTCATACGCTCAACACAGAAGACGCTGCTTCCAGTGTCATTCTCGGTCGCTTCAGGTGATTGATCAGGCTCACTCTCGGCTTGATTGTGGATGGTTCTCCGAAAGGTAGTTCGAGATGCGATCTTCGCTGCGTCTGTTTATCGCGATCTGGCTGTTGGGCTTGATGGTATGGGCCATTCCGAGTGATTGCTGGGCCGTGACTGGGACCGAATATCAAGCACAGCAATCTGATTTCGTGGTCGCCGTCGATTCGCGTTGGGCGGGATGTCGTAGCGGCGGCTATCACCCGATTCGTGTGCGTATTCAGAATCGAGCCGAGACACGCGATGTCACTGTGGTGTTTCGCCCCGGCGACCGCACGTTGCCGACCGTCTCGCGCACGGTGAACTGCCCCCAGAACGCGACGACGCTGATCACTCTGCCGGTGCCCATGATTGGGGCCGTGAACCACGGAGAGTTGGAGTTCTATGACGCACGAGGTCAGCTACGAGACCTCAGTCGTACAATTAATGTCGCGGAGCAAGACCTCACGGCGGGGCGGCCTGGATTGCTTGTCATTTCGTCGACGAATGAGGATTGCAGCCAATTCGAACTGGCGGTCTCGTCAACCTTGGGAGTGACTGGCGGACACTACGGCTCGGCATACACCGAGAACCACTTCGTGGCTCAGCCGGTGATGTTGCCTAACACCGCGATCAGTTACAGCGGCGTGGATCTCGTGGCGGCATCGTTCAAGACGCTGCAAACACTCACTGGAGAAACACGTGACGCATTGCTGAACTGGACTCGGACCGGTGGCACATTATTGATCTATGATGCTGGTGAATCAGGTTCTGAGAACGCTGATGTCCGTCGATTGCTGGGGCTGGATCGCATCTCTCAACAAGATGAGTGGCGTCAGTCCGAGCCCAAGAATCGATCGCAGATTCAAGTGCGACAGTTCGATCAGTACGGCAACGAAACCCACATCACATCGAATGCTGAAACTGGCACAGCTTGGAAGGCATCCTCGACAACCTTTGCGGCACGACGATACGGCTTAGGACAGGTCGCGATGTTCGCGAGCAATCCATTCCCAGGTACGCCACATGATTGGGCGTGGTTCTTCAACGCGACGTTTATGTCACAGAAAGGCCGATGGGCCGCGCGAGTCGGTGTGAACGCTCGCAATGACGCTTCGGACTTTTACCAGTTCTTGATTCCTGGCATTCAGTCGGTGCCGGTCTACTCGTTCTTGTTCTTTATTACGTTGTTCGCAGTCGTAATTGGGCCGGTCAACTACTTTGTCTTAGCACGACGCAATCAACTCAACGCGCTGATTATCACTGTGCCGATCTTGGCCTTGCTCACCAGTGTCGCGTTGTTTGTCTTCTCGGCGGTCTCGCATGGTTTTTCTGTCAAAGGGAGAACTCGCAGCCTCACGATGATTGATCAAGGACTGCAAGCGGCGGTCGTTTCCAGCAGGCTTTCTCTGTACGCAGGCATGACTCCGTCGAACGGTCTGCAATTCTCGCCCGAGACTGTCGTCATTCCGTTATGGCCGAGAGATGTCGAATTCGAAGGCGGTTCGGTCGATTGGACTCAAACGCAGCACCTCACGAACGGCTTTCTGCGCGCACGTACGAAGACTCAATATCACACACTCGTTGCGCAAGCCGAACGCGGTCGACTCAACGTGGAATCTCCCTCTGACCGAACGCTGCGGATCACGAACGGACTCGAATGGCATCTGGACGTGCTCGTTGTGGGTGATGACCAGGGCACGCTCTATTTAGGCCAAGACATTGCGCCTGGTAGTCCAGCATCACTGAAGCCAATGAGTGCGGAAGATCGTCGCGCAGTGCTCGAGAACATCGTGTCCAACATGCCGGTCGTTCCTGACGAGTACTCGAACTCGGCCAATTTTAACCTGTTCTCGAACATGGGTCGCTCGCGCCGTCATCGTTATGGCTATTGGGGCGGGCAAGAGCAGAACTTTCGACTGCAGGACGGCCAAGTGGAGCAAGAACTACAGCGTATGAAGAATGTTTTCGAGAATGGCTCGGCGCTGAAACGGACTTACTTCGCGACCATGAAGCAGCGTCCCAAACTGGAGACAGGCACGACCATCGACACGGTGCAGGAATGGCACGCGTTGATTGGCTACTATTAACGTGACGCCAAACGGAACAGTGCCGCGTCCGTCAGTCAGCGGAGGGCGATGTACGTCCTGGTGAGTATGCTCGCAGACGATTCTGCGGTCGGCCTCCAGCAGGGTTACTCATCCGCAAATTGTGCGAGTCCTTGCTCGAAGAAATGCTTGGCTGCGCGGCCACTGATTTCGCCAGCGCGAACCAATTCGGCGGCGATTAATTCAACCGCTCGCCAATGGCCGGGTTGTTCCAGCAGGTGCTCGACTTTCGCAAGCAGGCGTCGCGAGAGTCGCTCCCAATGCTTCGTTCCGGCGCGTAGGGATGCGAGTTGCTCGACGCCGCGCAAATCTTGCTGAGCACCTCCCCAGTCGTAGCGGCCTGTGTACCGAGCTTCGGCAGCAAGTCCCGCAAGCGCGATGAGCACTTCGCGTTCAAGCCAATCGTCCGTGGGCTTGGTTTTCCCTTTGCCAAATTCGCAACGGCCGAGGCGTTGCTTGTCGGGCAGGACGGTCACGAGCTGCACCGGCCTGCCAAGTG
>Ga0172376_10003860_pt1 | contig 17437 bp, 16 predicted proteins | sample Lak35m_FD_121114 | JGI IMG/M metagenome (GOLD analysis project Ga0172376, IMG submission 121114) | Freshwater microbial communities from Kabuno Bay, South-Kivu, Congo - kab_092012_35m | ecosystem: Environmental > Aquatic > Freshwater > Lake | place: Democratic Republic of the Congo: South-Kivu... | reverse complement strand
CCCATGGTGCCGTCGTCGTGCAGGATGCGCACGAAGTTGCCGGCAGGATTGTTGCCGCGGCCGCTCTGCTCGTTCTCGATCTTCACCACCATGCCACCGCGCGCCGCGACGATCGGCGTGCCCTCGGGCATGGCGATATCCACGGCATAGCGGCCCTTGGGTGTGAAGTGGCTGTACTGGCCGTTGGCGCCCTGGGTCAGGCGGAACGGGCCACCGCGCCAGGGCAGCGGGTACTTGTAGGGCTTGGGTATCAGCCGCGGATCGCCCAGCGCATGACGCAGCTTGGGCGTGTACTTGAGCGGCTTGCTGGCATCGCGCGGCGCCAGGGTCGCCAGGCGGATCTGGCTGCGTGGCGGCAGCACCCAGCGGATCGGCTTGGCCGGTGCGCCCACCGCGTTCTCGACGTTCTCCAGCTTCAGCTCGATATCCACCGGCGCGAACAGGTCGTTGCGCACCAGCAGCGTTTCGCCCGCATCGTGCTTGCGGGTTTCCAGCTTCACCTGAGTGTCGAGCTTTTCCACCATACGGTCGCGGAAGACGAACACCTGCGCACCAGGCGCGGCCTGGTCGCTATAGGTCACGACTCCATTGGCGTCGGTGTATTTGTAGATGGTCAGGGCCAAGGCCGGCGAGGCCAGCAGCGGCAGCCCGAGCAACAGAAGAATGCGCCCCAGCATAACGGCAGATTTTCTAGTGATTATGGTGTTGGAGCGCAAAGACTAGCAGTGGCGGTTGGCCTGCGCGAGCCACCGACCGTCGGGGTGTGAAGCTTGTCAGCTTGTCGCGTGGACCAGGCGCCGAACGGTCGCCTGGTCCGCATTCAGGCGCCGGGCGTGAAGTGGCGTTGAGCGGTGCCGCGGGCGATCAGGCGCGACAGGTAGTCGAGCTTCTGCGGATCGCGATCGACGAAGCGGAACGAGAGCTGCAGCCAGTCGCTGTCGGGTTTCGGCTCGAACGCAGCGACGGCATGCAGATAGCCGTTGAGCCGCGCGATCTCGCCGCCCTCGCCCTGCTCCAGGTCGAGCACGGCACTTTCCAGCACCTGCGGCAGCGACTCGCCACGCTTGACCACCAGCAGCGCCTCCTTGAGGCTCAGCGCCTTGATCACACAGGCAACGCTGCCATGGGCCAGCCGCAGCTGGCCTTGGCCGCGGCCGGACGAGGCGGCACCCGGGGCAGCGGCAGGGGCTGTCGGCTGGATCAGTGGCGCAGCCTTCGCTTCCGGAGCAGGAGCGGCAGCGGGACGGACGACCTCCGCCTTGCCGCCGGTCAGTGCGGCCAGCGAGTCATTGGCCACGCCGGTGGACAGGACCCGTGTCGGTGCGCTGGCAGCCAACGCATCCAGCTTGCCGGCACGGCCGAGGGCCTTGCGCACCTTGCTGGTCAGTTGTTCGTTGGAAAAGGGCTTGCCGATGAAGTCGGATACGCCGGCCTGGATGGCCTGTACCACGTTCTCCTTGTCGCCACGACTGGTCACCATGATGAACGGCACGGCCTTCAGCGCGTCCTGAGTACGGCACCAGGTCAGCAGCTCGAGGCCGGACATCTCCGGCATCTCCCAGTCGCAGAGGATCAGGTCGAAGCGCTCACGGGCGAGCATCTGCTGGGCCTTGCGTCCATTCACTGCATCCTCGGTGCGAATCCCGGGAAATTGGCTGCGCAGCGCCTTCTTTACCAGGTCGCGGATAAAGGGCGCGTCATCCACTACCAGCACACTGACCTTGCTCATCCTTCACTCCTGCTCGAATGCCGGCAAGCATAGCCGCAGGAGCGTATCGACAAAAGCGCGCAAGGGCATGGATGCGCAAGTTGTTGCGCCGGATCAGCCAGAAACCGCCGCGACGCCCCCTCCGCTGCTGGCTTGCAGCAGGACAGCCTTGCCGCGGCGCGGCATACTCGCCTCTTCTCCAGCTTCGCGAGGCCAGTCATGTTCCAGCACATTCTCGTCGCTCACGATCTCAGCCCGGACGCCGATCTGGCCCTGCAGCGTGCCGTCCAGCTGGCGCGACAGACAGGCGCACGGCTCAGCCTGCTGCACGTGCTCGACGAGCGCGACCCGTCAGCCGACGAGCACGCGGCACGCGCCTGGCTGCAGGAGCGTCTGCGCGAGCAGCAGCTGGACCAGCTCGAGCCCTGGATTCGCCGCGGCCCGGCGGTGGAGGAAATACTCACCCAGGCCGAAGGGCTGGAAGCCGACCTGCTGATCCTGGGCCGCCACCACCGTGGCTCCAGCCAGGGCTTCGCCGGCACCACGCTGGAACGCATCATGCTCGAGAGCACCGCGCCGCTGCTGCTGGTGGTCGCGCCGGCCGAGGCGCCGTACCGTCGCGCGATGGCCGCGCTGGACTTCTCCCGCTGCGCCACCCGCGCCATGCAGTGCGCCTGGCAGCTGCTGGATGGCGACGCCGAGCTGCATGCCCTGCACGTGCATGAGATGGCCGAGGTGCACGGCCCGGACCCCGAGGGTCTGGTGCTGCAGCAGGAGCTGTTCGATCAGCTGGTGGAGGATATCCAGCAGCAACTGCCGCAAACCGGTGCGTTGCTGAGCTACAGCCTGCATCAGGGCGAGCGCAGCAACTGCCTGGACGCCGCCCTGCGCGACTGGCAACCGCAGCTGCTCGCCCTGGGCAGCCACAGCCGTGGCGAGATGAGCAGTGCGCTACTCGGCAGCCTGGCGCGTCAGTTTCTCGACCAGCCGCCCTGCGACATCCTGATCGCCCGCTGATCCCCCGCCCGCCTGCGCCCGTGGCCCCGCTACGGGCGTGAATCTGCGCCGCAGCGCCATCATCGCAGCGGCATCGAGTTGCGTCCCGTCGAAGCCCTGCTACGGTTAGAGCCAGAACAACAATAAGAAGAAGACGCCCATGTGCCCTGCTTCGACTGATTCTCGCCCTACCCTTTCGCTATCCAGCCATTCGACTTCGCAGCATGACGCGACGGCGGCAGCCTGCCTGATGCGCGGATTGCCACGCACCGTCGTCCGCCGGTGTACCACGGCGGCCCTCGCGCGGAGCGAGCCCGGCGCTGCGTTGTTACCCGCCTCCCCAGCTTTCCCCTAACCCGCCCATACGGCTCGCCTCGCATCGGCGCGCGCCCGTATGCCGAACAAACCGTGCAAGGAGATACGCATGAAGCTTTCAGCAATCGCAGCGGCAACCCTGACGGCCGCGGTCGCCGTTCCCGCCTCGGCCGAGATTTCCGACGGCAAGGTGAAGATCGGCATCCTCAACGACCAGTCCGGCGTGTACGCGGACTTCGGCGGCAAGTGGTCGTTCGAAGCGGCGAAGATGGCGGCCGAAGACTTCGGCGGCAAGGTGCTCGACGCGCCCATCGAGGTCGTCACCGCCGATCACCAGAACAAGCCGGACATCGCCTCCAATATCGCGCGGCAGTGGTACGACCGCGAGCAGGTCGACTCGATCATGGAGCTGACCACCTCCTCGGTGGCGCTGGCGGTACAGGGCATTTCCAAGAGCAAGAAGAAGATCAACCTGGTCACCGGCGCTGCCACCACCGAGCTGACCGGCAAGCAGTGCTCGCCCTACGGCTTCCACTGGGCCTACGACACCCATGCGCTGGCGGTCGGCACCGGCGGTGCGCTGGTGTCCCAGGGCGGCGACAGCTGGTATTTCCTGACCGCCGACTACGCCTTCGGCTACTCGCTGGAGGAACAGACCTCCAAGTTCGTCAAGTCCAAGGGCGGCGAGGTCAAGGGCGCGGTGCGCCATCCGCTGGCGAGCACCGATTACTCCTCGTTCCTCCTGCAGGCGCAATCCTCCGGGGCCAAGGTCATCGGCCTCGCCAACGCGGGTCTGGACACCGCCAACAGCATCAAGCAGGCGGCCGAGTTCGGCATCGTCGCCGGCGGTCAGCGCCTCGCCGCGCTGCTCTTCACCCTCGCCGAAGTGCACGGCCTAGGCCTGGACGCCGCCCAGGGCCTGACCCTGACCGAGAGCTTCTACTGGGACCGCGACGACAAGTCCCGCGAATTCGGCGAGCGTTTCTTCAAGCGCACCGGGCGCATGCCGAACATGGTCCATGCCGGCACCTATTCCGGCGTCATGCAGTACCTCAAGGCGATCGAGAAGGCCGGCACCGACGCCACCGAGCCGGTGGCCAAGGCGATGCACGAGCTGCCGGTGGACGACGTCTTCGCGCGCAACGCCAAGGTCGGCGCCAACGGCCGGCTGATCAGCGACGTCTATCTGATGGAAGTGAAGAAACCCGAGGAGAGTTCGCGACCTTGGGACTACTACAAGGTGCTGGCCACCGTGCCGGGCGATGAGGCCTACATCAAGCCGGCCGACAGTGGCTGCGAGCTGGTCGGGCAATGAGCATGGCCGCCGTTCAGCCCAGCGCGGCTGGCGACGCCGGACGGGGTACTCCCGTGATGCTCTCGGCGCGCGGCCTGCGCAAGGAGTTCGGCGGCTTCGTCGCGGTCAACAACGTCGATCTGGACGTGCACCATGCCCGGGTACACGCCCTGATCGGCCCCAACGGTGCGGGCAAGACCACGGTGTTCAACCTGCTGACCAAGTTCCTGCAGCCCACCGCCGGGAGCATCCGCCTGCTCGACCATGACATCACCCGTACCGACCCGGCCAAGGTGGCGCGCATGGGGCTGGTTCGCTCGTTCCAGATCTCGGCGGTGTTCCCGCACCTCTCGGTGCTGGACAACGTGCGCGTCGCCCTGCAGCGCCCGGGCGGGCTGGCCACCCAGTTCTGGCTGCCGATGCGTTCGCTGAACCGGCTGAACGAACGTGCCATGCAGCTGATCGAGTCGGTCGGCCTGCAGGACAGGCGCCACGACGCCGCCGTCGACCTGTCCTACGGCCGCAAGCGGGTGCTGGAACTGGCCACCACCCTGGCGCTGGAGCCGAAGGTGCTGCTGCTCGACGAGCCCATGGCTGGCATGGGCCACGAGGACGTGGCGGTGGTCGCCGAGCTCATCCGGGCGGTGGCAACCGAGCGCGCGGTGCTGATGGTCGAGCACAACCTCAAGGTGGTCGCCGACCTCTGCCATGAGGTCACGGTGCTGCAGCGCGGGGAAATCCTCACCAGCGGCGACTACCGCAGCGTCAGCCAGGACGAACGTGTGCGCACCGCCTACATGGGAACCGAAGATGACTGAAAGCACGGCACTACTGGCGGTACGCGAACTCAACGCCTGGTATGGCGAAAGCCATGCGCTGCACGGCATCGACCTGGACGTGCACGAAGGCGAAACGGTGACGCTGCTCGGGCGCAACGGCGTGGGCAAGACCACCGCGCTGCGGGCCATCGTCGGCATCATCCGCAAGCGCAGCGGGACGATCCGCTTCGACGGCAAGGACATGCTGCGCGTGCCACTGCACCGCACTGCCCGCCACGGCATCGGCTACGTGCCGGAGGAGCGCGGCATCTTCTCCACGCTTACCGTCGAGGAGAACCTCACCCTGCCGCCGGTGATCGCCAAGGGCGGCATGAGCCTGGCGGAGATCTACCAGCTGTTTCCCAACCTCGAGGAACGCCGCAAGAGCCCGGGCACCAAGCTCTCCGGCGGCGAGCAGCAGATGCTGGCGATGGCGCGCATCCTGCGCACCGGCGCGCGCCTGCTGCTGCTCGACGAGCCCACCGAAGGCCTGGCGCCGGTGATCATCCAGCGTATCGGCGAGGTGCTGCAGACGCTCAAGCAGCGCGGCATGACCATCCTGCTGGTGGAGCAGAACTTCCGCTTCGCCAGCAAGGTGGCCGACCGCTTCTACGTAGTGGACCACGGCCAGGTCATCGACACCTTCGATGTTGCCGATCTGCCTGGCCGCATGAGCATGCTCAACGAAGCCCTGGGGGTCTGATGACGACGATTTTCGATGTGCCGATCCAGGCGTTTCTCGGCCAGCTTCTGATCGGCCTGATCAATGGCTCGTTCTACGCCATGCTCAGCCTGGGCCTGGCGATCATCTTCGGCATGCTGAAGATCATCAACTTCGCCCACGGTGCGCAGTACATGATCGGCGCCTTCGCCGGCTACCTGCTGCTGGCCACCCTAGGTATCGGCTACTGGCCGGCGCTGATCCTTGCGCCGATCGTCGTCGGCCTGTGCAGCGCGGTGATCGAGCGCCTGGCGCTTTCGCGGCTGTACAACCTCGACCACCTCTACAGCCTGCTCTTCACCTTCGGCCTGGCGCTCGCCCTGGAGGGCGCCTTCCGCTACTTCTACGGCTCCTCCGGGCAACCCTATGCGGTGCCCAAGGAGCTGGCCGGCGGCTACAACCTGGGCTTCATGTTCCTGCCCAAGTACCGCGCCTGGGTGGTGCTGGCCTCGCTGGTGATCTGCATCGCCAGCTGGCTGCTGATCGAGAAGACCAAGCTCGGCGCCTACCTGCGCGCCGCCACCGAGAACCCGACCCTGGTGCGCACCTTCGGCATCAACGTGCCGCTGTTGCTGACCTTCACCTACGGCATGGGCGCGGCATTGGCCGGGCTGGCCGGCATGCTCGCCGCGCCGATCTACCAGGTCAGCCCGCTGATGGGCTCGAACCTGATCATCGTGGTGTTCGCCGTGGTGGTGGTCGGCGGCATGGGCTCGATTCTCGGCGCCATTATCACTGGCTACTTGCTGGGCATCCTCGAGGGGCTGACCAAGGTGTTCTATCCGGAAGCGTCCAATATCGTGATCTTCGTGATCATGGCGATCGTGCTGCTGGTACGCCCGGCCGGCCTGATGGGGAGAGATGCCTGATGAACAGCCAGCTGAGCGTCACCCCGACCACCAAACGCCCGCTGCTGCGCCTGGAAACCGTGCTGATCCTGATCGGCGTGGTCGCCCTGGCCCTGGCGCCGTTCTACTTCTACCCGATCTTCCTGATGAAGGTGCTGTGCTTCGCCCTCTTCGCCTGCGCCTTCAACCTGCTGCTCGGCTACACCGGCATCCTCTCGTTCGGCCATGCGGCCTTTTTCGGCGGCGCCGCCTATTTCACCGCCCATGCCGTGAAGGAATGGGGACTGACGCCGGAACTGGGGATTCTCGTCGGCGTTGCCGGCGCGGCGTTTCTCGGGCTGATCATCGGTTTCCTGGCGATACGCCGGCAGGGCATCTACTCGACGATGATCACCCTGGCACTGTCGCAGATGTTCTTTTTCTTCTGCCTGCAGGCTTCGTTCACCCACGGCGAGGACGGCATCCAGAATATCCCGCGCGGCCACCTGTTCGGCCTGATCGACCTGGAAGAGCCGCTATACATGTACTTCTTCGTGCTCTCGGTGTTCCTCGCCGGCATGCTGCTGATCTGGCGGGTGATCCATTCGCCGTACGGCATGATCCTGCGCTCGATCCGCGAGAACGAAAACCGCGCGATCTCCCTCGGCTACACGGTGTCGCGCTACAAGCTGGGCGCCTTCGTGATGTCCGCCGCGCTGGCAGGGCTCGCCGGCGGCTTGAAGGCGCTGGTGTTCCAGTTCGCCACGCTGACCGACGTCAGCTGGCAGATGTCCGGCGAAGTGGTGCTGATGACGCTGCTTGGCGGCATCGGCACCCTGGTCGGGCCGGTCTTCGGCGCCGCACTGGTGACCACGCTGGGCAACTACTTCGCCACCTCGGAACTGCCGGTGACCCTGGTCACCGGGATCATCTTCATGGTCTGCGTGCTGGTGTTCCGCCGCGGGATGATCGGCGAACTCTATGCCTCGCGGCTGGGCAAGAAGCTGGAGCGGCGCGCCGAGGACTGATTTCCTCAGCCGGCGGACTCGAGCAGGTCGTGCAGCTCGACGAACTGCTGGCTGAGCTTGTGCCGCGGATCCAGGTACACCAGCGGCGTACAGGCCTGGTGCGACTCGCGCATCTTCACCGAACTCATCAGGTTGATCGGCAGCACCGGCAGGCCTTCACTCAGCAACTCGTCGATCATCTGCTGCGGCAGCGCGGCCCGTGGCTGGAACTGGTTGACCACGATGCCCTCGACTTCGAGCGCCTCGTTGTGGTCGTCCCTCATCTCCTCGATCTCGTTCAACAGGCCGTACAGGGCCTGACGGGAAAAGCTGTCGCAGTCGAAGGGGATGAGGCAGCGGTCAGCGGCGATCAGCGCCGAAACGGTGTAGAAGTTCAGCCCCGGCGGGGTGTCCAGGTAGATCCGGTCGTAATCCTCGGCGAGGCTTTCGAGCAGCTTTCGCAGCTTGTTGATCTTGTGCTTGGCCTCCAGCTTGGGCTGCAGGTCGGCCAGTTCGGCCGTGGCGCTGATCAGGTGCAGGTTGTCGAACGCTGTTTCGAGGATCGGCGGGCGCGCCTTCTTGCCAGCGTTGCCGCCAGCGAGAATCTGCTTGAAGAAGTCGGCAATGCCGGTAGGAATGTCATCGCCGGTCAGGCCGGTCAGGTAGTGCGTGGAGTTGGCCTGGGCGTCCAGGTCCACCAGCAGTGTGCGGTAGCCCTGCGATGCGCTGACCGCAGCCAGATTGCAGGCGATGCTCGACTTGCCGACACCACCCTTCTGATTGAACACGACCCTGCGCATGACTCGCCCCCAAGAACCCTGAGCGGTCGAGTCTATACGGCAAATATGACAGCTGCGTTATCCGCGGCGGCAAACCCGACCAAAGTCAGACGGCGACGGGCGCCTTGATGTGCGGGTGCGCCTCGTAGCCGACCAGCTCGAAGTCCTCGAAGCGGAAGGCGAACAGGTCCTTCACCTCGGGATTGAGCTTCATGGTCGGCAGCGGCAGCGGCTCGCGGGTCAGCTGCAGATCGGCCTGCTCCAGGTGGTTGGCGTAAAGGTGGCAATCGCCGCCACTCCAGATGAACTCGCCCGGCTCGAGGTCGCAGACCTGCGCCACCATCAGCGTCAGCAGGGCATAGCTGGCGATGTTGAAGGGCACGCCGAGGAAGATGTCGGCCGAGCGCTGGTACAGCTGGCAGCTGAGCTTGCCATCGGCGACGTAGAACTGGAACAGGGCGTGGCACGGCGGCAGTGCCATCTGCTCGACCAGCGCCGGATTCCAGGCCGAGACGATCAGCCGGCGCGAATCCGGATTCTTCTTGATCATCGCCAGCAGGTTGGCAATCTGGTCGATGGACTCGCCGTTCGGCGCCGGCCAGGAGCGCCACTGGTAGCCGTAGACCGGGCCCAGCTCGCCGTTCTCGTCGGCCCACTCGTCCCAGATGCGCACGCCGTTTTCCTTCAGGTACTTGATGTTGGTATCGCCCTGAAGGAACCACAGCAGCTCGTGGATGATGGATTTGAGGTGACACTTCTTGGTGGTCACCAGCGGGAAGCCTTCGGCCAGGTCGAAGCGCATCTGGTAGCCGAACACGCTATAGGTGCCGGTGCCGGTGCGGTCGCTCTTGAAGGTGCCGTGTTCGCGCACGTGGCGCATCAGGTCGAGATACTGTTTCATCGATTGACTCGAAGCAGGCGCCAAAGCGCGGTGAAAAAAGGCTGCGCGAATAGTAAAAGGCGACGCCCGGCTTGTCGCGTGTGCGGCGACAAGCCGGATCAGATTCAGGCCGGCGCCCGGCCGGCTTCGCGCCGGTAGCCCCAGGCAATCATCCCGGCGCCCAGCAGCACCATGGGAATGCACAGCACCTGGCCCATGGTCAGCCAGCCGAACGCAAGGTAGCCCAGCTGCGCATCAGGCACGCGGACGAACTCGACGATGAAACGGAAAATGCCGTAGCACACCGCGAACAGTCCGGACACCGCCATGGTCGGCCGCGGCTTGCGCGAATACAGCCAGAGGATGACGAACAGCGCTACGCCTTCCAGGGCGAATTGGTAAAGCTGCGACGGATGCCGCGCCAGCTGCTGCGGATCGGTCGGGAAGACCATTGCCCAGGGCACATCGGTGGCTTTGCCCCACAGCTCGGCATTGATGAAGTTGCCGATGCGCCCGGCACCCAGGCCGATCGGCACGAAGGGTGCGATGAAGTCCATCAGTTCGAAGAAGCTTTTGCCGTTGCGCCGGGCGAAGATCCAGCTGCACAGCAGCACGCCGATCAGGCCCCCGTGGAACGACATGCCGCCCTTCCACACCTGCAGAATCAGACTCGGCTGATTGATGTAGGCGGCCAGGTCGTAGAACAGCACGTAACCCAGGCGGCCGCCGACGATCACCCCCATGGCGACCCAGAACACCAGGTCGGACAGTTTGTCCTTCGGCCACTCCGGCGCGAAGCGCTGCACCCGCAGCGAGGCCAGCCACCAGGCGCCGCCGATGCCGATCAGGTACATCAGGCCGTACCAGTGAATCTGCAAGGGGCCGATGGCGATGGCCACCGGATCGATCTGCGGATAGGGCAGCATCCGTTACTCCTCAAACCAGAAAGTTGATGCCGACGCTCAGCAGCAGCAGAGCGAACAGCCGTTTCAGAACCTTGGCCGACAGGCGATGCGCCAGCCGCGCGCCGAGCCGTGCGAAGAACATGCTGGTGGCGGCGATGCCCAGCAGGGCCGGCAGGTAGACGAAACCCAGGCTCCACTGTGGCAGGTGCGCCTCGTGCCAGCCTACCGCCATGAAACTCAACGCCCCGGCGATGGCGATCGGCAGCCCGCAGGCTGCCGAGGTCGCCACCGCCTGCTGCATCGGCACGCTGCGCCAGGTCAGGTACGGGACCGATAACGAGCCGCCGCCAATGCCGAAGATCGCGGACGCCCAGCCGATCACCACGCCCACCAGCGACAGTTCGGGTCGTCCCGGTACACGACCGGTGGCCTTTGGACGCAGGTCGAAGCCCATCTGTACCGCCATCGCCAGGGCGAACACGCCGATGATCTTCTGCAGCATCGGCCCCTGGATCGCCGCCGCGGTCAGGCTGCCCAGCGCCGCGCCGAGCAGGATGCCGAAGGTCATCCAGAGCACCATCGGCCAGCGCACCGCACCCAGGCGATGGTGGGTGAGAATCGAGTTGACCGACGTGAAAACGATGGTCGCCAGCGAGGTTCCAACCGCCAGGTGGGTGAGAATGTCCTGGGAAAAGCCCTGCGCGCTGAAGCTGAACACCAGCACCGGCACGATGATCAGCCCGCCACCCACGCCGAACAGACCGGCCAGCACTCCGGCGAAGCCGCCCAGCAGCAGATAAAGCAGAAACTCCATGCGCCCCGTCCCGGCGAAACAAACCGGCATGGTAGCGAAAATGCCCGACTGGCGCTTGCTCGCCGACGCGCTGCCGCCGGCTGGCCATGGCCCTTTCCGCCGCCGCGCCTGTACCCTTGCAGGTCTGCAACTGCGAAGGTGTCCCATGTGCCTGATCGTTTTCGCCTGGCGCCCCGACCACTCCCAGCCATTGGTGGTGGCGGCCAATCGCGACGAGTTCCACGCGCGTCCCAGTCTGCCGCTCGGCTGCTGGGAAGACGCACCCTGGATCATCGGCGGACGCGATCTGCAAGCCGGCGGCACCTGGATGGGCGTCACCGCCCGCGGCCGCTTCGCCGCGCTGACCAACATCCGCGCACCCGGCCAGCCGATCGGCGCGCGCTCACGGGGCGAGCTGCCGGAGCGCTATCTGCGGGGTGAATTGCCGCCGGCCGACTACCTGGCCGAACTGGCCGAGCGTCGCGGCGACTACGCCGGCTACAACCTGCTGGTAGGCGATCGGCAGACGCTGTGGCATCTGAACTCCCATGACGGCGAGCCCAAGGAACTGCAGCCTGGCGTCTACGGCCTGTCCAACGCCGGGTTGGATACGCCCTGGCCCAAGCTGAGAAGAGCCCGCGCAGCACTCACCGCCATCCTTCAGCAACCGGAGCCGGAACGCCTGCTGGCATTGCTCGCCGATGCCGAGCCGGCCGCCGAGCATGAGCTCCCACAGACTGGGGTGCCACTGGAGTGGGAGCGGCGGCTGTCGAGCATCTTCATCGCCAGCCCTGAGTACGGCACTCGCGCCAGTACGGCGCTGATCCGCCATGCAGACGGTTCGCTGGACATCATCGAACGCAGCTTCGGCCCGGCCGGTCCCTCGGGCGAGGTGCGCTACCGCCACCCACCCGCGAGATGATGGCGCGCGACCGCGGCGGGCGCAGACCGCGGCGGAGGGGTTGATCAGCTTGTTAAGGCCGAGGTTGCGCAACGTCAGCTGCACCGTGCTGTGGATGACCTGCGGGCTGTCCAGCAGCATGACGCGGGCGAGCAGCTGCTGGGCGGTGTCCATGCTGATCTGACGCAGCAGCCATTTCACCTTGGGCAGGTTGGTGGCGTTCATCGACAGGCTGTCGAAGCCCATCGCCAGCAGCAGCATGGCCGCCGCCGGATCGCCAGCCATCTCGCCGCAGATGCTCACCGGCTTGCCCTCGCCATGGGCCTCCTTGACCACCCGCTGCAGCGCCTCGAGCACGGCCGGATGCAGATAGTCGTAGAGATCGGCGACCCGTGGATTGTTGCGGTCCACCGCCAGCAGGTACTGGGTCAGGTCGTTGGAGCCGACCGAGATGAAGTCCACCATGCGCGCCAGCTCGCGGGTCAGGTAGACCGCCGCCGGCACCTCGATCATCACGCCGACCGGCGGCATGATCACGTCCAGCCCCTCGTCGCGCACCTCGCACCAGGCGCGATGGATCAGGTGCAGCGCCTCTTCCAGCTCGCGAATGCCGGAAATCATCGGCAACAGGATGCGCAGGTTGTTCAGCCCGGCGCTGGCCTTGAGCATGGCGCGGGTCTGCAGCAGGAAGATCTCGGGATGATCGAGGGTGACGCGAATGCCGCGCCAGCCGAGGAACGGGTTCTCTTCCTTGATCGGGAAGTACGGCAGGCACTTGTCACCGCCGATGTCGAGGCTGCGCATGGTCACCGGCAGCGGATGGAAGGCTTCCAGCTGCTCGCGGTAGATGGCCATCTGCTCCTTCTCGCTGGGGAAGCGCTCCTTGATCATGAAGGGCACTTCGGTGCGATACAGTCCCACGCCTTCGGCGCCACGCTCCTGGGCGCGCACCACATCGGCCAGCAATCCGGTATTGACCCACAGCGGAATGCGGTGACCATCGGTGGTTTCGCAGGGCAGCTCGCGCAGTACGTCGAGGCCTTCGGAGAGCTGCCGCTCCTGCTCGGCGAGCACCTCGTACTGCTCGCGCAGCACCTTGCCGGGGTTGGTGATGATCTCGCCGCGGTAGCCGTCGACGATCAGCTCGATGCCGTCGACCTTCGAGTAGGGCAGGTCGACCGCGCCCATCACCGTCGGAATGCCCATGGCACGGGCCAGGATGGCGACGTGGGAGTTGCTCGAGCCCAACACCGAGACCATCCCCACCAGCTTGCCTTCGGGCACCTCGCCGAGCATGGCCGGCGACAGTTCCTCGCTGACCAGGATGGTCTTGTCCGGATACACCAGAGCCTGCTGGCGTGCCTCCTGCAGATAGGAGAGCAGGCGCCGGCCGATGTCCTTGACGTCCGAGGCGCGCTCGCGCAGGTAGGCATCGTCCATCATTTCGAAGCGCCGGACGTGCTCGGTGACCACCTGGCGCAGCGCGCCCTGGGCCCACTGGCCGGTGCGGATGACCTTGGTCACCTCGCCACCGAGCGCCGAGTCATCGAGCATCATCAGGTACACGTCGAACAGCGCGCGCTCTTCCTTGCGCATCTGCGTGGCGAGCTTTTCCGACAGGTTGCGCATGTCCGCGCGCACCGCCTCCAGCGCCGCCTCGAACAATGTCAGCTCGGCCTCGATATTATCGATGTGCTTGTCCGGCACTACGTCCAGATCGGCCGGCGGCAGCACCACCAGCGCGGTTCCCACCGCGGCGCCCGGGGCGCCGGGAATGCCGATGAAGCGGGTTTCCTGGATGCCCTTGCCCTGGCGACCGAGGCCGCGGATCGAACCGGTCGCCTCGGCATGGGCGATAACCCCGGCGAGCTGCGCGCTCATGGTCACCAGGAAGGCTTCCTCGCCTTCATCGAACTGACGGCGTTCCTTCTGCTGGATGACCAGTACGCCCATCACCCGACGGTGGTGGATGATCGGTGCACCGAGAAAGGAGGCGTAGCGCTCCTCGCCGGTCTCGGCGAAGTAGCGGTAGCGCGGATGTTCGGAGGCGTGTTCGAGGTTGAGCGGCTCCTCACGGGTGCCCACCAGGCCCACCAGACCCTCGTTGGGCGCCATGCTGACCTTGCCGATGGCGCGCTTGTTGAGGCCTTCGGTGGCCATCAGGACGAAGCGTTCGGTTTCCGGATCGAGCAGATAGACCGAGCAGACCTGGCTGCCCATGGCCTCCCTGACTCTCAGCACGATGATGCCCAACGCCGCCTTGAGGTCCTTGGCGGCATTCACTTCCTGGACAATCTTGCGCAGCGTGCCGAGCATGCTCAGAGGCTTTCTCCCCGATTTTTCAGTCCCGCACCGGCAGACGCGGCGCAAGTTCTTTGAGTGCGCGACGATAGACCTCGCGCTTGAAGGTGACCACCTGCCCCAGCGGATACCAGTAACTGACCCAGCGCCAGCCATCGAACTCGGGCTTGCCGGTCAGATCCATGCGTACACGGTCCTCGGCGCCGGTCAGGCGCAGCAGGAACCACTTCTGTTTCTGGCCGATGCACAGCGGCTGGCTGTGGGTTCGCACCAGGCGTTGCGGCAGACGATAACGCAACCAGCCACGGGTGCAGGCGAGGATCTTCACATCCTGCTCTTCCAGGCCCACTTCTTCGTTGAGTTCGCGAAACAACGCCTCTTCCGGCGTTTCACGGGCGTTGATACCGCCCTGGGGGAATTGCCAGGCATCCTGATTGATTCGCCGAGCCCACAGCACCTGACCGACATCATTGGTCAGGATGATACCGACATTGGGGCGAAAACCATCGGAATCGATCACGGCATACCACCTCGCAGACGCATGTCGCGGCATTGTTCCACAAAACCGCAACAAGCCGAAAGCGCAGCAAGCCGCCGTTCGGCCCGCGCTCCTGACCCGCGCTGCACCGCCTGGCAGATGGGCCGAGACTGCACCGCGGACGATCTAACCGCTATGCTTGGCGCTGCCCTGACCATCCCCGAGGAAATCTTCCGTGCGCCTGGCTCTATTCGATCTCGACAACACCCTGCTGGCCGGTGACAGCGACCATGCCTGGGGCGAATACCTCTGCCAGCGCGGCATCGTCGATGCGAGCCACTACCGGGCCCGTAACGATGCCTTCTATCAGGACTACCTGGCCGGCAACCTCGACGTGCACGCCTACCAGAACTTCTGCCAGGAAATCTTGGGGCGCAGCGAAATGACGCAGCTGCAGGCCTGGCACGAGGAGTTCATGCGCGAGCACATCGAGCCCATCGTGCTGAGCAAGGGCGAAGCGCTGTTGCGCCAGCACCTGGAAGCCGGTGACAAGGTGGCGATCGTCACCGCCACCAACCGCTTCATCACCGGACCGATCGCCGCACGCCTGGGCGTCGACACCCTGCTGGCCACCGAATGCGAGATGCGCGACGGCCGTTACACCGGCCGCCTGACCGACATCCCCTGCTTCCAGGAAGGCAAGGTCCAGCGTATCGAGCGCTGGCTGGCGGAAACCGAGCAAAGCCTGGAAGGCAGCTATTTCTACAGCGACTCGCGCAACGACCTGCCGCTGCTCGAGCGGGTCACTCATCCGGTGGCGGTCGATCCCGACCCGGTCCTGCGCCAGATCGCCAGCGAGCGCGGCTGGCAAATCATCTCGCTGCGCTGACCGGCAGGCGCACTAGGCGCCCTTGCCAACCATCAGATAGAAGATCACCACGAAGGCGATGAACGCCGGCCAGCCCAAGGCGAACCACCAGCGCATGTAGCGGAAGGTCTGCGGCGGCAGCGGCGTGCCGTCGCGCAAAGCCTGCTCGGCCAGCTTGTGCACGCGAATCTGCAGCCACACCACCGGCAGCCAGCAGGCACCGGCGAGCACGTACAACCCGAGGCTCCAGAGCAGCCAGGGCTGGCCGAGGTCGAAACCGGCCAGATGCACCAGCGCCAGCCCGGTCAGCGGTTGGAGCACGGCAGTGGTGGCGGTGAATGCCCAGTCAGCGAACACCAGGTGGCGGAAGGTCACCGCGATGACCTCCACCCGGCCGCTGCGCCAGGCGCGCCAGCTGTAATAGGTCGAGCCGAGCCCGGTACCGAAGAGGATGGTCGCCGAGAGGATATGCAGGGTTTTGAGCAGCAGGTAGAGACTCATCGCGTGCCTTCGTTCGCAGAGGGTTCGCTCAGCCAGAGCCACAGCGTGGCCACCAGCAGCACCAGGTTCTTGCCCACCGCGGCGAAGGGATCGAACCAGTAGTGCGGCAGCCACAGGCTGATGATCAGCATGTAGCCGAGCATCAGCCCCATCTGAGCCAGCAACGCCAGCCTTCGCCAGCGCCGCCACAACAGGCCCAGGCCGAGCAGCGCATCGAGCAGCGCGCCGGCAACGATCGCCGCGGCGGCCGGACGGCCGGCGATACCCAGCTGCGCCATGATCTCAAGCCCCCAGCCATAGCCTGGACCCAGGCACACCAGCGCCGTTCCCAGCCAGATGAGTACCAGCGCCAGCAGCATCAGCGGGCGCAGCGTCGCTGCCACGCTATCGGCGCGTCGCGGCCAGCCGACCAGGCGGCTCTCCAACGCTGCTGCGCGATGACCGCAGGCCGCCGCCAGCGGTTCCGGCGAGGCGAGGTTGTCCCGCGCGGCCAGACGCAGCGTCTGGCGATTCAGAGCGCGCCAGCGCAGACCATCACCCAGCGCGGCGAGTGGCCGCAGCAATATGGGCGGCAGCGCCAGATAGCGCGCCGGCCGCCAGCCCTGCGCCCGACGCAGGCGATCGAGTAATTGCGGCACGCTCATCGCGTGCGGCCCCACCAGCGGCAGGACCACTGGTTGCTCGGGCCACTGGCGCAACAGCGCGAGCACAGCCGCAACCAGATCGTCGACATGCAGCGGCTGCACCTGCGCGCGAGTATCAAGCAGAGGGATCAGCGGCCAGGGCGAGAGCCTGGCGAACCAGGCGCTGCTCGCGCCACCCTCGCCGAGCACCAGCGAGGGCCGCAACACCACCGCTGGCACGCCGAGCGCGAGCAGATGGGCATCGGCGGCGGCCTTGCTGGCAAGAAAAGGCACGTCCGGCTGCTCACTGGCGCCCAGCGCGGAAAACTGCAGCACTCGCACCCCGTTCGCGGCGGCAAGGTTGAACAGCCGGCGTGCACCTACGTCCTGGGCTCGGGTCAGACGCTCGAGATCGCTGTCGAGCAGGCCAGCGGCGTTGATCAGCAGATCGACTTCCACCGGCCAGGCGACGCTGTCCGGACGCTGCGCCAGCTGCTCAAGGTCGAGCGCCAGCCAGCGCACTCGCGGCAGCTGCGGCCCTGAACCGGAGCGGGAGGTGGCGATGAGGTCATGGCCTTCAGCGGCCAGGCTGCGCAGCAGGTGCCGGCCAATGAAGCCAGTGGCACCTACCAGCAGAATGCGCATCAGACCGGCTTGGCGCCCATCAGCGCCGTGATTGCGATCAGCACCAGCAGTACCAGCACGCCGTAGATGCCGGCATT
>Ga0172376_10003858_pt1 | contig 17444 bp, 14 predicted proteins | sample Lak35m_FD_121114 | JGI IMG/M metagenome (GOLD analysis project Ga0172376, IMG submission 121114) | Freshwater microbial communities from Kabuno Bay, South-Kivu, Congo - kab_092012_35m | ecosystem: Environmental > Aquatic > Freshwater > Lake | place: Democratic Republic of the Congo: South-Kivu... | reverse complement strand
GCCAGTGGGCGGCCAGGGCCAGCACGGTGAGCAGTTCGGGTGAGGGATCGCTGTGCTCGCCGCAACACCAGCGCGAGAACTCGCTGTCGGGATCGACGCTCGACAGGATCGATTGCAGCCGCACCATCTCGTCGACGATCGCGGTGGAGAGCGTGTCGGCCTCGGATTCGCGCCCCTCACCGTCGAGTTCGAGATCGATCTCGACGACCGTTCCGAGCAGTGGTTCGTAGCGGTCGCTGGTCCGGGTGGTGTTCACCTGACGTTGACGCGGGCGACCTCACGGCGCTGGGGCCAGTAGTCGGCGACGGCGAAGTGCATCGTCGGGCGCTCATCCCACAGGATCAAGTCACCTTCGGTCCACACCCAGCGCAACTGGAAGTTGGGGTTTGTGCAGTGGGCGAACAGCAGGTCGAGAACGGCGCGACTCTCGTCGGAGGACAACTCCACGATGTGGTCGGTGAACGCCTGATTGACGTTCAGGTAGCGACGACCGGTCGACGGATGGGTGCGCACCACGGGGTGCGTCGTGCCGGAGAACTCCGCCATGGTGGCGTCGACCGTCGCATCACCGGCCTTGGAACGGAATGCCGCGCCGATCCCCATCGTGTGCACGGCGGTGAGTCCGTCGAGCATGAAGCGCAGCGGTTCGCTCAGCGCGTCGTAAGCGGCGTACATCGACACGAAGATCGTGTCGCCGCCACGATCGGGGCGTTGCAACATGCGCAGCGTGCCGTAAGCGGGCGGCTCCGGATCCCAACTCACATCGGTGTGCCAGTGGTCCTGATAGGGCGGGTGCTCGAGATCGTCGACGATGTGTCCGGCGCCGAACGTGGCGCCGAGACGGCGACCGAGGGGATGTATGTAGGGGTCACCGAAGTTGAGGGTGAACGCCACCTGCTCATCGTCGGTCATCGCCCCCTGATCAGGGAAGGCCAGCACGAGGTACTCGTCGATCAACCCGCGGATCGTTGCGATGTCGGCTTCGGTGGCATGACGCAGGTCGAGATCGGAGACGACGGCGCCGAGCCGGCCTGCCGCAGGGGTGATCTTCATGGTTCGACCCTAGCGAGTGGCCCTCAGGCGTCGCCCAGCCACACTCCGGAGCGCTCCAACAGCCACGAACTCACGTTGTGGCAGGTCTCGAGCACGTCGCACATCTGTTCCTGGCCGAGGAAGATGCGGTCGAGTCCGACCTCGATCCGAGACACGATCGTCAGGCTCCGCTCCGGTGCATCGGTGACCGCCGCGAACGAATCGATGGCCGAGATCTCCAGCGGCAGTTCGACCCCGCCGACCCCGGCCAGTTCGGTGGCCAGCACCAGCAGATCGGGCGGATGGGGGAGTGGCGGCAGCGTCCACGTGAACACCAGGGTGAAGGCGTAACCCTCGATGGGCTCGGCGCCCTCGGGGAGATCGAGCATCTTGTCCTCGAAGCCGAGCATCACGCGAGGGTCCACCTCGAGGGCGAGGTGGAGATCGAGCGGACCGCCGCAGGCGTCCTCGGGATGGAGATCGACCTCCCACGCCTGGCGCATGGAGTAGGTCTCGATGAAGTGACTCTCGTCGTGGACGTGGAAGGCGTGATCGACGGCGTGGTCCTTCAGATCGGCGACGAAGCCGGGAACGTCGATGATGGCCACGGCGCGAGCGTACCGGCGGTGTCGCCCGCCGTTTCCGTGCGGCCCCGTTCCCGGGGCAGAGCCGGGTACGTTCGGGGTGTGCGCGACGAGGACGTGGTCGAACTGCTCGATGAGACGGCGGCCGCCATCCGCGCCGCACTGGGCAGCCTGTCGGACTGGGGACTGGCCGGTACGCGCCATGGCCAGTATCTGAGCGACCTGGCCGCCGATGCCGCTGCGCTGGAGATCCTCGACCGTGCCGGCGTGGGGGTGCTGTCCGAGGAATCGGGGTGTCACCGACCCGAGGCGCCGATGACGGTGGTGCTCGACCCCCTCGACGGATCGACCAACGCCAGTCGCGGAATCCCTTGGTACGCCACCAGTCTGTGTGCCGTCGACGTCGATGGACCGCGCGCCGCGTTGGTCATCAACCTCGCCACCGGTGACCGTTTCGAGGCGGTGCGCGGGCACGGCGCCACCTGCAACGGCGAACGACTGGCGCCTTCGGGCGCCACGGCGATGCGTGAATCGCTCGTGGCGTTGTCGGGCCACACCCATCGGTGGCTCGGTTGGTACCAGTACCGCGCGCTGGGGGCGTGCGCACTGGATCTGTGCGCGGTGGCGGCCGGAGTGGTCGACGCGTACCTCGATTGTTCGTGGAACGCCCACGGGTCGTGGGACTACCTCGGGGGACTGCTGGTGTGTCAAGAGGCCGGTGCCGTCTGCGTCGATCTCGAAGGACGTGACCTCGTGGCGCTCGAACATGACGATCGCCGCACGCCGATCGCGGCGGCCACTTCGCAGTTGCTCGACGAGGCCCTGGAGGCGAGGCGCGAGCTCGATCGCGAACGGCCGAGCAGTCGCTGATCGTCGGCGTCCGAGGGCCTTTCGGAGGGCCGGGACTACGCTGCTCGGTCTTCGGGCGTTTGGCTCAGTTGGCTAGAGCATCTCCCTTACAAGGAGAGGGTCGGGGGTTCGAGTCCCTCAACGCCCACCGATCGCGGCGCGACCGCGTGCGAGGAGTCGCCTTCGTGCTCCGGACTCAGCGGCAGGGAACGGCGGCCTTGGCGGAGTACTCCACCATGGGGTCGAGGTAGTTGGCGCGGAAGTCGGCCATCGCTGCGGGATCCTCGATGATCCAGCCGAACTCCTGGAGTTGATTCGGGTAGGCGTTCTGCGAGCCGACGTAGAAGGCGGCGTCGTCCACGGCGATCACCTTGGCGTGGTGTCCCGGCGTCTTGCCGTTGGGCCAGGTAGCCGCATCGGAGAACCGGAACGGGGCCACCACGAGGTTGGCGCAGGCCAACTCGGTGGCCCGCTGAGAGGAGCCGACCAACTTGGTGAGCCGTTTCATCAGCAGGTCTCGGGTGACCTTCGGATTGCCCCCGTACTGTTCCGACAGGTTGGCGGCGGCTCCCTCGTTCGACTCCACCACGGTCACTGCCACTCCCTCGGCCACCTTGCGCACGATCGCATCGACGAGCCGGACGTCGTAGGACGGATCGATGGCGCACGGGAAGATCAGGCTCTGTTGTGAGATGACGACCTTGCGCTGCGCCGCACCCACGAGCGCCCGAAGGGCCGTGTCGCTCGGGTTGTTGCCGTCCCACACGGCATCGCCGTTCATGGGGTTGGGGAGCGGCGGCAGATTGCAGCCAGAGTCGTTGCGGTCGGCGGAATCGATGCGCACGCTGTCGGCATTGCGGCCCGTGGTCCGCCCATCGGTGATGTAGCCGGCCCGACCGACCGCGAGCACCGTCGAGCGTCCCTTGGCCGGTCCCGGATCGGGTGCGCGGGTGCCGGGGCACCCACCCGGCCCACCACCCTTGGGCACGATGGTGATGTCGTAACTGAAGTCGAATCCGGTGTTGTCGCAACTGAATCGCCACAGGACATCGAGGAACCGGTGGGCGTTGGCCGCCGCCGGTCCCTCCACCTCCACGCCGATGTCAGTGATCGGATTCTCGGACTGCAGGTAACTGCGTGACCACAGGTTGATGCCCATGGCCAGCGCCACCGACGAGTCGGCGGCCACGATCTTGGAGTGATTCCACGAGTAGCCGTTGAACACCGGTGTATTCGACATCAGGGCCGCGACGACCGTGGCCCTCGGGTTGGCGGCCTGCACGTCGGCCTGCAGGCGCTCGAGCACACTGTCACTGAACGGCGTGGCGGGCGAGCGGCCCCACAGCAGGCGAATGGTGGGAGCGCGGCCAGCCTGTGCGCCTTCGGCGGCACCGTCGATGAGGGCCTGACGGAAGCCGCCGTCGGCGATGGCCGACAGGCTCGACACGTCGACCAAGGTCTCGCCGCTGGCCACGATCCGGCGGATCGAGTCGAGCAATCGTTGCTGCACGCCGGAGGAGTCGCAGCCCTGCGTCTGTCCCCAGCAGTCGGACGTGCGGACGAGGAAGGCGGGATCGCCGGTACCAGCACCCGGCAGCGTGTTGCCCGTGGTGACCTCCCACAGGACGCCCTCGCTCGAGTCGGAGCCGGTGGACAGTTCCATCTGTCGGATGGCGGTGGCCACGGCGTCGATGTAGGGCGTCCCGGCGTCGACAGCAGCTTGCCGAGCTGGCGTCGAGTCCTGCTCATTGCCGCACGCGGCCACCCCGAGTGCGATGACGGTGAGCACGGCGGCGAGGAGGGTGAGGGTCATCGGGCGACGCGCGGTCACCGAGTCATTGCAGGCCATCGACTGGATCCTTCCTTTCGAGTTGACAGGTCGTCACTTGAAGCAATTCGGGTGACAGGCGGGGGTGGCGATCGCCGTTGCGCCCAGCCTCGACAGCGCAACGACCACCTGCTCCTTGGTGAAGATCCCGACATTGCTCCAGGCGACTACGTTGAGTTCCGGTTGGCTGGCGCCGTTCATCGGAATCGAGACGCATCCGAGCCGGGCGACTCGGGCGACCTCGGTGCCGAGTCGGGTCGTGCTGATCATCGGTCCGTTGAAGTAGACGACCATTGTTGCGTTGGTGAAGTCGGGGTTGCCGGTCGAACCCTCGAAGGTCTTCGGGTAGGGGGGCCCACCGCACCCGTCGATCTGGAGGGGATTGGATGGGTCCGGAGGGTTGGTCGAACTCGGGGTCGTACTGGGGGGCCTCGCAGGATCGATCGATGACGGCGTCTGGTCGGGTGCTGGTGGCGTCGCCTTCGTCGACTCGGATGCGTTCGACGCCGACTGCTCCGCGACTCGGTCGCCGGAATTCTCCTTGGACAGGATGATGGCGTAGCCCCCGACGCTGAGGAGCACCACGGCGGCGACGGCGACGTAGAACCGCAGCGCCCGAGACCGAGCGTTGTCTGGGGGAGCAGGGTGCGGATCGTTCTGTTCTGCGTTCACGCGAACGGTTCTGCCTCGCCTCGAGCGACTGGAGATTGAAACCGGACTCTACCGACGGACGGCGCAGCCCTGAGGTCGGCCATAGTCTCGGTGGGTTCGCCGAGCTCGAGGGGCCCGGCCGAGGATTCGAGAGGGGATCGGGCGTCCGCCGCTGCGAGACCCGCCACGATCGACGAGGGGGACCGATGGAGGCATCGATGAAGGCATGGCGCGTGCACCGGTACGGAGAGCCGACCGACGTGCTCGTGCTCGACGAGGTCGACATCCCCGAACCGGGGCCCGGCGAGGTGCGGGTGAGAGTGCAGGCCATTCCGCTGAACCTCAACGACCTCGAGCGCATCACCGGCGGGAACATGATGGCCCGGCCCGAGTTCCCCTACAGCCCGGGCATGGAGGTCTTCGGCATCGTCGACGCCTGTGGCGCCGGGACCGAGCATCTCGACGGAGCCCGCGTGGCGGCCATCACCCGTCAGGCCCACGGTGGGTTCGCCGAGTACGCCATCTGCCCGGCGGTGGCCGCCTTCGTCATCCCCGACGACATCGCGTTGCCTGATGCCGCCGCGCTCCTGTTCCCGTTCCACCTGGCGTGGTTGGGACTGGTTGACCGCGCTGGGCTCCACGCCGGACAGTCGGTGCTGATCCACGCGGCGGCCGGCGGCTCCGGATCGGCGGCAGTGCAACTGGCCAAGGCCACGGGCGCCACCGTGTTCGCCACCGCCGGCGGCGCCGAGAAGGTGGCGCTGTGTCGAGCACTCGGTGCCGATGTGGCCATCGACTACACCACCGAGGATTTCGCCGAGGTGGTGCTCGACGCCACCGGCGGCCGCGGCGTCGATGTTGTGTTCGACAACGTCGGTGAAGCGGTGATGCCCGGCTCGTTCAAGTGCATCGCCTACGACGGGCACTACCTGATGATGGGATTCGCCTCCAACAAGGTCGTAGCCGACGAGCAGTTCGTCGTTCCTCGTCACGTGACCATGGGCAACTTCAAGTTGTGCGGGGTGCTGCTCAACTACCAGTCCGACGACATGATCGGACTCATCAAGCGCGGCATGGGCTGGAACGTGGCGCCGCGCGCGCTGGGCGACCGGGCCAACGACGAGATCGTGTCGCTGGTGCGATCGGGTGCGGTGCGCGCCGTGATCGGATCCACACCGTCGTTCGCCGAACTGCCTGCGGCGATGGCGGCCATGGGCGACCGGGCCACCACCGGCCGCGTGATCGTCAGCGGCGAGTGACGTCTCATTCGGGCGGGAGTGCGAACCGTTCGATGTAGTCGGCGAACTCGGCGCGCACGGCTGCAGGATCGATGCCGTACTGGTCGGGGGTGTAGTCGTGGGTGCCGTGCACGCCGGGCGGGTTGGCGGCGATGAAGCCCTTCATGCGCGTCGCACCCTCGTCGGTCATGGTCAGGTCGAAGGCGTCGTAGATCCGCTCCACGGTGGCGAACTGATCGGTGATGAAGTCGGAGAACATGACATCGAGGAACACGGCGTCGGGCCACTCGGTGGTGGTGCGGACCTCGACGCCGTGATGGATGGCCCGGGCCAGGCGCGGGATCCAGTCGGCCGCCACCGCATGCGGATCGACACCTTCACAGGTCTTGTTCCGCACGATGGTGGTGAGGCTCGCGTACGACGTCATCGACTTCACCGGATCGCGATGGGTGAACACGATGCGGGCTTCAGGGTAGGTGGCCAGTAGGTGCTCGAGGCCCCACAGGTGCGCGCCGGTCTTGAGCACCCAGCGATCACGACGGTCGAAGGCCTGCAGGTGCTGCAGTTGGCGGAGGTGGAACTCGTAGACACTGGCCCACGGCGCGCCGTCATCCACCCAGTCCTGATAACCCGGCACGAAGAACTGGTTGTGGAACAGCGGGGTGATCATCGCCTCACCCATCATGGTCACGCATTCCTGGGAGAGCTCGGCCCCCATCGGATGGATGGCCTTGAGTTCCTGCTCGTCGATCGGCGGGATGAGCGATGCACACCGAGCGATGCGAGGGTCGGTGTTCGACGTCTCGGCCCGGGGTGGAGGGGACGGGAACATCGTCTCCCACGTGAGCGGTGCGCGCGTATCGGGATCTCGGGCGAGGATGTCGTGGAGGATCGTGGTGCCCGTACGGGGCATGCCGATGATGAACACCGGTCGTTCGATCACCTGGCGGGCGATCTCGGGGTAGCGGGTGCGGTCATCGACGTACTGCAGTCGGTTGACGGTGTGGCCGATGGCGCGCTCGGATGCCACCATCTCACCGAGGGGTGTGAGTCGCGACTCGGTCACGAGCGAGTGCACGAACCGCTCGAGTCCGTCGGTGAAGGGCCCGTCACCGAGATCGTCGAGTCCGTCGGTGCGTCGAGTGGCCTCGGTCAGCACGGCGTCGGTGGTGAGTGTGGTCATGTGCTCCTCCTCCACAGGGTGATCGGTGTGACGTCGCGTGGTCCGGTATAGGGCAGCGGCTCGTCGGCGCCGGTGGCCGCAGCCCGGTAGGCCGCGCACACGATCTCGAGCACTTCACGACCGAACCGCACGTCGACGCTCGGCACCGCGCCGTCGACGACCCGGGCCAGAGCCTGGAGTTGGGCGACATGACCCAGCAGCTCGAGGTGGGGGTCGACGTCGTGATGGCATGGCGGCAGCGCCACGGGATCGCCGTTGTGTTCGAGATCGGCGGTGGGCAGAAGATCGGCGCGCACGACGTCGGTGTCGCTCGACACCTGCACGTCCCAGAGGCTGCTCGGTGATCTCCAGTCCACCTCCACCCGGGCCACCGCCCCCGAGGCGAAGCGCAACAGCACCTCGGCCCGGTCGTCCACGGCCAGCCCGGAGGCTGCGTCCACTGCGGCCCGCAGGCTGACGGGTCGGTCGTCGGGCAGGACCAGCAGCGCCAGCGCGATGCCGTGCGCGCCGAGATGGAACAGCGCACCGCCGCCACCGGCCGGATCGAGGTAGGTGCCCCAGTCGGGCCGAGGCGACAACAGCCGGATCTCCACATAACGGATGGCGCCGATGCTCGTGGTCGATGTCCGCACCGCATCGATCACGGGGGAGTGGGCCAGATGCTCGCCGTAGAGCACTCGACCACCGCGATCGACCAGCGCGTCGGCATGGGCCAGCGTGGTGGCCAGTGGCGTCTCCACCAGCGCCACAGCGCCGGCCTCGAGCACGGCGGTCGTATCGGGTGCGTGGCGATCGGGTGGGGTGCACACGATCACGGCGTCGGCCCCGGCGGGTAGCGCATCGAGGGTGACGGCCCGGGCACCGACCTGGCCCGCTCGCTCACGGGCCGACTCGCCGGTGCGCGAGGCCACGGCGATGATCGGCGCCCCGACGGCCGACGCCGCCAGCGCGTGGACGACAGAGGCGGCACCGGCTCCGGCGAGGGCGAGATCCACGGTGGGACCGTACCGCCCTGCGCACTAGCGTCGGCCCCGATGGGGGATGCAGGGGTTGACGAGGGCGTCATCGACGGCGAGTTGAACGGTGTGGTCGTCGTCGATCTGTCGACCTCGTTGAGCGGCGCCTACACCGCCAAGATGTTCGCCGATTCGGGTGCGACCGTCACCCGGGTCGAACCCGCTGGTGGTGATCCGCAGCGGCGTGCGCAGTGGTCGGGCGAACCCCACGCCGAGACGGCGCCGCTGTTCCGGTACCTGCGTCACGGCCAGCGTTCGGTGACGGGCGCCATCGGCGACGCGCAGGTCGACGAGTCGTGCGCGGCGGCCGATCTGGTGATCGTGTCCGGACCGCCGCCGGCCGAGTGGCCCGGCACCGTCGTGCTGTGCATCACGCCCTACGGACTGGAGGGACCGTTCGCCGATCGTCCGGCCACCGAGTTCACCCTGCAGGCCGACAGCGGGGCCATCGCCATCCGTGGCGTGCGCGAACTCCCACCCATCCAGATGGGTGGACGCATCGTGGAATGGGTCGGTGGGGCCTACGGCGCAGTGGCGGCCCTGGCTGCGGTGCGACGGGCCCGTCAGACCGGTCACGGTGAGGTCATCGACCTGTCGGTGTTCGAGGTGGCGCTCATCACCGCCACCAACTATTCGGATCTGTCGAACTCGCTCGCCGGTCGACCCGAACCCGATCCGGCGATCCCACCGCGTTCGGTGGAGATCCCCTCCATCGAACCGACACTCGACGGTTGGGTCGGGTTCAACACCAACACGCGCGACCAATGGGAGTCGTTCTGCGTGTTGATCGAACGTCCCGATCTGCTCGATCCACCGGACTTCGCCGCGCTCGCGGTGCGCAGTGCGCGCGCCGCCGAGTGGAACGCCATGGTGCGCGAGTTCACCACCAAGCACACCACCGCCGACATCGTCGAGCGCGCTGCGGCATTGCGCATCCCGGTGGCGCCGGTGTCCGACGGGCGCATGTTGCTGGAACTCGACCATCCTCGTGAACGCGGCGTGTTCCTCACCGACACCGATGGCGGATTCCGCTTCCCGCGTCGCCCGTATCTGCTCGACGGTGCGCCCGGACCCGAGCCGCATCCGGCCCCGTCGCTCGGAGACCACGACGGCGCAGCTGTTCCGCAGCGCGCGAGTCGGCCGGTGGCTTCGGGCGCACCCCGGCTTCCCCTCGACGGGATCCGTGTGCTCGACCTCACGGCGTGGTGGGCCGGACCCAGCGGTGCCGGTGTGCTGGCCACGCTCGGTGCCGATGTCACCCACGTCGAGTCGACACGCCGCATCGACGGCATGCGCACCACCGGCGGGATGTTCTTCGGCACCAAGGAGCAGTGGTGGGAGTACAGCGCATTCTTCCTCGCCGCCAACATCAACAAGACCGACGTCACGCTCGATCTCGACCGCCCCGAGGGTCGGGCGCTGGCCCTCGAGTTGGCTGCGCAGGCCGACGTGATCATCGAGAACTTCACGCCGCGCGTCATCGAGGCCTTCGATCTCGACTGGGACGTCATCCGGGAGGTGAATCCCCGTGCCGTCATGGTGCGCATGCCCGCCTTCGGACTCGACGGCCCCTGGCGTGACCGACCCGGGTTCGCCCAGACCATGGAGCAGATCACCGGACTGGCATGGATGACCGGTCATCCCGCCGATCAACCGCGCATCCAGCGCGGCCCGTGCGATCCCAATGGCGGCCTGCACGCCGCGTTCGCCGCGCTGATCGGACTCGCCCATCGGGACCACACCGGAGAGGGCTGTCTCATGGAAGCCCCCATGTTCGAAGCGGCCATCAACGTGGCCGCCGAACCGGTGATCGAGTGGTCGGGCAATGGTCTGCTGGTGGAGCGCGAGGGCAATCGCAGTCCCTACGCCGCGCCACAGAACCTGTATGCCTGCTGCGGCACCGAGAACTGGTTGGCCATCTCGTGTGCGACTGACGAGCAGTGGCAGGCCCTGGCGCGAGCGATCGGCCGTGTCGACCTCGCCGACGACCCGACGCTCGCCACCCTCGTCGATCGGCGGCGGGAGCACGATCGACTCGACTCGGCGATCGCCGAGTGGGCCGCTGACCGCGACCTCACCGTGGCCGTCGAGCAGCTGGTGGCCGTCGGGGTTCCGGCGGCGGTCACGCGGGACAACCGCCGTTCGGCCAGTCATCCCCAGAACGACTGGCGAGGATTCTGTGAGATGGTCGAGCATCCCGTTGTCGGCGTGCATCCCACTCCGACCCTGCCGTTCCGTTTCGCCACCGTCGATCGGTGGGTCCGCATGCCGGCGCCCACCCTCGGTCAGGACAACGCCGAGATCCTCGGTGTGCGCCTCGGACACTCCGAGGCCGAACTCGCAGCACTAGAAGATGCAGGCGTCATCGGCGACAGGCCGCAGGGCGTCTGAGGACAAAGGAGGACCGACATGCCGGATCTGTTCGACACGCATCGGGTGATCGACGTCGACACCCACCTGACCGAACCGCCCGACACCTGGACGCGATCGTTCCCGGCCTCGCTGCACGACAAGGTTCCCCACATCGAGCGGGTGGACGGCGTCGACCAGTGGATGGTGAGTGGCGAGCGCATCGGGGCGCCCGGGTACTACTCGATGGCCGGTCACGACGGCGTCATGCCGCTGTCCACGCCGAAGACCTACGAGGACATCCATCCCTCCATGTACGACGCTCGGGCCCGACTCGAGTTCCTCGACGCCGAGGGCGTCGACGCGCAGATCCTCTATCCGAACGTCGGCGGGTTCGGTAACGGCTACTTCCTGCGTCTCGGAGACCGGGAGCTCGTCGCCCAGTGCGTGCGCGCCTACAACGACTTCCTGTCCGACTGGTGCGGCGCCAATCCGGATCGACTCATCCCCATCGCTGCAGTTCCCTTCTGGGATCTCGATCTGGCCATCGACGAGATCGGTCGGTGTCTCGACATGGGCCATCGCGCCATCAACTTCTGCAATCAACCGCAGGACTACGGGCAACCGCCGCTGGCCAGCACCCACTGGGACCCGATCTGGGCCACGGTGGCCGAGGCCGGTGTGCCGGTGAGCTTCCACGTCGGAGGCGGTTCCATGGGCACCCAGTTCGAGGACGTCGCCGGCATGGGTTGGATGACGAACTTCGCCAAGGTCTCCACCATGATCTTCATGGACAACATGCGCTGCATGGCCGACCTGATCTTCGGGGGAATGTGTCACCGGTTCCCCGACGTGAAGTTCGTGTCGGTGGAGTCGGGCGTGGGCTGGATCCCGGGTGCACTCGAGGCCTTCGACTGGCAGTGGAACAACGGAGGTGTGCGCGACGAGCACCCCGAGTACGAGTTGACGCCCAGTGAGTACTTCCGTCGGCAGGTCTACGGGTGCTTCTGGTTCGAGGAGGCCTCGGCCCAATTCGCCATCTCGCAGTACCCCGACAACATCATGTTCGAGTCGGACTATCCGCATCCCACGTGCATGCATCCGGGGCCGCGCACGAAGGCCACGCGTCCGCGCGAGTACGCCACTCGGGTGCTCGGTGGCCTGCCCGACGAGGTGGTGCGCAAGGTGCTGTGGGAGAACGCGGCCAGCGTGTACGGACTCTGAGTCGATGACCGGAGCCGCGCCCAGCGCCCCCGATCTGGGCTCTCGTCATATCGTGGCCGAGGTGCGCGGGCGCACATTGCACCTGCGCATCGACCGTCCGGAGCGCCGGAACGCGTTCGCCCAGGAGATGTACCGCGCCCTCAAGCGCGCCGCCATCTGGGCCGACGGCCAATCCGAACTCGACTCGGTGTGCGTCACCGGAACCGACCGGTGGTTCGCCGCCGGGGGTGACATGGGCGGGAATTCGCAGGACTCCGAGGGACTGGAGGTGGAGTGGGACGCCACCGACAACTTCCCGTTCCGTCACATCGAGCGTTGTCGCAAGATCTGGGTGGCCGCCATCAACGGCACGTGTCATGCCGGGGGGATCGTGCTCGCCCTGCACTGTGACGTCGTGCTGGCCTCCGATCGGGCCCGGTTCCGGGTGCCCGAACTGCTGCGGGGCATCCCGGATCCGTTCATGGCTGCTCGCCTGGCCGAGGCGGTGGGCATCGTGCGGGCACGCTGGCTGTTCTTCACCGCCGCCGAGATCGACGCCGAACGGGCGGCCGAGATGGGCCTCATCGGAGAGGTGGTGCCCCACGACGACCTCGCCGAACGCACCGAGTGGGTGCTGGCCCAGATCTCGGCCACCGGTCCCGAGGCGAGGGCAGCCATCAAGCGGGATCTCAACGCTCGGTTACCCCAGCACGACACCGGCATGTTCCACCGATCGATGATGAGTCCCGAGATGATGGAGGGGATGCGCGCCTTCATCGAGAAGCGACCGGCGGAGTGGCCCCGGGGCTGACCGGACCTCGGGGTCGGGCGCCGATAGCGTTCGCAGCGGTGAACAGACTCGTCCAGTTCGGGGCCGCCATCGTGGCCGGCGGGTGCGTGCTCGCGCTGGCCGTGATCGTGGCCCTCCCGTCGATCGCTCTGGTGATCACCGGGATCCGCGGCTCGGACGGAGCCATCGACGTCACCTCGTTCCGCGACTATGCCGTGCGCTCGCAGGTGTTCGGGGCCAACGGTGATCTGATCGCCACACTGCACGGCCCCGAGAACCGCGAACCGATGGCGCTGGCCGACATGCCCGACACCATCAAGCAGGCGGTGCTGTCGGTGGAGGATGCCCAGTTCTACGAGCACGGCGGGATCAACCTGCGCGGACTCGTGCGGGCGTTGGTCGAGAACGTGCAGTCCGGTCAGGTCGAACAGGGTGGCTCGACCATCACCCAGCAGCTGGTGAAGAAGGCGCTGCTCAGCGACGATCGGGTGCTCGATCGCAAGACCCGTGAGGCGGCGCTGGCCATCCGTCTCGAAGGACAGATCTCCAAGGACGAGATCCTCGAGCTCTACCTCAACACCGTGTACTTCGGCAACGGCGCCTACGGCGTCAAGGCGGCCGCCGAGACCTACTGGGGCAAGTCGCCGGCCGACCTGACCTGGGTGGACAGCGCGCTGCTCGCCTCGTTGATCTCCAATCCCGTGGGCAACGACCCGTTGTTGCGTCCGCAGAAGGCCAAGGCCGAGCGGAAGCTGGCGTTGGAACGGATGGTGGACAACGGCGTGATCACCCGGGCGCAGGCCACCGAGTTCGATGCGCTGCCGCTGCCCAGTGGCAAGTGCGTCGGTGGAGGCCCGAAGCCCGCCGAATGCGGAACCGTCGAGCAACCTCCGCCCGACAGTTACTTCGTGGAGACGGTCAAGGAACAGTTGCTGGCCGACCCCCGCATCGGTGGCACCTATCAGGAGCGCTACGCCCAGGTGTTCGGCGGCGGTCTGCGCATCTACACGACCCTCGACCCGGCGGCGCAGGCGGCGGCGCAGTGGGCCCACGACACGACGTTCCCCGACAACGTGCGTCGCGAGGCCGATGCCAAGGGCATCACCACGGCGATGGTGGCGGTCGACAACGCCTCCGGTGCGGTGCGGGCCGTGGTCGGCGGACCGGGGTTCGACGAGTTCAAGTACGACATCGCCACCCACGAGCCCGGTCGGCAGACCGGATCGACGTTCAAGACCTTCGTGCTGCTCACCGCGTTGGAACAGGGTGTGTTGCCCGAGGACACCGTGGGTGGCGGAGGGTCGTGGCCCAACAAGGGAAGCACGCCCGATCCCTACGAGATCGACGGTGGGGACGGCACCCTGATGGGTGTCACTGCGTCATCGTCGAACGGTGCGTTCGTGCGCCTCGGTCAGACCGTGGGTCTGGCCAACGTCGTCGATCTGGCCCAGCGCCTGGGTGTGTCGAGCAACTTCGATCCGGGAGCCAAGGCCATGCCCCTCGGTGTGTTCGATGTGACCCCGTTGGAGATGGCGTCGGGCTACTCGGTCATCCCCAACGGCGGTGTGCACAACCCGCCGTACTACATCGACCGGGTGGAGGACCGCACCGGTCGGGTCCTCATGGAGCACACGCCGGATCCGGCTCGCGGAGTGAGTTGGCAGACGGCGTGTCTGGCCACCGAGATCCTGGCCAACAACGTGCGCTCCGGTACTGGCACCAACGCGCAGTTGCGGGGCCAGTCGGCGGCGGGCAAGACGGGAACCACCGAGAGCAACTCGAACACGTGGTTCGTGGGCTTCACCCCGCAGTTGACCACTGCGGTGTGGATGGGCATCCCGGCCAAGGGAACCGAACCGATGGGCAACCTCGGAGGCCGCGAGCAGTTCGGCGGCCTGTGGCCCGCCACCATCTGGCGCAACTTCAATCAGGCCTACATCGACGCCACCAATCAGCGTCGAGTCGACTGGCCGGACTGTGGAGCGGCGCCGCGGGCCCCGCGACCGGCGACCGGCGCAGCCGATCCCTACGGGGTGCTCAATGGGGTCACCGAACCGGAGGTCGATCCCGCGACGGTCGCGTCGTCGACCACGACCACGACCCGTCGGACGACGACGACCCGGCCGTCGACCACCACCACCCGAGGTGGATCGACCACGACGACCTCCACGGGATCGACGACCACGACGACGGAACCTCCAGCCGGACCCATCAACTAGGGGTCGGGCGGTCGTGGGCATCGGCGCAGTCGGCGGATGCGACAAGGTGCGGACAGGCGGGGGAGACTTGCAGCGTGAGTGATCTCGAACGACTGCTGGAGCTGCAGGAGAACGACACGGCCACCGATCGGGCCCGTCATCGTCGGGTCACCCTGCCCGAGTTGGCCGCCATCGCCGAACTCGACGCCACCGAGACCGGTCTGCGGGCGGCGATCGCCGGGCCGACCGAGGAGCGAGCCGCACTGGCCCGCGAACAGAAGCGCATCGAGGACGAGGTGGCCACCCTCAGCGCCAAGATCGCCAAGGTCTCCCATCGCCTGTACGAGGAGGGTCTGACGTCGCCGAAGGAGGCCCAGGACCTGCAGGCCGATCTCGACTCGTTGCAGCGTCACCAGCGCACGCTCGAGGACCAGATCCTCGAGTTGATGGAACAGATCGAACCGCTCGACGTACAGATCGCCGAGGCCGACGAACGACTGTCGGCCATCGCCGCTGACCGCGACGCCCAGCGCGCCTCTCTGGCCGCCGCGCAGGGAGTGATCGACACCGAGATCGAAGGACTGGTCGGAGCCCGCAACGCGTTGGTGGCACCCATCCCGGTCGGACTGCTCGACGAGTACGAGCGGATCCGCGCCAGTTCGGGTGGCGTCGGCGTCGCTCGACTGTCGGGGCCGACGTGCACGGGATGTCACCTGTCATTGGCCGCCGCCGAGGTCGATGCCATCCGTCGGGCGCCGGCCGACGTGTTCAACCACTGCCCCGACTGCGGACGGTTGCTCGTCCCGTGATCCTCTGGTTCGCCGGTGTCACGTTCGTTTTCGTGTGGTGGGTGTTCCGCAGCCCCGCCCTCGACTACCGACTGGTGATGCTCGGCGCGATCCTGCCGGTGGGTGAGTTCGCGTTCGGAGGTCCGAGGGTGCTCCACTCGCTGCTGGCCCCGGTGGCGTTGCTGGCCGTGCTGATGCTGGCCACCCAGAAGCGTCGACTGGTGCGCCGTCGGTGGATCGGTCTGCCCATCGGCATGCTCGTGCACCTCGTGCTCGACGGGATCTGGACGCGACCCGAGGTGTTCTGGTGGCCGTTCACCGGGCTCGACTTCCCGGCGGGTCAGTTGCCCGAGGTGGAGAACCCGTTGGGTCTGACCCTGTTGTTCGAGGCAGTTGGCATCGGTTGTCTGGTGTGGGCGTGGCGGGCGTTCGGGATGTCGGACCGCACTGTGCGCGACAAGTTCCTGCGCACCGGCCAGTTGTCGCGCACCGTCCTGCAACCGCCGAGCTGCTGAGGTCGAATCGTGCTCGTCATCGTTCGTCATGGCCGTACCGACCACAACGCCGCCGGCCTGCTGCTCGGTCGGCTCGATCCACCCCTCGATCCGCTCGGACGTGAGCAGGCCGTGGCGCTGGCCGCCGCCATCGGTCCGGTGGATCGTGTGATCGCCAGTCCGCTGCAACGCGCCACCGAGACGGCCTCGGCCTTCGGTCGACCGATCGAGATCGATGAACGGTGGATCGAGGTCGACTACGGCGCCTTCGACGGCATGCCCCTGGGCGAGGTGCCGGCCGAGGCGTGGGCGGCGTGGCGGCGCGACCCGGAGTTCGCCCCTCCCGGCGGCGAATCACTGCGCGGATTGGGTGTGCGGGTGGCGTCGGCGCTCGACGATCTGACGGCGAGCGATGGGCCCGACACGACCACGGTGGTCGTGTCCCATGTGTCGCCGATCAAGGCGGCCGTGTCGTGGGCGCTGGGCGGTGACGAGCTGACCACGTGGCGACTGTGGGTGGCGCCGGCTTCCATCACCCGGATCGCCACCACCGCACGAGGAGCCGTGGTGCATACGTTCAACGAGATCGCCCATCTCACCACCGCCGACCTGCTCGATCGCTGAGGCGGCAGTGAGTGGCGGCGGCGCAGGGCGACGATGGCCGGGGTGATGGTGACCGGGGTGATGGTGGCCGGGGTGATGGTGACCGGAGCGGTGGGGTTGGCCCGTCGGATGATGGCAAGTGTCGCGGTGATGGCCGTCGGGTCGTTGGTGGCGCTCGGGTGCGGCGGGGGAGCGAGCGGCAGCGCGCCGACCACTGCGACGGTGCTGGAGTCGTCGACCACCTCGACGACCGCTCCGCCCACCATCACGACCACGCGACCGCTGGCTCCCGATGCCTTCGATGCCGCCGATGCGGTGTTCGCAGAACGGGTGCGCAGCGCCGGACTGTCGGGCGGTGTGCTGCGCGTCGTCGATACCGACGGTCGAGTGCTGCACGACCGCTCAGTGGGCTCGGTGAACGGTTCGACCCCGCTGTCGGTGGCGTCGTCGACCAAGTGGTTGACGGCAGCCACGTTCATGACGATGGTCGACGACGGACTGATCGGACTCGATGACGACATCGCCCGCTGGTTGCCCGAGTTCGCCGACGCCCGACCGGCGCTGACCGCTCGTCAGTTGCTCACACACACCTCGGGGGTGCGTGACCATCCCTGTCAGGGCAACGGCAGCGCGCTGGC
>Ga0172376_10003857_pt1 | contig 17444 bp, 16 predicted proteins | sample Lak35m_FD_121114 | JGI IMG/M metagenome (GOLD analysis project Ga0172376, IMG submission 121114) | Freshwater microbial communities from Kabuno Bay, South-Kivu, Congo - kab_092012_35m | ecosystem: Environmental > Aquatic > Freshwater > Lake | place: Democratic Republic of the Congo: South-Kivu... | reverse complement strand
TCGTTGGATCGACGACCCGATCTTCACGATCGATCCCGTGATCACGATCAGCGTCGATGACATTCAGATCGCGAGCACTGAGTCGTTCGACGACACGATCGCTGAGGAATCGAGCGGCGACGTGATGATGGCCGACGCTCAATCGCAGGTGTTCCGACCGACCTACGAGATCGAGTACGAGACGATCGAAGTTCCGGTCTACGAATCACGTGAGACTTATGAGGCTCGACTCCGTGAGAACCTCGACGCCCTCATCGACGCTGCGTTGCCGAACTACTTTTCGGTGACGGCAGAAGGCCTCGCCGCTGAGGGACTGATCTCGGAAGTCGAGTCCATCAACCGCATCAGCACAGCGAACTCCGACAACTTCATGTCGATCGTTTCGATCGAGATGCACGACGCTCAGCCGGGACTCGTCAGCGCGAGTTCGGTCATGGCCGACTACACGCAGGGCATCTATGCGACCGCCGAGCACCTCTATCTCTTCCAACCGAATTACTCCTACGGCGACACACGCACGACGATTCTCGAATTCAGTTGGGCGAACGGCGAACGCGGCATCGCGCTGATCGGCACGGGCATTGTCGAAGGCACGCTGCTGAATCAGTTCTCGGCAGATGAGTTCGACGGACGGCTGCGCGTTGCAACGACGGTCTCTGGCTTCGACGAGAATGGCAACTGGGGCACGACCAATCGGCTGACGGTGCTCGAAAACAATGAGGGCACGTTGAACGAAGTCGGAGCCATTGACGGCTTCGCAGACGGCGAGCGGATTTACTCCGTGCGTTACGACGGCGACCGCGCCTTTGTCGTCACGTTCCGGCAAGTTGATCCGCTCTTTTACATCGACCTCAGCAACCCGACCGCCCCCGAGATCAAAGGCGAACTCAAGGTGCCGGGCTATTCGAGCTATCTGCAAGTCATCGGTCATGACTACTTGCTGGCAGTCGGTCGCGATACCGACCAATCAGCGACGAAGGTCTCGCTCTTTAGCGTTGCCGATCCGGCGCATCCTACGCTCGTCGATGAAGAGACGTTGCCGCGTTGGTCATGGTCAATCTCTGAGTACGACCATCACGCGTTCGGCTACTACGCCGAGCACGGCATCTTGGCGATCCCCGTCAGCGGTTATGACAACGAGTCGTTTTCGTATCGCAGCGAACTGGTCGTCTTCGACATCGACACCATTCAGACGGGCGACGCGGCCGTCGAGCTGAAGTCTTCGATCAGCGACAACGGCACGGTGCTCCGCAGTGCGTTCATCGACGATGTGCTGTACTCGGTCTCGACGTCGATGATCACCGCTGCGTCAGTGACTGACCCGAGCATGATCTCGGCCGAGTTCGACTTTGAGCGCGAGTCTGAGTTCTTCGAGTTTGATTTCGATCCGATCTTCACTGAAGACGACGACGGAGCCGCTGACTGGGAATACCTCAACATCGCCGAGTCGCTCGCGGACAACGCATTGCTGACAGCACTTGGCGCAGTCAACAACCTCGACGGTCAAGTGCGAGTGACGCTCCTACATTCGTTCGCGGCGACCGACATCTCGTTGACCGGTGGCGTTTTGACAGTCAGTAGCGACGATCTTGAGACCCAAACGTTCGACGTCACTGCAGCCGCTTCGATCGTCGTGCAAGGCACTGAGAAACGCGACGTTATCAACCTCAATTTCGCAGATGGCGCGGGCGTTGAAGTATCGAGCGTGCTCGTGCTTGGTGATGCGGGCAACGATGTGATTTCGGTTGAAGGACTCAGCCAGTCACTCAGCACGGTGACGCTGATCAGCGGAGACGCCGGGCATGATCGACTCATCGTCGACACGGCTATCACAACGGGCGTGCGATTAAGTGGCGGAGATGGACGCGATGTCTTGATTGGCAGCGCAGGCAACGACTGGTTGCGTGGCGGTGCAGGCAACGATGAACTCGATGGCGCGGGCGGGAACGACCAACTCTTCGGAAGCAGTGGTCGCGATCGACTCTTTGGCCGCGGCGGAAACGACATCCTGTCAGGTGGCGGTGGGAATGACTTCATCATCGGCGGAGCAGGCCGAGACAGTGCCAGTGGCGGAATGGGCAACGACACTCTCAAAGGCGGCACCGGCAGCGATGCGTTACGCGGCGGTGAAGGCGATGACGTGATCTATGGAGAAGATGGCAACGACACGCTGCAAGGCGACGCGGGCCATGACCGTATCCTCGGCGGCCGTGGTAACGATGCCATCAGTGGTGGATCAGGCCTCGATGTCATTTTCGGAGATGCCGACAACGACACGTTGCTTGGTGGTGACGGCAACGATGTCTTGCGTGGCGGAGCAGGGCTCGATGTGGTGCTCGGCGAAGCCGGGGATGACTTCGTCAGCGGCGAGCAAAGTATTGGTGATACTGTTTCAGGCGGAGAAGGCGACGATGTCGTGAGGACTCGCAGTAGCGAGATTGACGAGTCCTTCACATTCTCGCGCGAGTGGTTGGATGCCGTCTTTGGATTACTACGCTCGTAAGTCGGTTGTCAGTGGCAAGTGAGGCGGCCAATCTCACTCGGCTGACTCCAGTAAAAACTTCTTGATCAATCCGGCGAGACGATGCGGGTGCGTCACATGGGGAACCTGCCCGCAGTTTGACACGGCTTCGTAGGTTGCGTCGGGCAACTCGCGACCGAGCAGTTGATTGGCTTGTTTGTTGCGCTGGGGTTCTCCTTCGCAGTCGACAAGTAACACAGACTGACGCACCGCTTGCACATGCTTTGTCAGATCGAGGCCGTGCAACAGCCGAAATCGATGTGCGACCGTGCTGATCGGAGTCTGTAAACAATCAGCCGCCAGGAATTGCCACCGCGTTTCATCGATTGGCGGAAACCACAACCGGTGATTGCTAAACAGCAGTCGTTTGCGGAGCAGGACGTTTTTGACGCTCGACGGCAGGAGTGTGAAACTCGCGGCACCCAGTTTTTCTAAGGCAGACAGTCGATAGGAAACCAGCGGGCCTTGCAGCACCAGTCGCCGTAACGCCGTGCCAGGCGTAAGAGCTTGACGCAGTGCCGGGACAGTGCCGAAACCGGTTGCGAAGAGGTCGTATTGTTCGTCTCCCAGGAAGGTTGCGATGCACGCTGGCAAGTTGGTGAACTCATCCCAAGAACGCAGTGAGAGCGGATAGTCGATCAACACCAATCGAAACTGCTCGCGCAGCAACCACGCTAGCAAACAAAAGATATCGGAGGTGCCGCTCCAATGATTGAGCACATACAGCGGTTGCCCCGAGCCAAAAGTCAGGCCACGAATCGGCTCATGGTGAGTCGCGATCTCGAAAGGCTGGGCCTCATTCCGAAAGTTTTCGAGCACTTGAGTCCAAACCAAAGGCGGCGGACATGACGGCGCCGGCGGAGTGACTAGATGCGCACCGGGATTCGGTAGCGGGGACTCAGAAGGTTCCATGAGGCAGAGATCTAGCGAGTAGAGCAAGGAGCGAAGGGGGGAACGCAACCCGATGGCACGCGGTAATCGGGCGAGGGACTTTGTCGTTGATCGTGCGGCGAGACAACGCACGGTAACGGTTCTGGAACATTCTGACTCAAGACTCCAACAAGTCCTTCACATACTTCAACAGGTCGAGTTCTCGTAGTTCTTCTTCCAACAACTCTGGCGTCACATCGCTGATGGTCCGTGTGACTTCTTGAATCAGTAATTCGCCAAACTTGCGACGCGCACGACTAAGCTGTTTGCGAAATGCTTCTGGTGATAATTCCTGCCCACTCGTTTTCGACACATGCGCCGCATGCGAGCTAGAGTCTGCTTCGGGATGATCAACCGAAACCTTGAGCACCGCATGAAACTGATTGCCCTTGGTTCGTTTCTGATGATCGCGCAACGCGTGCCACGTGTTTTGCAGGACGCATTCGCGCCACGACAGTTGCCACTCCCGAGCAGCATCGGTCTCGGCAGCCACGTGAGCGAGATCTGCGGAGACTGAAGTTTGTTTTGACTTTCGCTTTAAGTGCGCGAGTGCCGCGTTACGAACGACGACAATCAAATAGTGCCGAAAATAGCCTCGCCCGGGCGCTACCGTTGGAAAGCCGCGCTCGACAACTTGCAGTAGGAATTCTTGCTCGACGTCATCGGCATCGTCCCGCGTCGGTAGCAACGCCCGCAGATAAGTTCGGACTGCCGCGCCATAACGTGTCACGAAACGCGATGGATTAGAGACCATCGTCCAGTGCGTCGAGATCTGCTTCAACTCGTGCGGGCGCTCGAGTACTTCCGATGAAGATTCCACATCAACCATGGTGATGCCTTTCACTCCAGCAAGCGCTCAACGGCCGAATCATTCCGCACGAGTCATCCCGCGAAAGATCGAGAGAGTTCCATCAGCCGTCGCGATGACTAAACCAGATCCATCTGGCAGATACGCGATCGAAACCACTGGCTCAACAAACCCACGCAGATTCGCGACCGACACACGCGAGTCTGTTTCGACGACCCGTACCCACCTGCCGATTGCTAACGCCAATTGCTCACCACGTGGCGAGTACACGCTGCTGAACGTCTTGCCGTCGGGGACCGCGAAGAAAGTCCGTCGTACAAGCCCAGCGGTCTTCCAGAAGCCGACGGTCTGCCCGCTTCGAACTGCGAGCAGATTGTGGTCTGGCGCAAACGCCAGCGACTGCACTGCTGGCCAAATTGACGAACTCTGTGATTCGGGCTTGTCTGGTAGTCCGGTCCACACACGCAGGTTCCCACCATCGCCTCCAGTGGCGACAACTGGTTCGACTCCTGAAGCGAACGCCAGCGAGCGAATAGGGCCACGCTCTGGTACATCAATGCGTTGGAGTGAGTGCTGTCCGGCCAGATCAGTCAGCGCCCACTGGGCCTGTGATGTGCCTGCAATCGCGAATGCCAACCAACGTCCGTCGTCAGACAGAGCCACCGCCGTAACGGCATCGTCACCCAATTCGGTAACGATCGTTCGCTGCCAACTGGTCGAGTCGAACACGGTCACTCCGCCTACCGCATCGGTCCCAATGGCGACCCGGCGACTATTGGCCGAAACCGCCAAACTGAACGGCCGCCCCGGAAGCGTATCCGACATCAATCGTTTGCCATCCTGTCCCCAGACCTGGATATCGCTTTGAAAGCCTGCTTGCGGCGAGTTGACTTGCGCGACAGTTATCAAAAACGTGCCCGAATGGGCGACCGCCACATGAGTCAGTCCTGGTAAAAAACATTCCCACACTTCGCGACCGTCTTGCTTCGCGACTTCATTCAACTTCATCCCAGGCAAGTGAAACACGTCCGGTGGCAGTGGCACCACGGGTAACGCGAGTCGTCGTGGCGGATTTGCAGCCAGTGGTTGTTGCTGATCGACGATCGGCAAATCGCCTTCGGACTCGGCTCGCCCATCGAAGACCGGCGGCATGTTGGCGTCACTATCCGAGTGGCTTCGAGAGTCCTCAACGGTCCACTGCCTGAGTCCAATCGCGATGCCCAACATGAGACCTAGAACGCCGATCCAAATCACAACTGACACTCGACGTTTGCCGCGTGATACTCGAGCCTGCGGTTCGTCGACATCGGTCATGAGTTGAGCGTTGTCTTGTTGAGCCGCGCGGCGCGGTTCAGAACGCCCCCAAGACAATTCAGTCACAGCGCCTTCGGTCGCTGATGATTCGGAGTAGCTGACCGCGCTGCAGTAGTCACATGGGCGACCACCGCTGTTGCCTGAAGGCTCGTTGTTGGTCGTGATCTCAGCCGCTGTCGATTCGCAGTCAGCGAACGCCGCTTCGATAGCAGTCAACATCGACTCGGCACTTCTGAAGCGGTCATCGGGATCCTTCGCCAGTGCGCGTTGAATAATTGCCGCGCATGCTGCCGGGATACGCGAATCAACGTCACGAGGATTCGGCACTGGGTCGAGCAAATGCGCATTCATGACCAACAACGGGGCAGGCCGGTCATACGGTGGTCGCCCGGTGAGCAACGCGAAGTAAGTTGCGCCGAGCGAATACAGATCACTGCGTTCATCCGCACGTTCTGAGCGGCATTGCTCGGGGCTCATATATTGAGGAGTCCCGAGCACACTGCCGGCGTCTGTCATCGTTGTCCCCGACGGTTCACTCGGACGAGCCAGTCCAAAGTCAGCGAGTTTGACCGTTCCATCCTCGGTACGGAGCAAGTTTGACGGTTTGATATCGCGATGGATGATCCCGGCGCGATGGGCCGCCGCGAGCCCACGACAGGCTTGCGCAAGAGCCTCCGTTGCCTCGCGGCAAGGCAACGGTCCCAATTTGAGTTGGTCCTGCAAACTGCCGCCGTGCATGAGTTCCAGCACGATCAGGTAATGCTCATCAACGACATCGGCTTCATAAGCCGCGACGACGTGGGGATGGTGCAAGCTGGCGGCCGCGCGCGCTTCCCGCAGATATCGTTCGACATCTTGAGCCTGATCACCAACTGACTTCGAACGCACTTTGATGGCCACTCGGCGTCCCAGCAGCGTGTCTTGAGCCTCAAACACGATGCCCATGCCGCCGCGTCCGAGTTCGCGCATGATTTCGAATCTACCAATGCGCTGCCCAATCAAATGAAAACTCCCGGCCTGAGCCTCTGCGAACTCGGCCCTAATCTCTGTCGCTACGACATCGATGGATTGGGCCTTAGAAAACTTCGTCGAGCAATTGCACTCACCATAAAGCCGCCAGGCTGTGCACCGATAGAGGGTTCGTGTGCATGCTCCTACCTCGAACTAAGCCTAGGCATCGATGTGCCGCCAGATCTGGCATCAAATCGGTTGTCTCAGCCAGACGAGACGGCCATTCATTGGCCAGAACGACTGCGATCAATCCTCGTGCTCTTCAACGATGCCGATACGATCCACCGTCGAGCAATCATGTTTTTTAGGACTGGTATCTTCTGAAAGCGATGACCCGGTCACGCTGCTCGTTCTTCATTCGTACAAAGTCAGATGGACCATGCAAACGTTTGATGACCTCGCTCAGTCACGGCGAGCTTGGATTAATGAGGTACTCGTGCCTTGGTGCCGACAAGCCAATCGCAAAGAGTTGCTCAAAGCCTTGCTGGATTGGCCGAACTTGGCAGGCCAAGTTGCTCCGCAAGCAACGTTGTGGGTGTGGGCTTGGAGTCGCTTTCCGGCACTTGTGCATGACGGATTGCCGGGCTTGAGTGAAACCAACGAGGTTCGCGTGGTGCTGAGGTCTGGCCAGGTTGTCAGCGGCTATCCCGACAACCGTGAAAGTGATCAAGGCCAACTCGTGTTGTTGGTTCTAGGTCGCGATAACCGATTCGCATACGCCGCTCCGATATCGATCGACGACATTGATTTCGTTGAATTCGCGCGCCCGGAAGAAGTGGTCACTCCCTGCCCGCTCCCCGACCGACCATTGACGCAGATGACCGACCTGCATGACCCTGCTGTCCGTATCTAGCCCTCTGCTGGGACTCACACCATGCTGCAATTTTTCGGCCCTCGGTTCGCTCACTGTGATGGCTTATCGCGCCGCGATTGGCTGCGCGTTGGCAGTGTGGGACTCGGTGGATTGACGTTGCCCAGGCTGCTGCAACAGCACGCTCAAGCGGCGAACGAGACGCTCCCCATCAAAGCGAAGTCCGCGATTGTGCTCTTTAATTCTGGAGGCGTTCCACAGCACGAGTCGCTGGATCCCAAGCCCACTGGCCCCAAGGAAACACGCGGTATCTTCGGGGCGATCCCAACTCGCACGCCCGGCTATTTCATCGGTGAATTACTGCCGCGCACGGCGTTACTGACTGACAAGATGGCTGTCATTCGCACGATGGTCACTGGCGATAATGCTCATTCTACGAGCGGCTATCAGATGCTGACTGGCATGCCGCACATCCCGCTCAACCGCGAAAACGCTGGCCCTGGCAAGCCCAACGATTGGCCGTCGTTCAACGCGACGGTGCAAGCCTTGCGGTCGTCGCGCGGGGGCTTACCAGCTTCGATTTCTTTGCCGCGCCGCATGGCTAATAACAACGGACAAGATCCGTGGCCCGGTACTGATGCTGGCTTTCTGGGCCGCAAGTTCGATCCGTGGTTCCTCACATGCGATCCGTCAGAGCCCAATTTTCAAGCTCCAGGCAGCGCGCTTCCCAAAGACCTCTCATCGAGCCGCCTCGATTTGCGACTCTCATTGCTGGAGCAGTTCGGTCGACAAGTGGACGACCTGGAGCAAGCCGCCGCCGTGCAGAACTATGATCGCTATCAGCAGCAGGCCATCAACCTGATCGCTGGAGGTCAGGCACGCAAAGCCTTCGATATCAGTTTGGAAGCCGACTCGGTGCGCGAACGCTATGGGCGTCACAAGCAAGGCCAGAGCGTGTTGTTAGCGCGACGCTTGGTCGAAGCGGGCGTCTCCCTCGTCCAAGTGAATTGGTCGAGCCTCGATAAATCAAAGCCCAACTCCGGAGGGTGGGATACGCACGAAAAGCACAACGAGAGTCTGAAGGGTTGGCTGTTGCCGGTGATGGATCAGGTCTATTCGGCGTTGATCGAAGACCTCGATCAACGCGGCTTGTTGGAGGAGACCTTGGTGTGCTGGGTCGCGGAGTTCGGCCATACGCCGAAGTTCAATGCCCGCGCCGGTCGCGATCACTGGGGCCGCACGTTCTGTATCGCACTGGCCGGCGGAGGTATCAAAGGTGGCGTCGTTCACGGCACAACCGACCGGAACGCGGCTGAACCAGTAGGCGACATCGTGCGTCCGAGCGATTACCTCGCGACTGTGTTTCACTGTTTAGGCTTTGAACCCGAGACGACGGTCCCTGACGTCGAAAATCGTCCGATTCCTATTTCGCGAGGCCAAGTACTCAGCAACGTCTTGGCGTAAACCCTTCGTCGGCGTTCCAAAAAGGGAAGCACCAAGGAGAGCCCTGAGGTCTGATTGAAAGTCTCTAGGTCACGACCTAGAGTCCCGCCCGCTTCGGCTCGGAGTGTAGCTCAGCTTGGCTAGAGCACCTGGTTTGGGACCAGGGGGTCGCAGGTTCGAATCCTGTCACTCCGATTGGATGAGACCCCGAAAAGACGCTAGTTTTTTCGGGGTTTTCTGTTTTTGTAGCCGTCGCCAAGATTGGCAATCTTTGTTCCTCATCTGTGCCAGTGTATGCCATCAAAAGACACGGTTTTCCTCCAGTTGGGGGAAGTATTGGGGGAAGTAGCATTTCTGATCGTGTGGCGAGCGTTGTTCCGGTTGCGCGGTAGGTCGGGAGTGCATCCAGCGAACTGACCAAGTCCGAGAACTCAGAGTGACTGTAGACGCTCATCGTCAGGTTGATGTCCGAGTGCCTCAGAAGCGTCTGTGCGGTTTTCGGGCTTGCTCCACTCCGAGCCAGCGAGGTCGCGAACGAGTGCCGCAAACAATGCACATCGGCAACGCGGCCCCTGTCGTCGTGTTTGGGAATGCCTGCGAGTTCAAGATCGGCGTCGAACAACCGCAAGAATGCGCGGCGGTCGGGAATTGTGAAGATGCGATCTTCCATTGTCCGACCTTCTGACGTCAGTTGAGCGATCCATTGTCGAACCTCGGCAGCAAGGTCGGATCGCAGAACGATTTGAGCGTCCGTTCGATTCTTTGTCTGAGCGGCATTGAGACTGAATCGCGGCGGCTCGTTGTCGAGCCAAGCGTTCTTCAGCGTGAGGCTTGCCAGTTCGCCGCGTCGCAGTCCCGTGAGTGTCATCGTGCGATAGGCCAACTCTCGCATTTGGCCCGCTCGGTCAAGTTCAGCGAGGAGCTTTGGATTCTTCGATTGGAGTCTCTGGCGAGCACGCTCAACAGCTTCTCTGATGTCTCCAAACCGCAGTTCGACGTAGTGCCAACCGGCCCGCTTTCCAGCTTCTGCATCGTCGGCAACGGTCTCTCGCCCGGCTTCAGCCAGCGCTCGCCAGCGAGCCGCAAAGAAGAGCCGCGCCAACTCCGCTTCAGAGAGTGCTCGGCGTTGATGTCGACGGTCAGTTTTCTCGTTCGCCTTCTTCAATCGAGCGAGCGGCATCGTCGCCATGCGACTCGATTCGAAGGCCCACTTGCAGAACTGCTTGACGGCTTGCAGAAAGCCGTTTCGGTTTCTGGCGCCCATGCCCTCGCTCTGCCGAGCATTGAGCCAACGCTCGATAGGAGCCGCCTCAACGTCACTCAATGTCTTCATCCCACAGTCTGAGAAGACTCGGGATGCCATTTGTTCGACTTCCTGACGATGTCGCTCAGTCGTGCCCTTTGCTTGCAGGCAGTCGCGGTAGTCGGCGAGATGATCGGCCAACGGCGTTGCGGCATAATCGGCAATGCGGTCTTCAGACTTGCTCACGACTCCGGCCTTCACGAGTTCAACGCGGCGTTGCCATTGACTCAAGACAGCGGCAGCAGCTTGCTTGTCACGACAGCCGGTTGATCGTTCGACGATCAAGCCGTCCGCGTCTCGATAGCGAGCCATCCAATTGGCACACTCGACACGGATCTTGAGCGAGCCACCAGAGGACGTTTGAACGGGAGCAGTCTTGCTCTTGCCGTCCTGTTTCCAGCGAGCGATCAAGTCGAACTGCGGTTCTTGCTTCGAGTCGTCGCGGTCCTTTTTCTTACGCGGCACTTGCAGAACTTCGGCGTCCTTCGGCAGCGGTCGTAGGAATTGCTTGCGTCGCAGAGATGCCATTATCGCCCCTTGCTTCGAGTTTGTTTTTGTCGTTCGGCGTAGAGCGCTTTTTCAATCGCGTCGACGGTCTTTGGCGAAGCGGAATGTTTCCCAGTTTCTAAGCGAGCGATTGTCTCTTGCCGCAGTCCGCTCAAGTCGGCCAGCCGTTGCTGAGTCAGTCCGACCGATTTGCGGTCACGAATCAAGTTCCGAGCCAATGAAGCCCGTGCGTATTCGATGGCCGGAAAGCGGCCCTTTGCATCAGGAACCGGAAGCGGCGGAAGTTGATCATCGTCAAGGACAACTTCACCAGCCGACTGGCACAAGCGTTCGTAGTCACTCTCTTCGAGAACCACGAAGCGCTTGCCCGCCAACTCCAATCGCTGCAACGCCAACATTCTTTTAGTCCTCATAGAAGCCGTCACGGTGTCCAATTTTCTCAACGACGATCGCGTCATCTTCGAGAAAGAATTGAATGCGATAGTCCCCCGTCCTCAGTCGATAATGTCCAGCCAAGTTGCCGGTCAGTGGCTTAACTCCACTCACATCCGGCCAAGCCCGGAGCCGCTCCAAAAGTCGGTTCAATCGAGCATGAATCGGATGCCGCAACTTCGAGAGCGCTTCCGCAGCCGCGTTTTCGAGCAAGACATTCTTCATGATGTGATTATGACACAACTTTCATTCTCATCAAGCCGTAAGTTTTTGCGTTGCCAGTCGCTCCACTTTTCCAGCGGGCAGCGGCCCGAGATTGACTGACGCTTGAGATGTGTGCGAATTGCCACACGCAGAGCTTGAGATTGAAGACTGAATACACTTACCACCCCTTACTTCCCTTAATTCCTCAGGTCTCGAAATTCGGAGTCGTCCTTTTCGCAGTTGCTTTTCGATTAAGGCTTGAGGAATTAAGGGGCGGTAAGGGGAAGTAAGTCCCCATCTAATCGTGGCGAGTCGCGACCAATACGGTTCGAGGTCGTCCCCCTGTTCGCTCTTCTCGAACTTCAATTTGCCCGCTCTCCCGAAGGTTGCTCAGAATTTCACCAACCTCTCTCGACTTGAATCTGTGATCAAGAGCTTTGACGAGTTTTCCGTGAGCGATCCCGCCAGACCCAGCTTCGGCGATGAGCCGCAAAACCGTTTTGCACTGAGCTTGCCAGGGGGAATCAGAGATCCAGTCAGCGGCGGCACGCTCGACAAACTCTGTGCAACGCAAAACGAATGCGATTGCCCAATTGGCGGCGGCGAGCGAAATAATCGGCTCTCGACTCTCACTTGCGGCGTAGAGCAACGCCAACTTCCGAACTTGTTCATAGGCTCGACACCACAGGCCGCGTCCTGATTGCGAGGTCGCTTGCCGTGCTTTGAAGTCGGCATCTTTTGAGAATTCGTCAAGTCGGCGGGTCGCGTCCTCGGTCTCAGGAACAAGCAATGGCTCAGGACACTGGTCCGCCAAGTCGCCGTGGCCAACAACCAGTTCCGCCCAAAACTTCGCATGCAACACCATCACCTCAGGCAAAGGCTTTGGCTCATTCGCTTGCAGTGAGGGAAGGTCGTCCGGCGTCTCAAAAATCAAGAACCGATTGAGTAGTCCGTCAACGGAATTCTCGCTGCCGAGTGCTGCAAAAAAGTTGTTCGGGATGGTCGTCGCGTAGACGTTCAGGTTCGGCGAGGGAATTACTTTCGACGGCATCAATTTCGAATTGGCGTAGCAGTCGCCCACAAAAATCGAATTGCTCGACGAATACAGCTTCATCATCGCGGTCGGAATCTGGCTCAAAAAAGCGTCCGCACCGCGTCGAGTTGACGTTGAAAGGTATCGCCCAAACTCATCAATCAGGCCGAGCACATCCCGCACATCATGCACTCGTGTCACGATGGATTGGGCGGACGCAAAACTCTCCGCAAAGGCTTGCTCTCGTCGAATCTCGACCAACAGCTTTTTGCTGACCGCTCTCGAATGCTCTTTGCCGCTGCCAGTACCGGCCAGCGCGACCAAAAACACATTCGGCCTTGTGTCGAGCCGGTCACGCAACTTCCGACCGACTAATGTTCCGAGCAAAGCCAAGCCGTTGGCCAAAGCGAGTTCTCGTTGTGGCCTCTTCGCCGTTTGAACGCAGTGCTCGACAAACTGCGACAAAAAGCCCGGCGGCGGTGAAGGCAATCGAGTCCTTGCCTTTTCGCACCAATCGCAAAGCCCCATTGCGTCCAGCGACGTGAAGCATTCGCGACAGCACGGATTCTTCCGGTTGAACTCGATTCGAGCCCGGCAATCTTCGCAAACCGAGTCGGTGGAATAATTGTGACACCGTTCGCAGCGAGTGAGGCTCGCCTCGATTCCTTCAATCTTTCTGGCGATGTCCTCGGACGCCCGCACTGGCCAACTTTGAGGTTCCAGCGGCGAGCCCGGCGGCGGCGATGAGCCAAATGGTCCGGTCGACCATTCAGCGAGCGATTCGAGCCACGATGACAACGCGAACTCGACGTCATCCTCATTCAAATCGAGCCAACAACACCGCTCGCAAGCCGTTGAAAGGCCGTGATGCTGGCCGCGATGCCGAGCCGCTTCGATTTCATGGCCAACCGGCCAATGAAAAACATGCTCGCCGATCACTGACGTCCTTCGATGCTCGCTCCGAGCTTCCTTCGCATCAGCGAGCATTTCGGCGCAATTTGGTTCGTCAAAGAACTCATCAGGCGTGTTGTCGTCAAATAGCTGGCGATGATGATGTAATACTTCCGACACGGCCCCTGCGAACGCAACTCGATAAGCCTCTTCGGCCTCAGGCTCGCCGCAAGGTTCGTCCACATATCGCTGCTGACGCTCGGGCAGAGCGTTCCAGTGTTCGAGTTCGCTGGCGGCGATGTCGTCGACAAAATGGCATACTGCGGTCATAATTACGAACGCTTTCGTAGAATGCTCAACCGTCGTTTGGTCGCGGTCGGTCGAGCGAGTGAATTGAAATTGAGAGCCCGGCCCACTCGGTCGGGCTCTCGGTGTTTGTGGCGGTGCTTAAAACAGCGGAAGTTGGCGCTCGTTCGGGTCCGCAACTTGCCACTTGCGGTTGAGACAAGCCTCGTCGCGCAGGATGCGTCTGTAGGCGAAACGTTTATCGAACAGATCGGCATGGCCAGCGAGCCACTGCTCGGCGGTGGAACGATCTCGTAGCCGCCAAACGCTGACGTGGCGGCCACGGGCCTCGGGTCGCGTTGACTTGGACTCGCCGTCTTTTTCGATAGCACCAACCCGTACCAGCGGCCCTGGCGCAGCGCCCCAGAGCGCAGCCGGTAAGGAGGGCGCCAACCGGCGCACATCTTCGATCGTTACTCGTCCACGGACGAGTAACTCGGTCAGCAAGACCCTTCGGGCTCGCCTTATGCATGACATGCAAAACCAGTGATGGCGCTCAAGCCATCTTCGGCGCCGGTCAGAAACGCTGTTCATTTCGGCGTCGGTCGGCGTGCGACGAGTCATCGCCTCCCACTGTTTTTTGGATATACGGGTCATCGAGCACCGCCTTTCGAGGCAGTACGACAAGACGGCATCCCGTCCCGCACCCACTCTTCGACTTCCGCTCGACTCCAGCGAGCGAGCGATGAGCCCGCAACTTTCTTCGGCAGTGGTATAGCGCCCGCGTCTTTCAATCGGTATAAAGTGCGAATTGATACCCGCAAGAGCGCCGCAACATCTTTCGCAGTCAGTAGCATCACGCCCGGATGGGTAGCATCAGCTCCAGGGCTCACGCAAACATTTGCCATAACTAAAACCCTCGGACCGCCTTTTTTCATATCCGGCGGCGGTCGTCACCGCGTCACGAGCATCGTGGCAGCGGGAAGGTAGCAATGACTTTCTCTGGCAAAATGGCCTGCAACTGGCCTCGGATGATTGTGTGGGAAAGTGTGCTTAAGTGTGGTTTCGAAGCCAGTCGATTGATACTCGAATTTGCTTTTTCCGCGTCTGCTTGTCGTCGGGATGCACTTCGATTTCACCTTCGCGGAGTCGGTTGATTAGTTCGGTCTCAGAGATGTTCCCCAGTTTTCCTCGTAAATCTTTTTTGAAGACAAAGGTATATTTCGGCGACGTCTCCGGTTGCTCAAACCGCTCCGAAATGAATTTTGAGAACTGGCTCCTCAATCGAGCCAATTCGTTCCGCTTTTGTCGATATTCTTGCTCATTGGCGACAGGACTCCGCGAAGCGTCAACAAGAAGACTCCACGTCTCATCGTCTCGAAAATTTCTATTCCCGGCTCGATCAACGTAAGTCTCAGTTGAGGGCAAGGCGGTCAATAATTCGACAACCGCGTCGTGAAGCGGCGTTCCCGCGTCGATGCGCAGCATTCGATCTCGCTCCGCCAAATTCCATTGATGTTGCGGATCATCGGTCGTGCGAGTTTGAGTAAGTGATTCGAGCGCACGTTCCCTCAGGTAGCGAATCGCTCGCTCGGCAAGGGGATGGGTTTGATCGTCTTCGGCTTGATGTCTTCCGAGTGCTTTTTGCACCACGCCAGCGGTTTTGAGTTTCGCAGTCGGCATCGTTCGCCCCTTGAAATGGCGAGCCCTTGATTGCAAAAAAAGCGAGGGGCGAGCCGGTTCAAGGTTCCGGCGTTCGGGAGCTAACCTAGCCCCTTCGCGTTGTCCCAAGTTCTATGTCATTTTGCCGGATCGGCGAGCCTGCCACTTTAGCCGTACCGCTTCGAAATGCGGATTCGAGAGAACTTCATCGCCTTCGATCAGTTTTTTTATTCGCAGCATCTCCATTTCATACGAAAGGCCGCGTCGCGCAAGCTCATCGCGAAGACGTTGAGCCCTCGCTTTGGTCCAAACGCCCGGCCCAAAGTCGCGTCGCGGCGGTTGTTGTTGAGCCGCGTTTGTTTCGAGTCTTGCCAGTCGGGTTTCCAAATTCATTGCGATGCCTTTCCTTCGAGGTTGGCGATTCTTTTCTCCAGCAACGCGGTTTCGCGGAGCTTCAAAGCAGCATCGAGCACCGCTCGACTCGCCCCGAGTCGAATTTGGGGCGGATGGTCATCACTCAAAAGTTCTGCGAGCGTGCTGGTCGCCCGTGCGATGAGGTCGCCAAGCCTTGCGGCCCCGGTTTCGAGAATACTGTCTCGGTACGCAGCAACACGGCGGGCAAATGTGGGATCATCAAGTCGGCGGCTTACAGTTCGAGTGCAAACCCCAGCCAAAGCAGCCGCCTCGATTTGAGTGGCTCCTCGTCCGAGTGCTTCAATCAACACTTCATCGCCTTCGATTTGTCGGGTTTCTTCGGACAAAATCAGACTCCTTTTTTGTCTTGAGTGGCCAACAACCGACGAACGGCTTCGGCCTTCTCAGCATCGGTCAGCGGTAGAGCGAAGATGCCCGCTACGGCGGCGGCGAAGTTCGTAGGTGCAGACGGCCCATCGTCAGCATCCCCCGAGACCGTCAGCCGCTTCGTCTTGCGGTTTTTTTTGCCGTGCTCTTCGAGGATGGGTTGAGGTCCGGTTTCGTTCGCCTTGGGAAGTTTTGGGGGAAGTGCCTGCTGCTGCTTGATGTATCCCCCTTGTTTCGTAGCATTTTTGGAGTCATGCCACCTGGTTTGGGACCAGGGGGTCGCAGGTTCGAATCCTGTCACTCCGATCTTCGCTTAACCCCGAAAATGATGCGGAAACGCCTTCGTTTTCGGGGTTTTTCGTTTGCTGACGCCTTTGCCCATTTGTTCCGATTCTGTGCCAATGCACGCTGTGAATTGACATGGTTTGCCGGAAGTTGGTCCGAGGTCTGGTCCAAGTGAATTTGCCGTGTCCAAGTTCGTCATGCCCATCGTGCCAGTCGCTCGCATGACTTCGGGAGCATCCTTCTGAGTCGCCGTCAGCGAGAGCGTCGGTAATGCCTCAACTGCTCCATGAACATCGATAGTTCGTCCTCGGTCGTCGCGTTTGGGAATGCCAACCACTTCGAGGTCTCGATTGAAGATCTTCATGAGCTTGTCAGGGGCATGGAACAAGAGTTCGTCCGGCAACAACCAACGGCTTTGGTCGTGAGCAGCTTGATTGCCTGGCTCGGTCTTGCGGTCGAACTTGATCGTTGGTGCGTTTGCTGCTTCGAGTCGTCGCTTATCGCTCGGTTCGTAAGCCGGTCCCGCTACTCGTTTGCGAGATTTGCTCGCAGTAGCGTTGGTGTCGCTGTCAAATTCCGTGCCACCGGAACTGCAGTCGCCGGGCGCCGTGATTCCTGACGATGTGGCGGTACCCGCAGTCAATGCGGACGACTGGTCGCAACTGGGTACCTTCGTCGGGTCTGCACTGCATGCTCAGGAACGCGACATCTATCGACGCGTCGTCTCGCGAGCACCCGCTCAGGTAAACGGCCACCAAACCAACGCTGCGCAGTTATTAGCCCTCAGACGTCCGACTCTCAGAACAAAGCTCCGCAGCCTTGGCAGGACTGTGGAAAAAGTGGTGAAGTGAGAGTCAGTGTGTGCCGTTGAGATAGATGATGCTCAGCCCTCCGAAGATGACCGCGATTACCAGCCATGCATCGGGGTCGATCAGCAGCCGACGCTTCTCGATGTGATAGAGTTGTCCCATCAGGACCACGGAGGTCGCGACGACACCGGCCATCACCGACACGATATGTGCGGAACTCACTGACATCATCAACGGACCGGAGTGCATCGCATCGAGCGGCACAAGCAGCAGCATGTTGAAGGCATTGCTGCCAAACACATTCCCGATTGCCAGGTCGAACGAGCCCATTCGAATCGCGGCGAACGATGCGACTAACTCCGGCAAAGATGTCGATAGCGCGACGAGAGTCGTT
>Ga0172376_10003854_pt1 | contig 17454 bp, 45 predicted proteins | sample Lak35m_FD_121114 | JGI IMG/M metagenome (GOLD analysis project Ga0172376, IMG submission 121114) | Freshwater microbial communities from Kabuno Bay, South-Kivu, Congo - kab_092012_35m | ecosystem: Environmental > Aquatic > Freshwater > Lake | place: Democratic Republic of the Congo: South-Kivu... | reverse complement strand
GAGCTGCAGGCCGTCCGTGACCTGCTCCGCACCGACCTGGGTGACCTCGTCGAGCCGGTGTTCGGATGACCCCCGGCAGCCTCGTGCGGATCGTCGATCGTGACTGGGACGGCATCTGGGTCGACCTCCCGAACGGGAAGGAGGAGTGGCTCGAGGCGCCTTTCCTCCCTGCGGTGTACTTGGGTCCCACGACCTCCCACGGCACGAGCTCCACCTCGCCGCGGCGAGGCGAGCTGCGCAGTGAGATCCTCTATGGGGGCCGGGTCCTCGTCGTCCCGCCCGACGCGATCATCGAGGCGCGGTCATGAGGGTGGAGCGGTGGCCCGGTGGAGACTTCGAGCTCGAGCCCGGTGACATGGTGCGGATCCGGCCGGACACCCGAGTCCAGGCTGACTGCGTCTACGGTACCCTGGTGGCAGGTGAGGACGGGGGCGGGCAGGTGGTGAAGATCCCCTCGGACTCCCCGCCGGCGATGTTCCTGGGGGAGGACACCGAGCCCCTCGTCTCCCGTGCCTGGCGCACCCGGGTGGCCCAGGTCCTCTACGACGGGAAGATCGTCAACATCAGCACCCTCTACGTGGAGCCGGTCAAGTGAAGCCGGGCGACCTCGTGCGGATCCTGCCCCAGCACACGGACCACACGGGGCGCTACGCCCTGGGCACGGTGGCGTCGGTGGGAGGCGACCGCCTGCTGAAGATCCCATCGGACGCCGCTCCGGCGGTGTTCCTGGCGGTCCTCGACGCCGGCGCGATGCCCTTCGCCTTCGGCCACATGGCCCAGGTCCTGCTCGGGGGACTGATCATCAACGTGCCCGCCCTCTGCCTGGAGCGGGCCAAGTAGTCACACGGGGCCATGCCGGAACAGGTCTACGGAGCGGATTTAAAATCCGCCGGGAGAGATCCCTTGTGGGTTCGAGTCCCACTGGCCCCATCAGAGCAGAGAGACAAGGAGCTCCGGTGATCGCCCTGGACATCATCGTGCTGGGTCTGACAGTCGCGATCTTCGTGGGGACCCTGCGCCTGGGCAAGCGGCCGCGATCCGAGAGCTCTGCCACGACGAGGCGGGAGTGATCTGGGCAGCGCTCAAGCTCGGCCTGGGCGCGCTCTGCTGCTGTGGATCCTCACTTGCCCTGCTCGTAGTTGCCCTCCTCGTGTGGGGAAACGCGGTGGGAAGGGCAGGTCGACGCGGAAGGATGTAGCGCTGCCTGTGCAATTGGGACTCACCTGGGTTAGACTGACAGAGTCAACCAGGAACAGAGGACAGTGACCATGGCAAACAGAAAGAAGAGGACCCTGGCGAAGACCCACCTAGGCCGGCCGGCGGTCTACCTCGCGCCCTTCACCGGCAACAACATCGATGTCCTCCCGTGGTGCGTCGAGGTGGAGACCGAGTGGGGCATCATCCTCAAGCGCGCGTCCAACCCCAAGATCTGGCCCTTCGCAGAGGCCCGGTACCGCATCATCAGGAACGGGACACGCGAGCGCGGCGAGTTGATGAGCGCTGCAGAAGCGCAGGCATTGCTCGACCAGAAAGCCGCCGCCGAGGGGCAGCGATCGAGCGCTCTCCGTCCGAGGGTCGGCGACTACGTGGCGTTCACGACCGCCGATGGCGTGGGATTGTGTCGGGGCAGTGTGATCGAGGTCAAGGGCCACGCCGCTGACATCCTGCTGGACGAGGTGTGCGAGCACGACCCCGAGGCAGGCGAGAACGGCCGGATGAAGAGGATCCTGCTCGACGGCTTGCTGGTCCTCTCGCGGCCGGACGAGGAGCGCGCATCGTGATCCGCGAGGAGCCCATCCCCGCCCCCTCCCCCGGGGCGCTCGTCGCCCTCCATCCCGCCGCCGGCTGGGACGACGTGAAGGTCATGCTCGTGATCGCGGCACCGATCCCACCGCCGGCAGGGTGGCTTCTCTCTGCCCCGGGGAGGGCGACCCACCGCGACTTCATGGGTCGACCCTACGTGTGGGTCATGCACCCGACCCTGGGACCCACCCAGATTCCCCAGGGCCACGTCGCCGGCGTCATTCAGGAGAGTGCGGTGTGAAGATCCTCCCCGGCCGGCTGTACCAGTGCGACCTCTCCTCGGGCGACGCTATGTGGGACAGTCCCATCGGCGAAAGCACCGGCGGCTCGATAGTGCATTGGCTGAAGGGGGGCGATGTGGTCCTTGTCGTCGACTCTGCGTACTGCGGGGACGGGCAGGACTTGCCTGGCAACTGGTGGCTCCAGGTGCTCTGCAACGGCGTGCGGGGCTACGTCCGGACCGGTCGTGTCCAAGGCAATCTAACGGAGGTTAAGCAGTGAGTCCCCTCTCCCCCGGCAACGTGTTCATGTTCAACCCATACGATCGTCCCGGCGCGGCATCGGTCATCTACGTGATGCCTCCTCAGGACCTCGAACGCCACCGCGGACGCGCTTCGTGGCGCCTCGACCCAGGCGAGACGTTCATGCTGGTGGAGGTGATCTCGAGACCGAACTCATCCATGTGTGAGTGGCAGGTCCTCTCCCGCGGCCGCATTGGTAGCATCTACGTGGAAGATCGCGAGCGCCGGGCGCTGCGACTGATGACGTCGATAGCAAACAGCTGAGGAGTGAAGAGACATGAAGACCCGTAGCAAGAGCACCGAGAAGCCCCGACAGATCCTGGGCAACCTCGTGGAGATCTCGAACCGGGTGCTCGTCACCCAGTTCACCGAGCGTGAGATCGAGGACGGCGGCGTCGAGGTGATCCCGCTCACCGCGCGCTGGTTCAGCAAGGGCGCCCGGGGCATCGCGGTCGAGCGCCGACGCGGATCCGAGTACATGGTGCTCATCGACGGCGGCCTCTACCAGATCAGCTCGAAGTACTTTGACGTCGTTCCCCCGTGCACTTGACTCGACGGTTAGTGTAGACTAAGAGAGTCAGCCAACCCCAACTAAGAGACACAGACACATGCGTCACACCCAGCTCTCCATCATGGGCCACACGGTCACCCTCGAGCAGTACAGCGCGATCGGCACCCGCGAGGAGCGCCTCCGCTTCCGCGACATCTTCATCACTCGGCTCAGCGTCGCAATCCGAGACACCCAGGCGGTGCTGGACAAGATCCACGCTGACGCGTGGGCGGCCTTCCGCGCCGAGGTGGCGGGTGTTCCCGAGGAGCTTCCCACCCACTGGACGAAGGCGGGCAAGCCGGACCGCCGCTACGGTGGCCGGCCCAACCCGGCCTACTACAAGCCGGCCCAGGCCCGCGACCAGGTGATCAAGGACCTCGCGTCCCGGGTGCCCGCCGTCGAGGCGACCTTCCGCTGGCCGTACCAGTACGACGAAGTCTTCAACGCCTGGGAGCAGACGGTGGAGACCCCGATGGAGCGCTTCCGGCGGCTCCTGTCCGGCATGGACTGGTACTCCCACTACTCCGACGACTACCGCGTGTGGTCCGCCGGTGAGGAGCGCTCGGCGCAGGTCCGGTCCCTGGTGCAGCAGCTCGGCGCCGAAGCCCAGCTCGAGTACAACCGAGCCTGCCCCTGGCTCAACGAGGACGGCAGCCGGAAGTCGGAGGCAGCGTGACGACAGGCCGAGGCAACTACTGGGGCCCCGCCACCCACTTCAGGGTCCCCGCCCAGGCGATCCGCGAGGTCGAGGACACCCTGCGGGCGGGTCAGAAGATCCAGGCGATCAAGGTCGTCCGCACCCACGCCCGGTGTGGCCTCGCGGAGGCGAAGGCGGTCGTCGAGCGGATGATGGGCATCGAGCCCAACGGTCCCCAGCTCCTGCCCCACTTCGATATCAAGTCGATCACCCTGGTCGGCGCCGAGGGTGAGATGACCGTTGACCTGGAGGGCATGCAGCTCATGGGCCTCATGCAGCTCCAGACCCTGGGGCTGGACGAGTGCCGCCGGGTCCTGGACCTCGTCGCCCTCATCGAGGGCTGGCGCAACGGGGTCAAGGCCGAGGACCGAGCGGCCGCAGGCGTCGTGGATCCCGCCTGACCCTGCCCGTGTGTCTGGGTGGGACACCGTGACACTGTGCGCGTCGTCCTGCTGTGAACCATGGCCCTGGGGCACAGTGTCACGGTGGGCCTCTGGGTGACAGGATCCGTGGGCCGCTTTCCGTCGCACACTTTCCGTCGCACACTTTCCGTCGCACACTTTCCGTCGCACACTTTTCGCGGCGGTCTTTCCGTCCCAGCTTGTCTTGTGACCCGTTTCCGCCCCGTGCAAGTGGTCGGGGCCTGTGGTACATAGGGATCATCGGCACGGAGCCGAACGAGGAGAAACACAGAACATGCAGCTGAACGTCAAGACCGACACCGTCACCTTCGGCACCAACGTCCTGGACATCAAGGTCCCGGATGCCCTCCGCAACAAGGTGAAGTCCGGCCTCGAGTTCGTGGACGGAGCCCTTGGCGGCGAGGGGTTCACCCCCAGCCAGGTGATCCTCTTCACGGGGACGCCCGGCGCGGGCAAGACCACGATGCTCCTCACCCTGGCTGACCGCCTCACCCGCGGCGGCAACGTGGTGGTCTTCAACACAGCGGAGGAGAGCCTCTTCCAGGTGAAGCTCATCGCGGAGCGGCTCGGCCTCAAGAGCGGCTTCGCGGTGGGGCAGGAGACCCACGTGCCCTCCCTCATCAAGAAGTGCGACACCCTCCGGGCCGCCCACCCGGGCAAGCCCTTCTTCCTCCTGGTGGACTCCCTCCAGTGCATGGACGACGGCCACTACGACGACGGCCAGATCAACTCCCGATCCGCTGAGCGGTCCCTGGGACTTGTGACGGACTGGTGCAAGGCGAACTTCACGAACGCCCTCGTCATCGGCCAGGTGAACAAGGCCGGCAAGATGGCAGGCACGCAGAAGCTCAAGCACATGGTCGACGCCATGATGGAGCTGTCCGTGGAGGAGAAGGACGAGGACCTCCGCGGCTGCCGTGTCCTCCAGACGGTGAAGAACCGGTTCGGCGGCTGCGGCCACACCTTCTACCTCTCGCTGGAGGGCAAGGGCTTCAAGGAGGTCGCGCGGATCTCGGCGGCCTGAGCCGCCAGCAGCGCCTCGGGGCGGCCGGTCTCTCCAGTGGGTCCGGCCGCCCTGCCCTGGCCCGTGAAGGGTAGACCTGTCCCGGTCCCGATTGCACCCGCGGCGCGCAAAAACTTTCCGCACCGAGTCCGTGCAAGGGACGCGCCCCTGTGGTATTCTAACACCATGGACAGCAAGACCTTCATCATCCACTGGCACACGTTCCCTGAGGGCGCCCGATTCCACCAGTCCTACTGCGGCCTCCGCGGCGGGCGCACGGTGGTCACGGCCGAGAACAAGAACGCCGCTCGACGCTCGCTGCGGAACGGGCTCGTCCTCGACCAGGGCGAGGCCCTCAAGATCGATCGGGTCGAGGCCCGATGAAGAAGACCCCTTGACCCCTTCTCTCATGCTGCGACCCTTCAACGAGGAGGATCACGGGCGGTTCTCCTTCACACGGTGCAACTCAAAGAACCCACTCGTCGCCTACACCAGGGAGTTCACACTGGTCGTCGACGACGTACACATCGATGTGCTCCACGAGTCGTGCGCGGCCGGCGAGTGCTACTCAATGACGTGGGAGTTCCCTGATGCGGGAACCGCGATGCTCTTCGCCCTCTCGCTCAGGGGCGGCGAGCCTGACGAGATCCTCTGCCTTAAAGCGCAGGAGCTCGCCGGCCTGATGATCGGAAAGTTCTTCGGCGAGCCCTGAGCGGCACGCCAGAAAGTCCAATCATTTGGGGCACTTGCAAAAAGTGCGCTGCACAGTGCAAATGACACAGGACTGTGGTATTCTAACACCATGGACGCCAACACCTACTACAAGCGCAAGCTCATCCTCTCGAACGGGCTCCTCGCCGCGCTCGAGGCCGCGTACGATTCCTTCGATGCGCTCCAGCGGCTCGAGGGCCGCTTCGCCGAAGTGAAGGGTGTGCCCTTCGATCCGGACGTCCGGGCGCTCGGGCAGGACCTGCTGGACCTCCTCGGGAACGCCGAGGCCTTCCGCGACGCGGTCGCCCCGCTCGCACGCGCCGCAGCGAGGGCCGACGCCGGCTCCGGCTCGGGGGCGTGAAAAAGTTCGTCGCCCCGGTGCAACCGGGGCGCGGCTGATGTAGATTAGGACCATACGGACGACGCGGACGAAGAGGTGGCAGCCGCAGCCCGTGCAACCCCAACCCAGACAAGGTATAAAGGACACCATGAAGACCATCAAGCTCACCCCCGAGATCAGCAACAAGCCCTGCGACATCGAGCGCCGCCTGGCGGCAGCACGCAGCCACGCGGAGACGCTGGTGGCCTACCTGGGAGGCGTGGACCCGGCGGCCCTGCCGGAGGGTGCCCACGCGGCGGCGAGCTCCGACGCCCTCCGCCTGCTCGCGGCGATCGACGCGGCCCAGCTCGCCGCGCCGAAGAAGCGGTCCTACGTCCGGAAGGAGGAGGCCGCCGCTGCAGCCGCTCCCGCCGAGCCCGCCGCCCCGGAGGCCGCCGCCGCGGAGTGAGCCCAGGGACGGGTCAGCTCAGCCGCCCCGCTGCCCGGGTGGGCAGCGGGGCTGACCCGTTGGGCGGACCCGCCCAGGAGGAAGCAGCATGAAGAGCACACGTGAGAAGGCTACGGAGATCGCGCAGGCGCTGGAGGAGGACGGCTGCCCGGGGCTTGGTCCCGGCGACATCAGGGCGATCGAGGACCTCCTCCTCGTCTCGTCGGGGTCCACCCGCGTCCGGGAGATCCTCCAGCAGGAGTGGCAGGAGCACGACTCCCTCTTCATCTGAGGTCCCACATGGAGCAGCTCAACCTCATCACAGTCCTCGATGACGGGGACACCTTCACGTCCCTGGAGGGGTGCACCGTCAAGCTCCTCACGCAGGTGGACCTCGAGCGGGCGGCGGAGAGCGGCCCCGGCGCCGTGAGGGCGGTGGACATCTTCTCGCTCTGGGTGCCGTCGGACCTCCGGCGGCTCGCGGACCTCCTGGAGGCGTCGGGCGCCGAGTGAGTGCAACGGGTCGGCGGCCGTGGTAGAAGGGGACAATGAAGACCCCCAAGCGACTCCCCACGGCCGCCGACCTCCTCAGGGCGAGGCCGTCACCGATCGCCCTCTCAGCGATCCTCCGCACGGGCGGCGGCGCGCACGCTGACAAGCGCCGCTCGAAGGCTCGACGCCGCGACTGGCGCCGCGAGGAGTGGTGACCCACGTGCAACGGGCACCCACTTGGAGTACAAAGGAGACCATGAAGACGACCCAGTTCCTCTCAGTCACCGCCCACAAGGCACCCCCCACCAAGAAGCACGTCCCTGCGATCTGGGAGGGCCTCCTGGGCACTGTCTACGCCCAGAGCCCGGACGGCGTCGTCCGGTACTTCGACTACAACTACGAGGCCGCGCGCGCGTGGGCAGGCCTCAGCACGGCGGCGGCGCCCTCGGTCGACATCCGCTGCGGCAGGTCGCCCAGCCGCTGGGGCAGCGAGGGTCCCCGACGCGGACAGATCGCCCTCTGGGTCCGTTGGCCCGTGCAAGAGGGTCCCGACCGTGGTAGGATGGGTACATGATCAGCGGAAACGCTCGAAGGGGTCGGGGGAGGGCCGACCCCATGCCCGACCTTCGCCCCCGACCCACCCAGGGCGGGGAGCTGCTCACGGAGTTCGCGGTGGAGGTCGTCTTCCCAGCGATCGCCCTGCTGCTCGCCCTCGGCCTCGCCCTCCTGATGATGTTCCTCTGATGGGCGAGCATCTCGTCGGAGCATCTCGTCGGGGTGCAATTCGTGGCCCCTTGATGTAGACTAAGACAGTGCGGCGGAAAATGCCGCGGGCAGCTGTGAGAAGCCCAAACAACCCAGTGCAACCCAACTCAGAACAAGGTATAAAGGACACCATGAAGACCATCAAGCTCACTCCCGCCGTCTCCAACAAGCCCTGCGACATCGAGTACCGCCTCAAGCGTGCCCACGCCCTCGCCTTCGAGTGCCGCCAGTTCCTGGAGGGCATCGACTCGAGCGCCTTCTCCGGCACCGAGCACGTGCTCGCCGCCTCCCTCGCTGCCCAGACCGAGTCCGCGGTGGCAGCGCTCCGCGAGGCAGCGCCCCAGAAGCGTCCCCACGTGAAGAAGGAGGACAAGCCCGCCCCGGAGCCCAAGGTCCCCGGCCGCCGCGGCCGGAAGCCGAAGGCGAAGCCCGAGGCGGTCGAGGCTCCCACGAGCGGGACGCCCGCCGAGGTGGTCACGCTCGACGCGGCCCTGGCGGTCGTCGACGCGGCCCTCAACGACGACCTCGTCTCCGCGGCCGAGTGACGTCGGGCCCACTGTGGGCCAGGCCTGGCCCTGCCCCTCCGGGGGCAGGGCCGCGCTGTTTTTGCGAGTGCAACCCGAGGGTGCCTGTGGTATAAAGGGGTCATGACCAACGCAACGACCAAGACCGTGAAGATCGCGACCTGCAACGCCACCGGGTCCCGCTACATCGTCCAGCAGATGACGATCGGCAGGACTCCCGCCGACGACCGCGTGCACTGCTGGGGCGAGGTGATGTCCGCCAAGGGCCTGAGCTCGAAGCACGGGAAGAGCCTGACGTTCCTGCGGTCCGCCGTGACCGTCGCCGAGGTCGAGAAGACCTTCTCCCTGCTCAAAGAGCTCTGGAACCAGAACCTCCGCGCGCTCCGGGAGCAGGGCCGCCTCGTCTCCGTGAGCCGGTCCGGCCGGACCGCCACGATCCGGTGACCCGTGCAAGGGGGCGGCGGCCGTGGTACAAGGGGATCATGATCAAGGAAACGACCGCCATCGCCGCCGCCAAGGACGCTCGTGCCAAGGAGCTCGTCGACATCCTCGACAAGGAGGGCTGGACCAACCTCCAGTTCTGGGAGTCGCACCAGCTCCTCCACTCCACCCCCGACAGGCTCATGACCCAGCCCCTCATCGTCCTCCTCGCCCGCTGGTTCACGATCGAGGGGGACCGCATCGCCTGCGGTGAGCACGAGCCCACGACCCCCGAGATGGAGGCGTGGCTCATGGAGCGCTGGCCCGTGCAATCCACCCGCAGCTGAGGTACAAGGAGAACATGACCAACACCAAGCAGCTCAGGACCGTCCGCGCCGCCCTCAACCACGTCTTCGGCCACCGTGTGAGCCCCGCCGAGGTGGAGGACTCCACGTTCACTGCGTCCGATGACCCAGGCGGCTGGGCGCCCCGCTCGCGCGTCGTCATCCACACCGAGCGGGGCATCCCGCCCTTCAGCTACGACAGCAGCGCCCTCATCGCGGCGTGGGACCGCGTGGGCGACATCCTCATGGCAGACGGTCTCTACTGTGAGCCCATCAACGGGGCTGTCGTGGCGGTCTACGACGCCTGAGCCCGTCGGGGCCCTGCCCGTGGGTCTGGGTGGGACGAGGTGACACTCTGGGTGCTGGAATCCGTTTCCACCCATCCCCGCGGGGCCTGTCACCTCGTCCCACCTGCGCATCCCGTCAGGGCCTTCCGCCTCGGGCATCCCGTCGGTGGGCATCCCGTCGGAGGATTCCGTCGAGTGCAATCCGTCCCAGCTTGGGGTATAACTAAGACCATGAAGAACACCACGCACGAAGCCCTCCTCCCCCTCATGCTCAACCCCACCAGCTGCCCCCTCCTTCCCGACCAGGAGGAGTTCATCTCCAAGCTCCTCGAGTGCAATCCCGAGGAGCTCAGGTTCAACGACGACGACGGCCTCTACGACCGCGGCATGGAGGATCGCATCACCTTCGTGGCCTTCGGACGCCACCTCGGATCCTCCTACAACTGGAGCGGTGAGGAGTCCGGTCTCCTCTACACCGGACACATCGGAGGCGTCCCAGCGGTCATGACCAAGTGCTTCGGACTCCGGACCTTCTTCATCAAGGCCTGAGACGCCTCCCGACCCACGGGGTCCCGGTGCAAGCCGGGACCCCGTGGGCTATACTGGGACCATGAAGACGAACAAGACGCGCGTGCCCCTCCTCTTCAGCGATGAGACCTTCGGGACCCACGAGTGGGGCTTCATCCCCCGGGTCCCGGGGGCGGACCCGGACGACGAGGACTGGGCCTACGGTCGGCACCTTCGGGGACTGGGCCTGGCCGCCCGGGTCGTGGAGGGGATCGCCCGGGTGATGCACGAGGGCCCCGACTGCAGGAAGCTCTGAGGTCTGCATGAGGAGGGTGAAGCCCAGCGCGGTCCGCCCCGGCGGGCTCTACTCCTTCTGCTGCAAGGGAAAGCCCTCGGAGAGCGCTGTCAGGGCGTTCAGCGATGAGCCCACTTCGGGCGTGAACCCGTACGTGAAGATGGGCAATGCGCTTGTCGTCCACGATGGGATGGGGTGGATCCCCTGGGTCCTCCTGGAGACGCGGCGGATCTCCTTCCTCATCCCACCTGCGGAGGGGCGGACGTCGAGGGCGTCCAGGACCATGAGAATGACCCTCCACCACATCTCAGCCCCCACGGGCCGCGGCTGGGTGGAGATCGACTGGGAGATGACGGGGCGGGGCTGGTTCCTCCGGTGCCTGAGCGCGACGCGTGCAAGGGGGACCCAGGTAGGGTAGAGTGTGCCAATGGAGGACAAGATGAGCGCAGAGACCGACCGATACCTGGGCGCCGACGGTGGCATTCACGCAGTCATCGACGCCCTCGAGCGCAAGTTCGCCCTCTCCCGCTGCTGGTGGGAGCCCTTCCCCGGGCGCGTCTACATCCGCTACGCCACGGGCGCCTCCGAGTGGCTCAGCCCCAACGAGGCTCGGGCCCTCCTCGGGGTGCAAACGGACCGCAGCTGAGGTACAAGGAGATCATGGACAACAACAAGACCTTCATCATCCACTGGCACACGTACCCCGCGGGGCAGCGCTTCCACCAGTCCTGGCACGGCCTCCGAGGCGGATACACGGTGGTCACCGCCAAGAACAAGGTCGGGGCCCGTCGTGCACTCCGGAGCGAGCTGTACCTCTACCAGGGCGAGGCGCTCAAGATCGACCGGGTCGACGCCCGCTGAGGGTTTGCACGGGAGGGGCAGCTCAAAAAAGGGAAGCCCCTCCCGTGCAACGTGATCGCACCTGAGGTACAAGGGAGACATGGCAACCAAGAAGACCACCACCAAGACCACCCAGTCCGATCCCCAGCCCACGATCGGGGAGTACATCGACAGCCGCCTCTACAGCATGGCGATGAGCGGCCTCTTCGACCAGTTCGGACCCTCGACTGAGTCCCAGATCCCAGGCATCGTCCAGGACTACATCGAGAAGTGGCGGTCGATCCGCTACGTCTGACGACGGGCCGCGGTGCAAGTCACCCGCGGTTGGGGTACAACAGGACCATGAAGAACACGATCAAGCCCGGCGACACGGTGATCCTCGGTTCCCAGAACGGCCTCGGCCGGGGCCGCTTCCTCGTCCTCGAGGTCGTCTCCGGCGAGCGCATCTACAACCTCCGGGTCCAGGGCCGGAATGGCCAGACCTGGTGGGCCCGCCCCGAGGGCGCGAAGGTGGTCTGAAAAAGCGCTCCTTCACGTGCAAACAACCCACACCTGAGGTACAAAGGGACCATGAAGACGACCAAGCAGCTCACCACCACCAAGACCCCCATCGACATCAAGCGCCGCCTGGACCTCGCGTCCCGGGGCCTCCTGGAGGCCGTCCGGCTCCTCGGCTCCCTGGACCAGACGTCCTTCCCGCCCAGCTTCTTGCACGAGGCGGCCACCCACGCGGGCCTCGCCCTGGCGGCGGTCGCCCAGCTCGACGCGCACCGCCCCCTGAAGAAGACGGAGCGGCGTGCACCCGCGCCCGAGGCCGCGCCCGCCCCCGCGGCGGAGGCCCCGGCGGGTGAGGTCTTCTTCGTGATGGAGGACGGCCGGCTCGAGGTCGCCCCCGAGCCGAGTGCAAGCGCCCCCGCCGCGGAGCCCCAGCCCGAGCCCGAGCCCGTGCCCTCGGTGGAGGAGCTCCGCCGCCAGCGGAAGCGGGAGCGTGACCGGGCCTCGGCCGCCCGCCGCCGGGCTGCAGCCGCCTCCTGACCCCGGTCCTCCCTGACCCAGACCCCGCCCGCCCGGTGCAAGTGAGCCCGGGCGGGTGTAGAATGGGCACATGAAGACGACCAAGACCACCCGCACCACCACCAAGCACAACAGCTTCCTCCGCATCACCATGCTCGAGGACTGGACCGTCCCCGGGACGAACCACCTCCTCGAGAAGGGCTGGGTGAGGGGCATGGACCCCAGGTTCCTCAAGCCCGAGGGCTGCACCTACTTCGATGAGGGCACCATCCCCTCCAGCGCGTACCGGCTCGAGCTCGTGCACACCACGACCACCCGCACGACGACCGTCGAGCTCCAGGAGTCCGAGTCCTCGGAGCCCTACACCCTCTGACCCAGCCTCCCAGGCCCGCCCGGTGCAATCGAGCCCGGGCGGGCCTGGAATGTGACTCCAACCGAACGAAGGAGAGCACGATCATGGCAGCCACCCTCATCTCTGGTCCCCACGCTCATCGCCCCCGCACCGCCACCCACGCCGCATGCGGCTCGGCCTTCTCGTACGAGTGGGGGGACGTGAGGGGGGGCTGGCAGGACGACGGCACCGCCTTCGGATTCCACGCCCTCTACGTCACCTGCCCGGGGTGCGGGAAGAGCGCGGTCGTGGAGCGGGAGACCTCGGCCGCTGCCGAGGCGGAGCAGGCGGACCGCTGGGAGCTGGACCGGCGCTACTGATCGGCGGTCCCCGTGCAAACGGGTCCGAGGTGGTGTATAAAGGGGACATGATCAACACCACCTGGACCCGCGATCGGATCAACACCCTCCTCAGCACGAACCCGCGCGCAGTCGAGAGGGCCATGGTCGTGCTCTACGACCGGCAGACCCGGGACGAGAAGGACCAGGGGGAGACCCGCCACCACAACGGGGTGGGCTTCTCCGCCAACGCGGCCCGGAAGGGCACCTACTACGCGCGCTGGGTCCTCTCCGGCCGGCACCTCACCGGCCACCACCTCGACCGCGCCCGGGCGATCGCACTCCGCCACTCCCGCCAGCTCGTGGAGGCGGCCGCGGCCCGCGCGGCGGGCTGAGTGCAAAGCCCAGGTGGGTGAGGTATAAAGGGGTCATGAACAACAGCTCCGGCTCCGACCTCACCCTCCTGGGCGGCCTCGCCCTGCTCCTCATCTCCGTCTCGCTGGGGGTCTCCGTCGCCCTGCCCCTCCTCCTCGGCCCCTGGGCGGTCCCCCTCTGCGGGCTGGGCCTCCTCGCGACGATCGGCTGGGCGATCGCCCGGTCCTGAGTGCAAAACCCTCCCACCTGAGGTACAAAGGGATCATGAAGACGACCAAGACCAAGACCCAGTCCAAGACCCCCATCGACGTCCTCCGCGCCCTCTGCACCGCCTCCCGCGCCGCTGTGGAGATCACCGAGGCCCTCGCCGCGATCGACCCCGCCGCCTTCCCGGACGGCGGCACCGCCGGGGCCCGCGCCGCCCTGGAGGACCTCACCCAGCAGCTGGGCCGCCTCCTGCTCACCCGCCCCCTGAAGAAGACCGAGCGCGCCGCGGAGTCCCAGTCCGCCGCCCAGGCGGAGGCCGCCGCGGTCGCCCAGGGGGAGGTCGACACGAGCTTCGACCCCTCCCACCTCGCCGCCTGAGGCGGTGCAAGCGCCCCCCGCGCGGGATACAGTGAGGACACCAACTGAGGAGCAACATGCCGACCACCACTGACACCTCCTGGGCCCCCTACGTCCTCGACCGGATCACCTACATGCCCCACGGCGAGAGTGCGACCACCGAGGCGCTCGCCCGGCACTTCCTCTACTCGAGCCGCCCCCAGATCTGGGCGGCCCTGGGGGCCCTGGAGGCCGCGGGCCTCGTCGACCGGGTCGGGAGCGACCCCCTGCCCGTGGCGTCCTGGATCCCCACCCCCTCCGGCGTGGCGGCCGCGCGGGCGCGGCGCTGATGGCGGGGTCGTTCTGGATCGACGCCAGGAGCGGTGCCCCCGTCCGCGCCGGGCTCGCGTGCAGGCTCGTCGACGACCGCGCCTTCGCCCACTCGTGGCTGTGCCACGGGGACGGCTCGAAGTGCCCTGACGGGTGCGACTCGCCCGCCGACCCCGCTCGGCTCGAGCTCTACCTCACGATCCCGGAGCGGGGCGCGGTGCAAACGGGCGGCGACTGAGGTACAAGGGAGACATGAACAGCACCCCCACCCCCAGCGCCCTCCGCCCCTACGCCCTCCTCCTCGGCCGCCGCTGGTCCGACCTCGAGTTCGAGCAGCAGGCAGCCGTCCGCAAGGGCCTCCGCGAGGGCGTCCTCACCCTGGACTCCGACCGCCGCGTGCGGCCCGTGCACTCCACCCACGCCTGAGGTACAAGGGAGACATGAACAGCACCACGCAGACCGTGATCGTCACCCTCCTCCAGACCCAGGGCCAGGACGGTGCCCTCGTCGAGCACCGCGCGGGCCGTCGCGCCCTCGCCCAGACCGGACTCTCCCGGGTGGTCGCCGTCCGCTGGCTGGGCGCGAGCCCGGCCGAGCGGCCCGGAGAGCGCTACGTCGAGCTGGAGGTGCGGGCGGCCCCGTGAGGGCGTGAGGGGCCCCCTGGAGGGGGGCCCGCCGAGGGGGCTCCCAGAGGGGCCCTAAAAGGGCCCCCAAACAGGGCCCCCAGAGGGGGCCCCGCGGGCATACTCAGTGGGCCCTTCCCGGGAGGGGGGGCCTAAGTCTACTCACTCCCTCTCTCTTCCGGAGAAAAAAGTCACTTTCATTTCACACTTTTCTCTGCCTGACCCGGCGCCCCCGCTCCTCTCCTCCCCTCTCTCTTCCGGAGAGAAAAATCACTTTGAATTGGGCTTCCGCCCGACCTCACCTCGCCCGACCTCCCGCGTCTCCTCTCTCTTCCGGCCAGATTTTTGGCGCGGGATCACTTGGGGCTCGAGCCCGAGATCCCCTCTCTCTTCCGGAGAAATTTTTGACTCCAATTTGGCCCCGTTTTTGACTCGCGCCCTCATCCCATGCGGGTGCGCAAAAAGCTGCGCGGGGTGCGGCCTCCCGGGTCCCGCGGTCCCGTCTCTCTTCCGGGGAGAGATTTGGGCGCAGGCCCCCCTCTCAGGGTTGGGCCCCCTCCCAGGGATCCCACGTGACCCCCTGTGACATCCCACTCTGGGCCCCGCCTTTCCCCCATCCCCTACATTTCGATCACACTGCGTGTCACGGTGTGTCATGGGCACATACTTATCGCCAGACCACACTGGCGCCCGATCGGGTAGGAGAGACGTGTCATGAGAATCACAGAGTCACAGCTGCGCAGGATCATCAGACAGGAAGTTCAGGCCCTCGTTGAGGCCCGCCGGAAGGCTCAGCCGTCGGCGGCTCCCGCTCCGGAACCGGAACCGACGTGGTCGGCAGCCGGCCAACGGATCGGCGTCCTGGACAGGAGCATGGGGACCCTCTCCGATGTGATCGGCGATCTCTATAAGCAGGAGGATGATTACCGCGTCGAGCACGACCTCGGGCCGGTCGACGAGAAGCATGCCACGTGGGTGAACGCAGCGCTCAAGGCGGCGAAAGCGGGGAGCGCGTCGAGGACGCCCTCCACTCGGCCCGTCGCGCTCTTCGTGAAGTCGCTTGTCGCGCAGGGCGTGCCAGTCCTCGGGGGCCGGAACGTCGCCGAGATGAAAGACGCCTGGATCGTGAAATCGCTCGACGGGACTGCGATTGTGGTCGAATTTAACGACGAAAGCTCCGAAGAAATCTACCTCGGCGATCTATTCGATATGATCGATTCAATATGATCGACAAGACCGGGACGAGCTCACAGCCAAGCATCTAGAAGGAAAATAGGAAATAGGAGACACCATGAGAATCACTGAATCGCAGCTTCGTAGAATCATTCGACAGGAGGTCAGGTCACTGCGTGAGGCGTTCGGCCCTCACACAGACATTCTAACAATCTCCTACCCGATTGCAGATGAGGCTATCAAGCGGTTGAAGATGGGTGACAGTGCCTCCATGATTCTGCAGCAGATCATCAAGGACATTAAGACGAGGGGATACTCAGCCTACGAAGCCCTTCCTGTCGTGATCACCTCGATCAGGGAGAAGGGACAGGGACCAATGAACAGGGCGCTCGCCGACGAGCTCGAGGCGTTGGACCTGGACCGGGGCTACTGACCTCTTGGTCCTGGCGACGGATCACCCCCTCCGTGCCATACTTACACCCAGCGCCAGTGAGCGCCACCCAGCAACCCACCACAGGAATTTCAGGAGACCAACCATGAGAATCACAGAGTCGCAGCTTCGCAGAATCATCAGGCAGGAAGTTCGATCGCTTATTGAGAATAAGACCGGCGGCTACTACGAACGCCTCGGGCAGCCGCTGAGCGACAAGGAGCTCGCCGAGATCGCCGCCGAGGAAGCCGCAGCGAAAGCCGAGGCCGCCCGCTACGCCGCCGAGCGCCATCTCCACGACGCTGGCGATCGCGTCATAGATGTCTATAACGATACATATGATTTATCTGAAACTAATAAAAAGATCGACGAAGAACTTAAAAAGTTGTCACCCGAAGATAGCAGGCGGTTCGCAGAAATTTTAGACAACTTGGCTTACAACGGAACATTTGGCGAGGAGAACGCGTTCGATAAATACAGTTTTGAATTAGGGTCGCGTTACTAGCTTAGGTGGACGTCGATAAGATTCTCAGTGATCTCAAGGAGCCTCAATGACCACAGAAGAGTGGACCCTCGCCGTCGACGTCACGATCCTCGTGGTGCTTGTTGTCTGGTCTGTGATGGACCGATGCAACATCTACCTCCGCAAGTGATCCGCGCCCACTGAGCTCCCACCCCTGAGTGCCTCCCAGACCGTGCAGGTGCTCTCCCGGTGTGTTACCATTGGCACTATGGACACAGACCACAGAGTGACAGGGAGATCAAACAGGGAGCACCCGCAGGGCCCATTCGAGCCGGGCGACCTCGTGCGGGTGGATCATGGGTAAGAAGAGTCGGGGCGGCGCTGTTGGGCTTCCACCTGAGCCTGTCGAGGCGTCCCTCGTTCCAGGTCGCGTCTATGAGCTCTCGCGGATGGGGCGCGCCGAGGCGATCGAGCTCTTCGAGCCCGCGGCGCGAGGCGTGATGGGCTGGACCACCGGTCGCACGGTCGCGCGGGTCGGGAGAGGCGATCGATTTCTCGTGATCGAGCCGGCCCCCCACCCATGGGAGGACGTGTGGATCGTCCTATTCGAGGGGATCCTAGGGGCCTGCATGGTCGACCGGGGCTGGGAGCTCCCCGCGCTCGTGGAGGTGTCAGAGTGAAGTCCACATACTCTGCTGGAAACTGGGTCGTGCAGGATCGGGGGGACGGCTGGTCCGCCCTCGAGCTCGGCGCCGTCCGAACGCTCTCGAACGGATCGAAGGGGGCCAACTACATGCACATCCCTCCGGAGCTCCCTGGGCTCGTGTTGGGCCCCCTCGAGAGGGTGGGCTCGAAGAAGAAGACCTTAAAGTCCCGCTCCGTATTC
>Ga0172376_10003852_pt1 | contig 17463 bp, 17 predicted proteins | sample Lak35m_FD_121114 | JGI IMG/M metagenome (GOLD analysis project Ga0172376, IMG submission 121114) | Freshwater microbial communities from Kabuno Bay, South-Kivu, Congo - kab_092012_35m | ecosystem: Environmental > Aquatic > Freshwater > Lake | place: Democratic Republic of the Congo: South-Kivu... | reverse complement strand
TGATGACCGTCTCATGTTGAATGCGGCTGGCTTATGGAACTTATATTTAGATTCTGCTTAAAAGTGGATAGAAAGAGTGAAATCTGCTCTAAACTTTGCTTTTATTTCCCAACAGGTCTATTATTTCAACAACATAGCCTCTAGCTAAATTTGATTTCACCGCATTAGATAAGGCGATTTCAGCTCTTTTTGATCTTCTTGGTAATTGCAGATATTAGTCTCTGAACGATAGATATATTCAACATCTTCATCAGATAAAACTAATTCTAAATAGAGTTCTCCCATCCATCCACGAATCTTGCTGAGTTGAAAGAAAAGCTGGAACTGGGGCTTGCTCAGTAATTTTTGGGTTCTGGCTATTTGTGTAGGTGTCATAGAAGCCCCCCTCAGTTCGCAAATCAATTCTGGACATCACTATTATTGTGGCGATCGCTAAGTCTTTAGGTGATTTAAATAGTGCAAAATTAACGATCTCCAACACTCAAAATCACGATTGCAATTACAACAATCACCGATCTAGATCATTAATGAACAGTGATCTCTCAACATGAAACAGATTATGAAAATGTAAGTTGCGTTTAGGACAAGTAAAGACAAATCACAAAATGGGAAAAATCGCTCTGCGGTTTTTCCCATTTTGTGCCATTTGCGACGCACGAAGCGTGGCGCAAATGACTATATCGAATTCACGTTTTTTATAAGGTTGGATAGTCGGTGTAACCTTTCTCATCGCCACCATAGAAAGTATTGCGATCAGGTTTATTTAATGGAGCATTCGTAGCAAAGCGTTCTACGAGGTCAGGATTAGCAATATAGAGACGACCAAAGGCAACCAGATCAGCTGCTCCAGATGCGATCGCCGCATTACCAGTCTCAAAGCTATAACCACCCGCAGTAATAATTGTGCTGTTAAAAATGGGACGGAAGAATTCAGCATCAAGATCAGGCTGGTCTTCCGCCGATTCAAAACCTTCGATCCTAGGTGCAACCAAATGTAAGTAGGCAAGATTAAAACGATTTAACTCCTTAACTGCATAGCCAAAAGTAACAGCACGATTGGAATCATACATACTGTTAAATGTGCCACTAGGTGAAAGTCTTACTCCGACGCGATCGCTACCCCATACATCCACAACTGCGGCAGTTACTTCCAACAGTAGACGAGCACGATTTTCTACAGATCCACCATAGATATCGGTGCGATGATTAGTATTGTCCTGCAAAAATTGATCTAATAAATATCCATTTGCGCTGTGAATTTCTACACCATCAAATCCAGCTTCAAGTGCATTTTTTGCGCCGAGGCGATATTGTTCAATAATTTGAGGAATCTCGGCTAGTTCTAAAGCACGAGGTATAACGTAGGGTTTCATACCTGTGTAAGTCGCAACTTCCCCTTCGGGGGCGATCGCTGATGGTGCAACGGGCAATATGCCATTGGGTTGTAAGTCTGGATGGGAAATTCTACCCACATGCCAAAGCTGTAAAAAGATTTTGCCACCCTTCGCATGAACAGCATTCGTAACGAGTTTCCAGCCTGCAACTTGTTCTGGAGAGTAAATGCCTGGGGTATTGGGATAACCTAAACCTTCAGGACAAACCTGCGTTGCTTCTGTAATCAACAATCCTGCTGAAGTCCTTTGTTCGTAGTGCAGAGCATTCAATGCTGTAGGTACATTACCTTCAGCAGCACGATTGCGCGTTAAGGGAGCCATCACAATTCGATTGGGCAATGTATAACGACCGAGCTTAACTGAGGAGAGGAGAGGAGCGCTCATTTAATTAACTGGTTACCACATAAATTTCTATAGTTCGATTATATACGAACTATAGAAATTTATGCAAGATCGTGGGATAATTAACCTAGTGAATGAAGCTTTGCTTCTTTCACTAGGTTAATTTGTGCAGCTTTCTGTAATGCGTCAACATCATCACCCCGATCGCGAAAATATTTCTCTAACAGGAGTTCTCTATGGACTCAGCGATCCGACGCGCTTACAAATTGTGAAAATGTTAGCTACGAAGGAAGAAATTACCTGTGGTGAATTTTGCTTAGAAATGAGCAAATCTACTCAATCTCATCACTTTAAAGTGCTACGTGATATGGGGATTATGTATACACGCTTAGAAGGTACACAGCACTATAATTCCTTGCGTCGTGAGGATTTAGATGCAAGGTTTCCCAACTTGTTAGATGCAATTTTACAAGGCATAGATTAACGTCAATTCGACGAACGCGCAAAATGGGAAAAATGAAAGTGCGACCATTTTGCGACATTTGCGCCGCGCTTCGCTCGGCGCAAATGGCTAACTGTATTCCTTGGCAAAAAACAAGAGGTGGTGCGGCGCTTAGCGCCGCACCACCTCTTGTTCTATCTGGCTGCGACTGAACCACGATAAATGCGATTAGCTTGCTCAGGGGACATCCATGAAGCTAAATCACCAGGATTTTTAGATTGAGCTTTGGTTGAATCGTTCTGATAGGTGGATGGAATTGGTGGAGCATCAGTATGCACAAAATTTTCACTGGGCGTACTGGCTAACAAAGTTTGCGGAACCTCAAACTCATCGGTTTCAGGGTTGTAGGCAAGTACTTCACCCGTCTCAATGTCATAGATCCAGCCATAGATGGACATCTTGTTCTGATGCAATTTGGAGCGAATTACGGGATAGGTTTTCAGGTTTTCAATTTGGGTGACGACATTTTCTGCCATCGTAATTGCAACTAACTCTTCACCTTTAGTATCAGCATAATTTTCGATAATCAAGCGGCGAGTTGATTCGGCATGTTGTAGCCATTCATAGACTAGAGGCATTTCGGTTCTTAGCTTTTCTAGCTTCAGCAAACCTTTCATTGCACCACAATTAGAATGCCCACAAATGATCACTTGCTCAATTCCAAGGGCATGAATTGCATATTCGATCGCTGCACCTTCACCACCATTCGCCGCACCAAAGGGTGGTACTAAGTTTCCTGCATTCCGAATTACAAATAGTTCGCCAACACCTGATTGAGTAATGAGATGCGGCACTATCCGCGAATCGGAGCAAGTGATAAACAATACTCGCGGTTTTTGTCCTTCGGCAAGTTGTTCAAAAATCTCTTGATTGGCTGGGAAATAGGACGATTGAAACTTGTGTAAACCCTTTAGTAGCTTTCTCATATACCAGTGTTGACCTTGGATGCAGCAACTTATCGCTTATGTTTATTGCTTACATTTAGTTTATAGCGATTTGTGTCGATAAAAAAGGGACGCTTTGCGTCCCCTTTTTTATACCTGCGGAATTGCACACCATATCGATCGCGTTAACTGAAAGCCCAATTTTACCGATAGGCGATCGCCACTGATTAAATGCTGCTGGGTTTTTTGTAAAATCTCTTGAGTTGCACAATATATTCTTGCCACTGCATATCTACGGTTAGGTAGCAGCACTCGCAAAAGCAACATTGTGCCACTTGACCATGCGATCGTCCGAAATTTGGTGTCTTTTTTTAGGGCAAGCCATTGAAATCTTCTACCACTAGCTTTCAAATATGCTCCAAAATCGCTTATTGCCACAGGTATATTCGTCAGCATAACGTTCACTGCATTAAATATGTTACTAAAAGTATCTAAAAATATAGCAACTCTAAATGGGTTGTGAAAGTGCACTCCTTCGGGGTCAGCAATTCTCATTATGAAACCTATTTTGTTGTTTCCAGCGCCGAAGACGCTGGAAACAACAAAATAGGTTTTTTGAAAGCCCGCCAACGGCGGGCTTTCAAAAAACCTATTTTAATAATGAGAATTGCTGCTTCGGGGTGCGCTTCCACAACCCTCAAAAATCTACAAATGATTTAGGACTGCTATATTTGATTGGAAATATTCATTTATTACAGCCTGTTGAGGCTTTAAGTAGTTTTGAAAGCGCCACGAAGTGGCGCTTTCAAAAACTTCTCTGAGGTTTAATTTAGCGCAAAGCGCTGTATTTAGTTGACAAAACAGCTAAAATCGCGAAGATACGCTTTGCGTGTTTTAATTCGTATTGCTATACATACAACGGAAATCATGGCAGTAGATCTGACTCGCGTCCAACCACCTCTCAAAGTTTATCCACCCAAAGCCAATAAATTCATTTTGAAAATCATACGGGGGTTAACGCCCTTGTGGTTATGGTGGCAATGTGGCATCAGGCAGATTGAAACCCGCTATATCGATCGCCTTGTTGAAGCTACACAAAAGTTTCAGGATGGCAAAGCTCGGTATATGCTTGCTTTTCGGCATCCCACTACAGACGATCCCTTTGCGATGTTGTATCTGTTAGCCTACGCAGTGCCAGAGCAGGCGCGAGAAATGCGGATCAAATTAACGACATTACCCCATAGTGGTTTTGTGTACGATCGCGGCATTTCTCTATGGGCTGGGGACTATATCAATTGGCTATTTCCAGCATTGGGAGGGATTTCTATATTTCGAGGTAAGCTTGATCGCCCAGCCTTAAACTTGATGCGTAAGCAAATTACTAATGGCGATGCGCCTTTATCAATGGCTCCAGAAGGCGGCACAAATGGCAAAAGTGAAACCATTGCAGAACTAGAGCCTGGAATTGCTCAGATCGGGTTTTGGGCTGCCGAAGATTTGCAAAAAGAAGGGCGCACCGAGGAAATGTTAATCATTCCTGTAGGTATTCAATACGAGTATTTGACTAAGGATTGGGACAAAATTGATCAAACGATCGCCACAATTGAAAAAGAATGTGGTCTCAGTAAACCTAAAATTACCCCTGATACCAGATACCAAAGACTTTATGACTTGGGTATTTATCTTGCACAATGGGTTAGAGATTATTACAAATCCTTCTATGGCAACTATGCCAAAATAGATAGCGGCAACAACAATTCTGATGATCTGGCAACCAGTTTGCAGGAGTTAGCCGATCGCATTTTGAGTGTTGCCGAAATGAATTTTGGCATTAAGGCAAAGGGTACACCCATTGATCGCTGCCGTCGCCTAGAACAAGCAGGATGGGATCGCATTTTTCGCAATGACATTAAGGATATTGAGCAGTTATCAGAGGTGGAGCGTGGTTTTGCTGATCAATTAGCTCTTGAAGCTAGCTATAGCAATTGGCATATGCGAATTGCCGAAAGCATTATTGGTATTACCAGCGATTATGTACGCCAACATCCTAGCCCTAGTCGTTATATCGAAGTTTTGAAGTTAATGTGGAGCGTGTTACAGCGTGTCACCGAGCGCAATCAAGAGTCAGCTTTTAAAGAAGTTCCTGATTTTGGCAAGCGAAAATTAACAATCTCAGTGGCTGAGCCATTATCTGTATCCGAGCGATTAACCGAGTATCAATCCAGCCGTACCTCTGCTAAGGAATGTACCAAAAAGCTCACTGAAGAAATTCATGTTGCCATGAAAAATTTAATCCTCCCATCGGTTATGTAAAAAAGTGCCGCAAAGCGGGGATTTTTTTATGCAATAAGTGGCAACGCAGAGCGCCGCCACTTATTTTTTGGTCTTTGATCTAAGCAACCGTGAGTTCGATATCGCCATTTGCGGCGTGCGAAGCACGCTGCAAATGTTGAAAAATGGGAAGAATCGCTTCGCGATTCTTCCCATTTTTCGCTTTCGTCGGACTGACATTAAGCAAAGCTTGCTTTGCTATATAAACTTTGGCAATCTTCTAAATTCAAACGCGATCGCGTAGCAATACTCATTGCAGAAGTTTCGCCGCGCGCGAGGTGAATTGCTCCCGCACAACCAATCATTGCTGCATTATCGGTACATAGACTTAAAGGCGGGAAAATAGCGCGAATGTCATGCTCTGCAGCACTTGACACTAGTCGCGATCGCAAAGCACTATTGGCGGCAACACCACCAACCGCCACAATTGTCGATAAATTATGCTCGATCGCACATTTAATTGTGCGCGTGGCAAGGGCTGCGGCAACAGTTTCTTGAAAACTGGCAGAGATATCCGCGATCGGCAATGCTTCACCATTGGGGCTTAGCTTTTGGGTTAACCGCAACACCGCAGTCTTTAACCCGCTAAAACTGGAATCGTAGGGAAAATCTGGGATGCGACCCTGTGGCAACTTGTAGGCTTTAGGATTTCCCGCGATCGCCATCTTGTCGATCACTGGCCCCCCTGGGTAACCCAAACCTAACAACCTTGCTACTTTGTCAAATGCTTCACCTGCAGCATCATCACGAGTTTTACCCATCACCTGATAATCGGTGTAGTCCTTCACCAAAATAATACTGCTATGTCCGCCAGAGACTAGTAAACATAGGAAAGGCGGCTCCAAAGTTGGATCGGCTAACAAAGCTGAACAGATATGCCCCTCAAGATGATGCACAGCAATCAGCGGTTTTTTGTGTAGCATTGCCAAAGTTTTTGCCGCTGTCACCCCAATCATCAGTGAACCAATTAGCCCAGGTGCAGTAGTCACCGCAATCCCGTCAATATCAGCCCATGTTTTGCCAGACTCACGATAGGCTTGGGCGATCGCAGGATTAATCGTCTCCACATGTTGACGCGCCGCAATCTCAGGCACAACGCCACCATAGAGCGCATGGGTCTGGATTTGCGATGAAACTACGCTACTAAGAATTTGGCGATCGCATACTACCGCTGCCGCAGTTTCATCACAGCTAGATTCGATCGCAAGAATAGTTGGCATTTCAAAACAAGATTTAAGATGATCTAACTGCCGCAAGGCGGCAGTTAGATCATCTTATACCAAAGCACAAAATAGCGTAGCCATTTTGTGCTTTCGAAACCCTTACAGGGTTTGGTTTTTAATTCACAGAAGTGTCACCACACTTCTGTGAATTGGTATTAATTGATAACTTACTTTACAGGATGTGAAGATTACTTTACCAAGGCGCGATCGCTGATATAGGATCGGAGGCTAAGTTCTCAAACTAAAATCTCGTTATTTTTGCCTATCTTAAACCAAGGTAAATTAAGGTCAGTCTATGAAAAGACTTTTTGCTCTCATTCTAGTTATTAGCTTGTGGTTTGGCGTGAGCCTTGCTGCAACCCCTGCTGCATATGCAGAGTTCTCATTTAATGCTTTGACTCCTTGTGCTACTTCCTCTGCATTCCAAGATCGTTTGGCATCAGAAGTTGATGGTTACACCGCTCGTCTTGCTAACTTCAAAGCTGGCAGTGGTCCTGCGGAATACCTCAAAGGTAAAATCGCTCAAACTGAAGCCCGCTTTGCTAAGTATGCTCAAGCAGGCTTACTTTGTGGAGACGATGGTCTACCTCACTTGATCAGTGATGGTCGCTTGGATCGCGCTGGCGAATTCACTATTCCTGCCTTGATGTTTCTATACATTGCTGGCTGGATTGGCTGGGTAGGTCGTGGTTACCTAATTGCTATCCATAAGGATGCAGCAACCGCAACTCAAAAGGAAATCCTCATTGATCTTCCTCTAGCTGTCAAGTACATGCTAACTGGATTTGCATGGCCTCTTGCTGCTATCAAAGAATTTAGTACTGGTGAACTATTAGTTCCTGAAAACGAAGTTACTGTCTCACCTCGCTAGATACGCAAGTAATTTTTAAAAGCTTTGCAAAACAAAGCTTTTAAAAATTGCCCCCAGCATATTCCCACCTAGAGAATTTATCAAAACTATTTAAAAGGAGAACTCCATTGAAAGGTTTCTTATCATCTGCTCCTGTTTTAGCTGCTGTATGGATGACCATTACAGCTGGTGTATTGATTGAAGCTAATCGCTTATTCCCAGACACCCTGACATTTCCTTTCTAAATTTGAAAAGTCTTAAATCAATTTAAGGCTCACCAATAAAAAAGAGATAGCACGCAATGCGTGCTATCTCTTTTTTATACCAAAGCGCAAAATGGCGTAGCCATTTTGCGCCATTTGCACCGCGCTTCGTGCGGCGCAAATGGCTATATCGAATTCACGTTAATTCACAGAAGTGTGGTGACACTTCTGTGAATTGGTATTATTGGTAATGCTCAGGACGAAGCTTTTCTAGCTGGGTATTTGTGTAGTAGAAATTGAGAATGCGATCATAAGTCCAGCCCATACGAGCCAAATTGTAAGAACCCGTTTGACTCATGCCGACCCCATGCCCCAAGCCGCCACCAATAAAAGCATATCCAGTTAATACCTTATCTTGATAAATTGGCTCTAGCTTAAAAAATGTACTGTCAGGTGGATCAAAAGCATCAATGATTTCATCTTTTTTGACGAGGATTTTGCCAGTATCGGTGGTTACTTCCATCTCTAAGACTCGCCCTGAAGGAGCTCTTTTGAGTACTTGCAATTGTTTAATTGCATTAAAATTAGTTGTGTTATCCCCAGAGAAGCGCAAATACCTTTTCAAAGATGCTTGCAATTCTTCTAACGTGCCAACTCTCCGCCATCGCAGATTTTTCCACCCCATCTCATTAAATCCTTCTTGGCGATCTAAAAATGCTTTCAAATTTTTATCATCACTAATATTCGCCGATCGCATATTGTCTGGGCGTTTTGCAAGATCTAGTACCGACTGTAAATAGGGGCGTGGTGTGCCATCCCAAATATCGTTGTAGTTGGCGGTAATGCCACCTGTAGTTGAAGAATAGAGCGCATCGATCGCCCGATTGTTATGGGTCAGTACTAAGCCTCTAGTATCCGATATCGCCCGATCAGCCACTTCTGTTGTGTCTTCCAACCCTCGATAGACTTGGCATTGAGTATCGGCACAGAGTTCATAATTATCGACCTTAAAACGGTGCAAGCTAGCCAACACATATGTACGCGCTAAAATTGCTTGGGCTTGGACTGCGGCATAGGGAGCGTTATATCCAATTTCATGGGGAACCACACCACGCACATAGGTTTCCAAGGCAACATTATTAACTAGTGTAAAATTTTGATGGGCATTGGGTTGTAGCCTGAGCGTACCTGCATAGGGACGGTTGTTGATTTCGGCTTTATTCTCGCGCTGATAGCTAACTTCGACAATTCCTGTACTGCTACTAACATCAAGGCGATCGCGATTGTATCGAAAATCTCCAATCGTAAAGGAAGCGATCGCTTTTTGGGGCAATACACGGCGATCAAGTTGCACCGTTAAATTGCCTTGCGATCGTAGGGTATAAAACATCAAATAGCGCAATAACATTGAGTCATAGACATCACGCTTTGCCCAAACTTGCCAGCGTCTTGGCTGAGCCATTTCTGTTTGGATGCCTTTCTCATTCCAGTGGAAGGCACTCGCTGCGGCATTCTCAAAACTGCGGTGATTACTCAGAACAATCTTTTCTTCGAGAATTGGTTGAGCTAATGGCTGTGAAGCGATTTCGACCACTACGCGATCGCTGGTAATAGTCTGTGTAGTTTTGCCATCAGCCGAGGGGAAGGAAAGCGTCAGTTGTCCACCTGCTCTTGCTTTTAATGTCAGTCGATCTTGGGGTCTTTCTCCAAAACGCTGCACAATACCAATTTTTAAAATGGGATTGGATTCATCTTGGGCTTGAACAAATTCACCTGCGGTGAGCGTAAATGAGCAAATAGTCACTATTACGGTTTGGCGAATGATACCGAGAGTCTTTAGCATGTCAAGCCCAACATTTTCAGAAACTTAGACATTCTATACCAAAACACAAATTGGCGTAGCCAATTTGTGTTTTGGTATTAGATATGACATTTAGCAATATTGTTTCGCTGTTCGCTGCCATGGTTGTCTTAAGTAGATGAGCATAATTAATTACAAACCCAAACCCGTAAAGTTGCGCCCCGCAGGGGCGCAACTTTACGGGTTTGGGTAATTTATTCTGCACAAGTACTTAGCAGCGATTCCTAGTCTCAGTGTATTGACTGTAACTACAAGAGCGGCAACCTATGGGTTTATCCACGGTGTTTTCACGACCATGGGCATCGTAACGGGAGATATTATTTTTATCTTGATCGCCATTTTGGGTCTATCGTTTCTTTCTAAAACGATGGGTAGTCTCTTCGTTGTGATCAAATATCTTGGTGGGGCTTATCTGATATGGCTAGGAATTAGTTTATTTAGGTCAAAAGCGCAAGAGACTAAGACTGAGCAGACTGTAAAGTCTTCTTTGTTGTCTAGTTTTGTAACGGGTTTAGCCATTACTTTAGGTGACCAAAAAGCGACATTATTCTATCTTGGCTTTCTGCCAGCTTTTATTAATATCTCGAAAATATCCTATTTAGACACGATCACCGTTATCTTGGTTGCCACATTAGCTGTAGGTGGTGTCAAGCTTATGTATGCACTTATGGCAGACAAATTAAGTGCGATCGCTAGTGCTAAAACCAAAAACAAAATCAACCTAGTTGCTGGTGGCGTAATGATTGCTGTCGGCATATTTGTGATTGCCAAAGCATAGTTCTAAACCTATTGAAAAGAGTTACACTGACAGAATATTTGCTCATCATTACATAACTCATGACCTGTCCAGTTCCCAAAGACCAACAACCACTTAATGAATATATTGAACTTAAGGAAGCGTTCTTCTATCGCTGGGCAAAATTAGAGCGATCGCAATATTTGCGTGTGTTGTTGTTCATGTGGCTAGGATTTACTGTTGTTTTTGCACCAGTGGCGATGAGCATCGAGTCTCCAAGCCGACATTTATGGCAATTTATCTGTGTGGCTAGTATTGGCGGTGCTGTAGGGCTGATTTTGCCAGTGCTGTTGCTATTGTCAGGATGGAGTCACGTCAAGCAAAGACTGGATAGTGCGAAGATTTTTTATGAAGAATCGGGTTGGTATGATGGGCAAACATGGGAAAAGCCAGAAGCAGACCTAGCTAAGGATCGGCTGTTGGTCACTTACGAGATTAAACCAGTCATGACGAGATTACAAAAAACTCTTTTGGGGATTATTGGGTTTCTGGCTCTTGGCTTAGGATCTTTAAAGATTTTCGGCTAAATACCATACCTAAACAGAACGACAGGGCAACCACGGGGGGATTGCCCCTACCCAATAATTTGGATGACGAACGCGCAAAATGGTAAAAATCGCCTTGCGATTTTTACCATTTTGCGCCATTTGGGGCGTGCTTCGCACGCCCCAAATGGCAATATCGAATTCACGTTAGCATTAACGAAAAAGTCGTTTGTAGTGAGAACTGTATAACTGCGATCGCCCTTTTTCGCCCTTATTGACATGGTTTAAAGCAGGACTAATCACAAATAGAGTTGTTCTAGTTAAGTTCTCTTTTTGTGTGACCAAAGCCATATTTGCAAGAGGCAATGTCAAAATTTTCTCATCATCCCAACCCAATCGATAACAAATTGCTACTGTCGTATCGGCAGGATAATGTTCCATTAATTTTGCTTGAGCATTCTCGACATGATGAGCGCTGAGGTAGAGACATAATGATGCTTGGTGCGATGCCAGACTTGAGAGTTCTTCGCGCTCAGGGACTTGAGTACGCCCACTGATGCGCGTGAGAATAATTGTCTGTACTAATTCAGGAACCGTTAGTTCTACCTGTAAGCGAGCCGCAGCTAGTTGAAAAGCACTCACCCCCGGAATTATTTCAAAGGGAACTTGGGCTTCACTGAGTGCAAACATTTGTTCTTGAATAGCGCCATATAGACTAGGATCGCCATCATGTAGACGGACTACTAATTTTTGCGATCGCATTCTGTCGATGATTATTTCCAAAATCTCTTCTAGAGATTTGCTCGCAGTAGGAATAATTTCGGCATCGGTGCGGCAAAATTGCAGCATTGAGTCAGGAATCAGCGAATTGGCATAAACGACCACATCAGCCTTGGTAAGAAGATTTCGCCCCTTAACAGTAATGAGATCTGGGTCACCAGGGCCCGCACCGACAATATAAACTGGTTGCATTAAAAGCTCTGAGATTAAAGACAACGCAAAGCGTTGTCTTTAATCTTAGACAACTAACTGCCCTAAGCGATCGCATAAAATTGTTTTAATCTCAATTTGGCGATCCGTATATTTTTGGATATAGGCTGTGGTGCGTTGTGTAATTTGATTGGTGAGATATTGGAATATTTGGCGATCATATCCATGCTCAACTAATACTTTATGGACAGCTTCAGCAGTGAATAGACTTTCTATTTCTTGAATTAGCGCAAATGGTAACTTCTGGTTTACTGCGGCTCTAACTAAAATATCAATTCTGGCATCAGCTAAGTGACTAGAAGTATTAAAAATTCCACCAGCGAGTTTTAACAATTTGCCATGATAGCCCACGATAGTGATTGAAGTTACGCCTAAGAGAGCCGCTTCTACTAACATTGCACCGATCCAATTGGCTGTCTGCACCAATTGCGAAGACTGAAATCCTAAATTTTGAGCTACTTGATAACCATTTGCACCAATATAAAAGACTATTTCATGGGAATTTGCAGCTTTGTTCCGTAAGTCTAAGCGAAACTCTTCCAATTTGTCTTCAACAGAAAGTGGTTTTGATATTGCGGAAGTACCTAGTAGAGACAAACCTTCTAAAATCCCAAAAGCGGCATTAGAAGTGCGTTTAGCCAATGCTCTACCTTCAGGCAAAATGAATCTAATTCTCGCAGCAATATCTTTTGGCAGCAATGGGATGAGATTTACTTCTGCTAAATCTCGGGTTAATTGATAGATTGCTGGTTTCCCATTAGCAGTTTTTCCTAATCCTTCCCCTGCTTCTAAAATTATTCGCTCCCCATCCATTGTAGATTCTAGAGTTACCCACGCCCAGACGGGCGTTCCTGCGGTCAGGTCAAGATTATCACCTGGATCACTGATTGCAATTGCAAGAGCAGTATTCTCATCAATAATTGCACTTTGGGCGATCGCCACTTCACCAGAGCCAGAGTCTAAGAGATCAAGGCTGACTGAAGTTGCGATGTTTTTGTGTATAGCAGAAATTGCGGCTTTAGCAGCAGCGATCGCAAATACAGGCAGAGTATAACCAGATTTCATATATGCAATTATAGCGTTCCAAAAAAGAGAGACAGCACCTAGTACTGTCTCTCTTTTTTAGTTTACGAAGGTTACTTAGAAAATTAAGGCTTAATCTTATCTTTATGTTGAGGACAAGAGATAACTACACTAGCACCAACGACAAAACCCGTATACTCTTTCAACTTCGTGAGTTTATCTGCGGGCATGGAACTACCCTGCTTATCAAATTCCTTCTCAAGAGCATCAATTAGAGTAGGGAAAGGCACACCTTGATCCAAAGCCTTGCAGGTTTCTGTCTCAACTAACCCGATATACTTAATTCCATTAGTTGCTTCATACATTTCCTTATACTCAGCATTCTCTTTGATCAAGGCATCAATATCTTTGGTTTTACCAGAGGAAGGTTCGTTTGCCTTAGGAGATGCATCGGCTTTAGGAGATGCATCAGCCTTAGGTGATGCGTCTGCCTTAGGGGATGCATCGGCTTTAGGAGATGCATCAGCCTTAGGTGATGCGTCTGCCTTTGGGGTTTCGGAGGGACTGGCACTAGGAGATGCTGAAGCTGCCACTGACGGCGCTGGAGATGTTGTTGTAGCACTAGGCTGCTGACATGAAGCTACTGCCAAAGCGATGGATAAAGGCAGTAACAAACGACCAGCAAAGTGTTTAAGCATATTTAATATTTAGGAGTAAGATTCATCAACCCAATAATACTACCTTAACCATATTTCACATATAGTACTTTTTGCCTCAACTTAAAATCCTTAGTAGTATTTATCATTATGAAAATGATTTTGGTGTTTTGAGCACTTTCAGCACTGGAAACACCAAAATCGGTTTTTGAAAGCCTCCCAGTTACTCGCTTGCAAAAAAACGATTTTTTATAATGAGAATTGCTGAATCATTAGACCAAAAAGGATACTCCTAAAAATTTTATTGATGTTCGCGCCAAAAATAAGAGTTGGGCTTATGATTTAGAGTAGATTTTGGCTTTACATAGGTACATAAAGATTTATGTTTAATGCAACTGAACTCCTAATAGGTAACTTTGTTGAACAACTAAAGCTAGGGTATCGCCGTACCTATGGTGGCTATCTACATGATTACGAAGATATCATTGGCTGGGCTGGCAACATGGCTCTCGAAAACATAGCCAATAGCGATGCGCTTTACCATAATGTCGAACATACGATCCTAGTAACGTTAGTTGGGCAGGAAATTTTGCGTGGCAAGCATATTCGTGAAGGTCGAGTCTCACCCGAAGATTGGTTGCATTACATCATTTCTCTGGTCTGTCATGATATTGGCTATGTCAAAGGTGTTTGCCTTCAGGATGGCAATGGTAAGTTTGCCACGGGAATTGGTGATGCGATGGTGGAGTTACCCGCAGGGGCTTCCGACGCAGGTTTAACGCCATATCACGTCGATCGCGCCAAACTATTTGTAAATCAACGCTTTGCTAATCACGCTTTGATTAAAGCCGAAAAAATTTGCCGCAATATTGAACTAACGCGATTTCCTGTACCTAAAACTGGTGACCATCAAGATACGACACATTTTGCAGGACTAGTGCGATCGGCGGATTTGATTGGACAACTTAGCGATCCACGTTATCTCAAAAAAATAGGAGCTTTATTCTATGAATTTGAGGAGACTGGTGTAAATGAGGCGCTTGGATATGCCCACCCAGGGGATTTACGCCGAAATTATCCTAAGTTCTATTGGACAAGCGTATACCCATTTGTCAAGGACGCTCTTTACTATTTATCTCTGACACAGCAGGGTCAAGAGATTGTGGCGCATCTCTATTCCAATGTGTTTGTTGTTGAACATGAAAAGCCAGAATATCAGCCATAAACAAAGAGAGGGTGCTTCGCGTCCTCCCTTTGTTAAATGAAGGCGGCGCAAAGCGCCGCCTTCATTTAACATGAGTTTGATATTGCCATTTGCGGCGTGCGAAGCACACCGCAAATGGCGAAAAATTGTAAGAAGTGATACCTACACTGTGGTTAAGAAAAAAAAGAATCAAGCATCTAGTATTTTGATCTGTCAAAAAACGGACTGTTGGCTACAGGGTGGTAAAGAGGTGTATCAGCTTTGGCACTGGTCATCTAAAACGTGATCGACGTATTTCCGCCTTTTTTATCGGCTTGAAATGGACGTTTCAGCACCTATCCCTCATTAGCTGACCAGTGCCAGCTTTTGGAACAAGAATTACGCGATCGCGGCTGGAGTGATCGCGTCCAAATTCAAAAAACGGGATGTCAAAAGCAGTGCCACCAAGCGCCTAATTTAATGATTATGCCTAATAAAGATCTTCATAGCTATGTCAAGCCGTCTCAGGTTAGTAGCTTACTAAATCGTTACTTTGGCTAGATAATACCAATTCACAGAAGTGTGGAGACACTTCTGTGAATTAAAAACCAAACCCTGTAAGGGTTTTGAAGGCACAAAATGGCGTAGCCATTTTGTGCTGATAGGTGACACGAAGCTTCGCTTATGCCTATCGGGCTTTGATTGAGAATTGCTGTCCTTATATTATTTTGGCGATCGCTTCAACTATTTGCAGTAATATATAAGCTTATACTCGTTTGCCAGTACAACTCAAACCCAGTCAGGATTTTGAAATTGGTATCAGGCTAAACTAAGTTTGATAGTTTATAAGCATTTTATATAAGAAAGCGTGATTGATACTCGTCTCGATCTTTACCCTGCATCTACAGTTCCTAATGGTTGGCCCGGACTGATATGTCGCTATGCTGATTATTTGCCAGTTACAGACCAAACGCCGATCGTAACTTTGCATGAAGGCAATACACCGCTAATTCCCGCGATCGCCCTGAGCCAAAAACTAGGGCGTAATATCAAAGTCCTACTCAAGTATGACGGACTCAACCCCACAGGCAGTTTTAAGGATCGGGGGATGACGATGGCGATCTCCAAAGCTAAGGAGGCAGGATCTCAGGCTGTCATTTGCGCGAGTACAGGTAACACTTCGGCAGCAGCAGCAGCCTATGCAAAACGCGGCGGACTTAAAGCTTTTGTATTGATTCCCGATGGCAAAATTGCTCTCGGTAAGTTAAGCCAAGCTCTGATCTATGGGGCTGAAGTCATTGCGATCGATGGCAACTTTGACCAAGCTCTAGAAATTGTGCGGGAAATGTCGGAAAAATTCCCGATTACACTAGTTAATTCCGTCAATCCCTATCGTCTTGAAGGCCAGAAAACAGCCGCCTTTGAACTAGTCGAGGCGATCGGTGATGCTCCAGATTGGCTCTGCATACCTATGGGTAATGCAGGCAATATTTCCGCCTACTGGATGGGCTTCTCGCAATACTATGCATCAGGCAAGGCAAAGAAACTCCCCCGCATGATGGGATTTCAAGCCGCAGGAGCAGCCCCTCTAGTTACAGGACAAGTCTTTGCACAACCCGAAACGATCGCCACAGCGATCAGAATCGGTAATCCTGCAAACTGGGCAAAGGCACTCAAGGTACGTGAAGAAAGCGGTGGCACTTTCCATAGTGTCACCGATGTCGAAATTCTCTCAGCTTACAAGTTCCTAGCAGGGGAAGAAGGGGTTTTCTGTGAACCTGCTAGTGCCGCTTCGGTTGCTGGGTTGCTCAAGGTCAGTGATCAGATTCCTTCTGGTGCAACGATTGTCTGTGTTTTAACTGGTAATGGTATTAAAGATCCCGACACAGCGATCGCCTGTGCCGAAGCCAAGTTACATAAAGGTGTTGCCCCAGATATTACTAGCGTGGCAAAGGTCATGGGCTTTTAATTACAGCACTTCGCAGGTCATGGGCTTTTAATTACAGCACTTCGCAACTGATGTGTAAAAATGCTTGTTGAGTTTTCATGTAGCCGTAAGCAACATGAAAACTTAGACATTATTCGTGAGATAACCAATCAAGCAAACTATGGCTCTTGTCAACGAAACTATTCCTCGGATCACTCTAGAGTCAAGCATCCTTAAACGTTGGACAGCTAACGATTATCGCCGCATGAGTGAATTGGGAATTTTGGATTGCAATGAGCGTACTGAATTACTTGACGGACAAATTACCTTAATGGCATGCAAAGGAACGCCCCACGTCACTTCGCTACATTTGCTTGCCAATGTTTTCCGCGATCGCCTTGGCAATTCTGCTTTAGTTCGTACTCAAGATCCCATTCATTTAGATGATTTCTCGGAACCTGAACCAGACTTAGCGATCACCCAAGGAACAGTTCTCGACTATACCGACCAACATCCATATCCTGAGCAAATCTATCTCATTGTAGAAGTTGCTGACTCCATATTAAAGCAGGATTGTGAAACCAAAGATAAACTCTATGCGAAAGCAGGTATTGCTGACTATTGGGTATTAGCTCCTCAAAAACGTCAACTGCACATCTTTCGCAAACCCACAGCAACGGGTTACATCGAACATCTCATCCTTTCTGAGCCTAGCCAAGTTTCACCTTTAGCGTTTCCTGATTTAGCGATCGCCCTAACCGCAATACTGCCCCCCATTTCATGAGTCTCAGCTTCATGCAACTTAGTAGATTT